>JACDJC010002388.1_pt1 | contig 14827 bp, 29 predicted proteins | sample 7454191 | NCBI WGS metagenome assembly JACDJC01 (sample SAMN14253291, study PRJNA609438) | sludge metagenome | isolation source: sludge after 25d culture with pyrite and EDTA | collected 2018-12-20 | reverse complement strand
GCGGAGGGCGGTCGCGGATTTGCGCAGGATAGAACGATCGGTGTCTATGATGTCGTAACCGAAGCCGACATTTGACAGGAAGGCAAGCCGATCCGCCAACTTCACCAGTTCCGAACGATCAGGATTCGTCATGGGGTGGCTCCGATTGCTTCTTGCGCCGCGAGGATCGCGCGACCGATGGCTTCCGGGATTTGCGGGATGACGGCGTTTCCGATGGGGGCAGGCGAGTCCATCCGATTGGGAAGCCCATCAGGAACTCGAATTGCTCTGGCGTAATTCTCTGGCCCCCAAAGGCCGCGACAAAGCGCCGGCAGCTTGGCCACTTCTGCATCGACGGCGCTACGAAGTTCGCTTTCCGTGTGGGGGTATGCAACAGCCCACCAACGATCTCGCTGATGGTCTGCCCCGCAATCAGTCCCCGATATACGGCGGTAGTACGTTGCGTAACCAAGTCCTGAGAGGTCTTGAGCCGCGTTGGAGATTGCCGCTTCCTGGACGTTCTCAGCAATGACGTAGGTTGGTCTGGCGAGGCCAATGACCCGAAGCATTTCAGGCCATAGGTCGAGGGCGACCCGCCTTCCTCGGGAAGCGGTGCTGAACGGCTGACATGGAAATCCGCCGCAAACGACGCTAACTGATGGAAACGCGCTGATTGATCTGATGTCTCGGTAGCAAGGCACGTCGGGCCAATGCTTGGCGAGCACGCGTCGGCAGAAGGGATCGATTTCGCAGAATGCGACCGTCCGCATTCCGGCTCGCTCGAGGCCAAGACTGAATCCGCCAATTCCTGAGAAGAGGTCGAGGACATTCACCCCTACGCCTCCGTCTGTCTGGCGCGAAGGATGGCGGCGTCCTTCCACAGTTTCCCGGAGCGGATTCGCTGTATAGTGGTGCGGTCCACGCCATACGCCTTGGCAACGATACTGCTCGGGCGTTTCTCAGCTCTGATTTCATACACTTGGCTTGGTGTCAGTTTCGCTTTCGGGTTATTGCTCCCTCTCGCCCAAGTATTGCTCTTTCCTGTTAGTTGGCAGACTTGTGCCGCGCGGATCGGATCGCGCTGTGTCCAATGTCGATGTCGGTTGAACATGTCGGCGGCGTTTGTCTTTCCATCGCCTAGGTAGATATGAGCGGGGTTCGCGCAAGTCGGATTATCGCAATGGTGGCAGAGCATCGAGTGTGGAGGAATTGGTCCGACGAGGATTTCCCATATAGCGCGATGATGCAGTTTCAATTTACCACCACGCCAAACGTGGCCACGGCCGCGCGCATCAAGTGGCCCGGTCCACAGCCAGCACTCCCCCGACATGTCAAGCCGTCTAAGGATACGCTTGTCGCCTTCCGTCGCGGCCTCGATGCGCTCAATGAGTGAGGTGAGGGAGGTCATTGCGCGGCCTCGTAGGCTTGAAGGGCGGCGTAAGACGATTGGACGGCTTCACCGCTAGGTTCGTGACGTTCCGACACCATACGCCGCAGCGCCTCTACCAGAGGCTCGACGAGGTCGGCGCGGATGTAGGCGGTATCGCCCTTCATTTTTGCGGTGTGGACTGCTGCCCAGCCCGTATGCTGGCCGACGCCAATCCTCGCAGGCATCTTGCTCTCAGCCATGCTCAGGCCCTCCGGTCTTGGAGGCAGCGATCAGGGCGTCGGCATTTCGGTCACGCAGATGCGAGACGCGAGCGCGGCGAGCGCGGTCCTCGTCATAAGAACCTTGTGTTTGCGCTTTGTTGAAAGCCTCGATTGCGTCCCATAAGGCATCCCAACCGACAAAATCGGCGGTGCTGGCATCCTCGTGGTGGTCATCGAGAATGGATTCTTCTAGCCGCTCACCGTCGATGCTGAAACGATGGAACGTGCTGGCGTAAACCCAATCCTCGCCGTCGTCGGCCGCATCTTCGGGGCTATGATAGAAGTTGCCGGAATCGAAACCGAAGCACTCATCGTCGATGCTGGATAGCGGGACTTCCTTCGAATCCTCGAACCGCTTTTTGCGCCGGCAATCGTCGCAGGCCAGCCAATGCTTTTCGCATTCCTTGCCGCAATGCTGGCAGTTGTTGTGCGTCCGGCAGTTGTAGCAATCCTCCGCAGCGCGACGGGCGGTTTCGTGCGCCACGTCATCCTTGCAGGCATAGATGCGTGGCGACTGGATTTGTCCGCACTTACCGCAAGCGTAGAGCAGGGGCTTCTTTTCCGGGTCATCGGCGCGGACGAGAACAATCACCGCCCCACCATCATCGATCTTGCTGGCGTCAGACATGGTTTGTGTCTCCGTCTGATTTCCTGACGATTGGCCGCTTCTCGAAGTTGCGGGTCTGAATTTTCCGACCGCCGCGTCAGAGCTTCGATGTCTCGTTGCAGCAGCACCATCCGTTCGACGTGGTTGCGATGCGGAGCCATCAGCGTTGCCCTTCCTCGATACCGCGCAGGAAGTGCCCGACCTCACGCCCGAGGCCTTCGGGTCCATGGCTGACAACTGAAACCAGGACGTAAGCAACGCCGCCGATGACCGACAAGGCCAGCAACGCGAAGAACGCAAACCAGAGTTTGAAGAACATCGGGATGCCGGGGCGGCTGTGAATGTCTCTGCGGTTGATCATTGAAACCACCCCAAGCGTTCGACGGCCGCGCCGAGCGCGCCCATGTTCGTGATGATGGCTGCGCCGATCAGGATCGCGATGACTACGATCATTTCGGCCACGATCGCTGCAGAAATCGGATGCATCACGCCACCTTCCGTTCCGGCGCGTGGTCGCCGACGATGACAAGATCGGATGATGGATCGCGCTCCGCGATGGTCGGGAGGTCGAAGGCGTTGCAGACCTCGACCAGGTGGCGGCGCAACTGGCTTTCCAGTGCTTCGCCGAGCAGCCCGGAAGCGGCGATGGCTTCGCCAGTGCCGATAAGCTTGCTGACCGCGTATAACTTGCGGATGTCGAACGTCATTTCGCGGCCCTCCTGCGCAGGTCGTCAGCAATCCAGATATGGCGGCTGTAAAGGTCGAGATCGCCCGACAGATACGCGGCGCAAGCCTTGGTGGCGTGCCAGTCGGCAATGGCGAGGGTGATGGCGGTCATCGATCGCACCATTCGTCGGGCTTGTTCACGTCAGGGCGGTCATCGCCGTTAAGCCCGTCCCAGAAGCATTCATCATCCCACCGGATGAAGTGGCGCTTTCCATCACGAACAACGACTTGAATTTGTCTGTAGACACGGGCGCCGCCAAAGCAGTCTTCCGGGGCGACTTTGAGCGCGAATGCCACGGCTTCATCAAACGACTGGAAGTCGCGCGTTTTGGCGTGATCGTAGATATCGACCCAATCCCAGAATGACGTGCCGTCGTCGGCCTTCATTCCTTGCCGGATGCACTCGGCCTCAATCTCGACGGTCGGATGCCATTCGACGTAGAATCGAACCGGCACGAAGTCTTGCTTGCGAGCGGCCATTCCCATCACGCAGCCCCATCGAACTGCGGCTCGCCGACGATGCTGGCGACGGTATCGAGCGTGCGCTGAAAGTCGCTGCCGATCTGCACCACGTTTGACGGCTCAGATTTGGCCGTGGGCGCGATTTCCGGGGTGACCGGCTCCAACCGATAGCCGAGGTACGCGGCCAACTCCCTGACCTTGTCCATGGCGCGGTTATGCGAGAACGGAGCCCAATCGCTGCCGACTTCTTCCCGCGCGTGGCAGATCAGAAACTCTTCGGACACCTGATGCGCGATCAGATGCGCGGTGTAGTTCTTCAGGTCCGGCATCACAGTTTCTCCATGAATACGACCGCCCAAACGGCAATCGTCGAAATGAACGCGGCGAGGGAAAGCGCCTCTGCGGCGAGGCGGAACGCGAAGGGGAGCATCAGGAATCCCCCTTCGCCTTGGCGATGGCGGCGCGGGCACGTTTCACTAACGCGCTATCTTCCGGGTTCCAGTCCGGCTCAATTGCCGGATGATCGGAAAAGACTTGAATGTAGTCCTTGAGCAGACCTTCCAACGCTTCGAGCAACTCCGGCGCAGCAGCGATCAAGCGCGCATTGGCCTCTCTGCGCGGATGGTTGTTCGGGGTACAGGCAACGACCTCGCCCGCTGGGCCTATAGCGAACGTCTCGCTAACCAGCCACGGCCCCGGCGTATGAGTTGCGGCGGCCATTTACGCGGCCTCCGGGAAGGCGCGCGCCGCGTCGATGCCAATGGTCTGCTCGATAAAATCACGCTGCCAATCGGACAGCGGCTCACCGTCACGCGCCCAGAGCGCTGAGACCTCCCACGCGATGTCCTCGGTCACGTCGCGGCAAATGCCTTCAGCCGGGTTGATCTCGAGGACCTGGGTCAGGCCCTCATACTGGCCGTCCGCGATGTCCTTGACGACCGTGGCGCGGTCGAGCTCCGAAACGCTTTGCTCCGGCAGGTACTCGCCGCTCCGGTGAGCGACGAGGACGATGTAGGCCATGTGATCCTTGATCGGCATCACGCAGCCTCCTCGACCTTGGTTGAGAGCAGACCCCGGATGCGTGCGACAGACTCGATGTGCGCCAAAATCGCCATCGTCTCGTCGCCGAGCGGCGTGCCGCCACGCTTGGATGACCAATGAGCATGTGCTTGCGCCAGCGTGAAATTGCGGCAGCCGGCGCGGATCATTAGCTCACCGCCTCTCATCCAGCCGATGAAGCGCCACCCATCGCTGCGCTGACCGCCATCAACGAGGTTGGCGCCCGCGAGGTTGGCGCCCGCGAGGTTGGCGTCCGCGAGGTTGGCGCCCGCGAGGTAGGCGCGCGCGAGGTAGGCGTCCGCGAGGCTGGCGCGCGCGAGGTTGGCGCGCGCGAGGTTGGCGTCCGCGAGGTTGGCGCCCGCGAGGTTGGCGCCCGCGAGGTTGGCGTCCGCGAGGTTGGCGTCCGCGAGGTAGGCGCCCGCGAGGTTGGCGCCCGCGAGGTTGGCGTCCGCGAGGTTGGCGTCCGCGAGGTTGGCGTCCGCGAGGTTGGCGCGCGCGAGGTTGGCGTCCGCGAGGTAGGCGCCCGCGAGGTTGGCGCCCGCGAGGTTGGCGCCCGCCTTGATCGCCCATCGAACGGCCAAGCCCAGCTTAACAGCGACAGACGCATCGGCGTCGCAATCTATTTCTGCCGTAAATGCGACCTCGGATGAGAACCGCTCCAGAACGTCGAATTTGATGATCGGCATTGCCGCTCTCCATCGGAGTGATGGAGGTATTATGCATTTTGCATAGGATGTGTCAATGCGAATTGCATAAATATTTTTGCCGGAATATAAGCAAAGAAGCCCCCGGAGCGACCCGAGGGCTTCTGAGGTCTAGATCAGGGCTTTGATGATCGCTGCAACTCCGAAGAGGCACAGCGCAACATTGAGCCTGATTTCAACGGTGATCCGAGGTTTCATGATGAAATCCCTCGGGCCACGCCGGCGCAGCCCGTAAGGGTTGCGTCATACGTCCTGTCGAACGGTGTATTAGCCGCCGTTCACAGGTGCATCGGCCCACCAGCGGCGTCCGCGTAACGTCGCTGGTGGCCCCGGGTGACTTCCTTTCACCCCTTCGCATATCTGCTGGGGTCAACGCACTCCCGCCGGCGGGTTTAGCGCCAGCTCTCGTTTCTGAGGCTTCCGGCCCGGGCTGTGCGGGATCCTGTTGGATAGCCGGGAGTCACCCAACGTCCGTCAGGGGCGCACAACCCATGATCGTCTAGGAGGCTGCCGAGAGTCCAGCGTCTACGGCCGCGTGCCCGAGGAGGCGAGGGTGGGGTGAGGGGGGGATCTAGTTCATCTACATGAACTAGACGTCTTGTTTATTCTTGCGGCGGAACGGTGACGGCTGCAACAATTCGTAATGTTCCGTCATTGGAAATCCGCCTGTATTGCCCGATGTAACTTGATTTCCTGGGTTTATCCACAATATGCTCTTGACAGAAGAATCAGGCAGTTGACAGCAGACGAATCATGAAACGCATCGAGTACCAGACCATCAGCATTATCCGCCGCATCCATCGGCCCACGGGGCTCATCGCCGCGTACAGCGACGATCTCAAAGGTCTTATGGTGTTTGGTGACACGGACGCAGAGGTCGAACGGAAGCTACCTGGTGCCATCCGCGAAATGATGGAAGCCATGGGACGGGAGGTTTTGTCTGTGGAGCCTCGTGAAGACGCCGGATGGAGCGATGTTTCCAACAAAAGCATGCAGGTCAGGCTCGCCGAGGCTGCATAAGTGAATTGTGACGAGTACCGCGCCATCGTTAGGCACATGGGATTAACTCCTACGAGGCCGTCGTATCAGGGCAGTACGGTTCACCAAAGCCGTGATGGGCTGTTGATCCAGATAGAAGACCCGGAACACCTTGCGCCGGAAAAAAGAGCGGCGGTCCTCGATTTGATCCGTTCCAGACTTGGAATAAATTTAAATTAACCCCGCTCCGGCGGGGTTTTCTATTACCTGCCGACAAGAATGTATTTAATGGCCCTTCCAATGAGCCAACTTATAACCGCGGCGCCAAAACAAAGGACAACCACGAATTTATCTGGCGCATTAACAGCGCCAAAAATTCCGAGCGCAACTAGAAGCACAGCCGCTCCAGTGCCAGCCCAATAAAGAACCATTCCGGCTCGCTGGGCCATGTTAAGTTCAATTTTTAATTTCCGATCTTCAGGCACGGAAAAGATGACTCGATCAGCAGCAGCCTGATTAAGTGGCGAACTCATATTTTTGTACCGGATCTTCTCAGGCATCGGGATGCCGTAAAATGTAGCCTTTACTCGCTTAGAAACCAGCATGTATGGCACCCAAATCAAGGCGGCTAAGATTTCCTTGGTTAGGTCACCATAGTCTTGAGGGGTCGGATTGTAAGAGAAAACGTTTGTGGTTACAGTGAGAATAAGAATTGAACTGGCTAGGCCAGTGACAACCAATCCAATATAGAATCTTGGAAATGATGGATTCAATGTTGCGGCCAAGTAAGCGCTTGTGATCCACGCAACCACGAACATAATGCCACCGACACCGATCGCAAAAATGAATATTTGAGAATTGAGCGGCAGCGCTTCTGTGTATAATTTGAATGCTTCATAAGAAGCGCGAATGTTGCCCACAATACCTACGAGCGGGTGTAAAAAGGCCGGCAAAATAAGCCATCCACCAATCTTATCAAATATTATCCTCTCAGTATCGGTGTAACTCATTCCCATTACCTTAGCTCTTTCACAAATCCAGCACCGTACGTTTAACTCGGCCAACGATTTCCACGTCCGATTTTTTCTTGATGATGATTGGTCGGTTTTTTGGGTTGCTGGACTGAGGATTGAGATACGGCGGATCGTCGCCCACATATTCCTTGAATGTAGTTTTGCCCTTAATTGCAAAAATATACCGCCGCCCCGATACAAGAATTCGGTCATTCCGATCAACGATCAGGATCGATCCCTCTGGGCTTAGCAGGTTCATCGAATCGCCCTCGACTTTGGTGGCGAAAAAATCCCCTGTTCCCAGATCAGAAATCAGATCAACTCCGATTCGTTTAGCTGGTAATTGGGTATCAACATCAGCCAATTTGCCTGCGTTTACCCAGGCAACAAGGGGAATAGCTGTTTTGGTTGCGGCACCTGACGAATAAACACTGTCAATTTCAGCAGATACGTCTTCAGAACTAAGGTGCCGCGACGGTTGCGGAGGACGAACCATCGGCCCCCGATTGTCGAGCAGCCATTCTAAGCTGACACCAAAACGGCGCGAGTAGAGTTTTGCCGAAGGTAATTTGAAGCCACGTGAGCCGTTCTCGTGGCCAAGGTATGTCGGTTCTTTGACACCGAGCGCACGTGCAGCATCCGACGCCTCAGCATAGCCGGCCTTAATTCTAGCCTGTTTCAGTCGGTCAGACAGCGGCGTTCCCATAAAATGCATTGTGCATAATCTTTCTATGCAAAAGGCATTGACGAGATACTATGCGAAATGCATAGTATGAGCATGGCGACATCGGATGACATCAAAACCGTCAGGCAGAGCCGCGGGGAAAGCCAAGAGGCTTTTGCAGAGCATTTCGGTGTGGATCAGAGCACGGTCCACCGATGGGAGACGTTTGGCCCGCCAGCGCGAGGTGCAGCGGCCGTTGGTATTGATCGCGTTCTTGCCGACCTTCGCCCAGATCACATCCCGCCCCCCGAGGCTGCGCCATGACGGGGGTGGGACTAATTCGCTTTTCCTTCTTGGTTCTCGACTGGCTGAGCCAGAAGCAGCGCGCTTTGAAGCGCGTGAATCAGATTTTGGGCGGCCGGAATGTTGCATTTCAAGTGAGCAACAACGCTGGCAACTGTCTGAACGGATTTGTCGGAGGCAACAGGAACATTGCCCGAAACGGTCAGGGTTACACCGATTATCCCATTCAGGTGGGACAGGCTCGGGGCCTCCTCGAAGTAAATGACGGGCAGAGGAATGGGGGACAAGGCTACAATTTTGTCCCCATGCTGGACACTTCCGAACTGGGGTGCGGGCTGATCGATCATGACGGCTCCTACAAGATGTTTCGATGGGACAGTACCAAAGGATGCATGGTCCCATTTACGCCGTCCATCCCCGTAACGCAGCGATTTAAGAGATCAGTCGCGGCCTTCATTCGCACGTGGACCGCGCCATGACGACGCGCGACGCAAGGCCGGGGCAAGCCTCACATCGCGCGCCGGATGCGCCGGGGGCAGGGCGCATGTCTGATTCTGGCGGCTTCCCGCTGCTCACGATCCGCGGTGTTTTCGTCTCACGTCATGTTCGCGGTCTGAATTGCTATTTGCTCCCGTCATCTTCTGAAACCCGTTCCAAATATCGTCGTCGCATAGCTGTTCGCGCAGCATTGCGGCTAGTCGCTCAACTACTCGCGAGTTCGCGTTCGCGAGAAGTTCGAATGTGAATTCGTCGTCGGTCTCCATGCATCAATCAAAACACATGGAGAGTCCGGAATGTCGGAAAAGAAGGCCGGAATGAGTACAGCGGTCGATTGGAGAAACGAAATTGAAGTGATCGCCGGACCTTTTGCCGGCAATCGCAAGAGCTGGCTGGCACGTGCGGCCCGCAAGGCAGGTGCGTCATATCGGCAGTTCAAGTCTCTCTACTACGGAGAGACGAACAACCCGCGCCACGATCTAGCCAGTCGTGTCCTGAGTGCCGCTCAACAAGCAAGAATCGATGAGGCAAGGCGCGATGCGCTTACTGTTGCGGAAATTTATCGTCGGCACGCTGAGGCGCTTGCCTTCAGCGATCCGGATTTTCATCGGCCAGAGATTGATGCGCTCGTCGAGGCGGCGCGCATCATTAGCGGTCGAGATTGCTCCTGAAATTGTCGGAGGCTTGAGGTGAATATTCTGACCGCGTCCATCGCTTCAACATCGTTGCCGGGCCTGATCGACCGCGCTGCATCGGCGCTTGTCAACGCGCGGTCATCTGCGGAAGTCCTTGAAGCCCGCGATATGGCTGGCGTCGCCTATGACGCCGCCAAGAAAGCTGCCCGCCTTTCGAAGGCGAAAGGCGCCCACGATGCGCTGATTGCCGCCGCCCATCGCGCGCAGGCGGATGCACTGGAAATCGAGGCAAAGGCCAAGCGGCGCCTCGCGGATGAATACGATGCGGCGCAGGAGCGGGGTGAGGTGAAGGCAAACGGTGGCGACCGTGTTAGCACTGTTTCCAAAAAGAACAGTGCTCCATCCGCTTCTGACATTGGCCTCACCCGCAAAGATATCCACGAAGCCCGCGAAATTCGTGACGCCGAGAATACCGACCCAGGAATTGTGCGTCGTACTTTGGATGAGGCGATTGATGCAGGCGAAGAGCCGACGCGAGCCAAGGTCAAGCGTGCCGTGAAGGCCAAGAGCAAGCGCAGGCGCGGTCCGCGCTTTGAGCCGCCGCAGGAAAGTCAGCATGACCGCGACCTTCGGATGCTTCTCGGTGTGTGGGAGGCGGCGTGCCAAAGCGCGCGCGACGAATTTCTTGAAACCGTCATTCAATGAGGAAACAGCCAATGGGCAAGGTGATTTCAATTACCGGAGCGCGCGAAGCTCCGAAGGCGTCGCAGAGCAGGATGGATACCCTGATTCTCGATCAGGCGATGGTCAGCCAATGGCGTATTCCGCCGTTCCAGCGCCCGCTTCGCATCAACGAGAAGGTCCGCATTGTCGCGGAACAGATGAAATCGACGGAAAGCATTGAAGGCGTCATCACGCTCGGCAAACACAATGCGGACCAGTCATTTTACATCGTTGACGGTCAGCATCGCGTCGAGGCATTCAAGCTGTCTGGTCTTGGCGAGATCATTGCCGACGTGCGGGTCTGTTCGTTCGACAATATGTCTGACATGGCAGATGAGTTCGTTCGGCTGAATTCGAGCCTTGTGCGGATGCGTCCGGACGACATCTTGCGCGGCCTTGAGGGTTCCACGCCTGCGCTCAAGGCGATTCGTCGTAGCTGTGAGTTCGTTGGCTACGACCAAATTCGGCGCGGCAAGTCGAGCCCCATTGTCAGCATGTCGGCGCTCCTGCGGTGTTGGAGTGCCGCGTCTGGAGAGACGCCATCTACGAACGGCGGCGGGTCGGCCGCCTCGCTTGCTCAATCTTTGGACCAGGGTTCGCAACAGAATCTCATCGGCTTCCTTGCGACTGCACATTCGGCATGGGGCCGCGATCCAGAATATCTCCGCTTGTGGGGTAATCTCAATCTCACGCTCTGCATGTGGATGTTCAATCGGCTCGTTATTGACCGCGACCGTTCGGGAAACAAGCGATATGTCATCCTCTCAATGCCAGAATTCAAGCGATGCCTCATGTCGGTGTCGGCTGACGGCGACTATCTCGCTTGGCTTCCCGGCCGCAACCTGAACGATCGCGATCGTTCGCCCTGCTATTCGCGCCTGAAGACAATTTTTTCACGGAGGCTGACCGAGGACAGCAAAGGCAAAAAGCCTGCGCTTCCGTCGCCGGCATGGGCATCAAAATGACGATGCACACCCCGGCACAAGCCAAGTTTCACCAGGCCCACCTTGCCCGTCTTGCCCGGATCGAGAGCAGGGCGTATCGGCCGGCGCCGAGCGCTTCACCTATTGCGGCGGAACCGGCTGTCCAGCCCCGCGTCGAGGAAATCAAACCGCGCGGCATCTGGTTCAGAATCGTTGGGGTTGGCGTTCCGCTAATTCGCGACATTCAGGAAGCCGTCGCGGAGTTCTACGGCTTCTCGATCAATGACCTTCGCTCGATCCGCAGGGATTTTCCGCTCGTTCGGGTGCGCCAGGTCGCAATGTATCTCGCGAAAACGCTCACGGAAAAATCAATGCCCGAGATTGGGCGCCGCTTCGGCGGCCGCGATCACACCACGGTGCTGCACGCCGTGCGCAAGATCGAGGCGCTGGTGCTGGTTGATCGCGAATTGGCTGATGAGATTGCCGAGCTGAAATCCCGATTGGAGGCGCTGTGATGCAACTCCACGAGAAAATCGCCTTGGCGCGCAAGTCATATCGAGCCGCGAAGCCGCGTTCGGCGCGTCGCACGGAAGTTCAGCGCGATCTGGTCTGGCTCATGGTCAAACAGCTCAAGCGCGAGAACCGGCGGAGGCGCCGGCGATGAGGCGGCCCGAGCAAGAAATCCAGAGGCAGGTGTTCGCGCACATCAAGGCGCGGGCCTATCCCGGCGTGTTCGCGTTTCATGTCCCGAACGGCGTTCATAGCTCGGTCCGTACCGGCCTTGCCATGAAGGCTGCCGGCCTGGTCGCTGGCGTTCCGGATATCTGCGTCATTCACCGCGCCACATCGCATTTTCTCGAACTCAAAGCCGGCCGCAACAAACCGACGCATCAGCAAAAGCACGTCATGGACATGCTCGAACTGGCCGGCGCGCGGGTCGCGGTCGCCTATTCGCTGGATGAAGCGCTCTACACCTTAGAGTGCTGGGGAATCCTCAAGAGGGACCACGCCAGCCGCAATCAGATTTTGTCCACGGAAGATCAATCACGGGAGAGTGCAGCATGAGTAATGTTGTCGCGATGAATGAACCCACGACGCCGACTGCCATGACGCCAATGGACATGCTCAACCGAGCTGTTGCGCAGGGCGCCAATATCGAGGTTCTCGAAAAGCTGATGGGCCTTCAGGAGCGCTGGGAGGCTGGTCAGGCGCGAAAGGCGTTTGACGAGGCGATGGCGGCTGCCAAGGCGGAAATTCCGGTCATCGCCAAGAACCGCACGGTTGACTTCACGTCAACAAAAGGCCGGACCCACTACAAGCACGAGGACTTGGCCGAGATCGCGCGAACCGTGACGCCAATCCTTGCCAAGCATGGTCTGTCCTATCGCTATCGGACGTCGTCTGCGCCGAACGAGCCGGTGACCGTGACATGCATCGTGTCGCACCGTGGCGGGCATTGCGAGGAAAACACGCTGTCGGCCGGGCGCGACGATTCCGGCAACAAGAACAGCATTCAGGCGGTCGGCTCGACCATCACCTACTTGCAGCGCATGACGCTCAAGGCGGCGCTCGGCCTTGCCGCCTCAGACGATGATGACGGCACGTCGGCCGAGCCGGAAGACGTTATCAGCCAAGAGCAGATTGCCGTCCTGATTGAACTGGCAGATGAGGTCGGCGCCGACAAGGCCGCGTTCTGCCGTTATCTCAAGGTTCCGAGCTTCGCCGCTATCCCGCTCAAGGAATTTGATCGCGCCATCGCCGCGTTGAACAAGAAGCGGAGCCAGTCATGAGCGATATCATTCAAGGCTCGGCTGAATGGCACGCGCTCCGCGTCGGCAAAGTCACCGCCTCGCGCGTGGCCGACGTGATCGCCCGCACCAAAAGCGGGTGGGGCGCATCGCGGGCTAATTACATGGCCGAACTGATCGCGGAACGCTTGACCGGCGAGCCGGCAGAAAAATTCACCAACGCCGCCATGGCGTGGGGCACCGAGAAGGAGCCGGATGCCCGCGCCGCTTATGAATTCTTCCGCGACGCCCAGGTGGCGGAGGTTGGGTTTATCGAACATCCGTCGATCCTGATGGCCGGTGCGTCCCCGGATGGGTTGGTTGGTGATGCGGGGCTTGTCGAGATCAAATGTCCCAACACGGCGACGCACCTGGATACGCTCCTGACGCAGGCCATCCCGGCCAGATACGTCACGCAGATGACGTGGCAGATGGCTTGCGCAGGTCGGGCGTGGTGCGACTTTGTCTCCTTCGATCCGCGCCTTCCGGAAACGATGAGCCTGTTCGTCAAGCGCGTGGAGCGCGACGACAGCTTGATTGCCTCCCTTGAAAAAGACGTGTCGGACTTTCTGGACGAACTCGCTCAGAAGCTTGGACAACTCAACAGCCTCTACGGCGTCAGGGAGGCCGCGTGATGGCTGGCAGCATCAATAAAGTTGTTCTGATCGGGAATCTCGGCGCCGATCCCGAGGTGCGGCGGACACAGGATGGACGGCCTGTTTGCAACCTTAACGTTGCCACCTCTGAGAGCTGGCGCGACAAAGCGAGCGGCGAACGCAAAGAGAAGACCGAATGGCACCGCGTCACGATCTGGAATGAGGGCCTTTGCAAAGTCGCGGAGCAATATCTCCGCAAGGGCGCCAAGGTTTATGTCGAAGGATCGCTGCAAACCCGGAAGTGGCAAGATAGCGACGGCAAGGACCGATACTCGACCGAAGTCGTTTTGAACGGCTACGGCGGTGTTCTGACGATGCTGGACGCGCTTTCCCGCGACGACAAGCACAGCGCGGACAACTCCTATGCGAACGCGACCGGCCGACCTCAGCCGGGCGCCGGTGCAGGTTTCAACGACGATATTCCGTTCGGACCGGAGTGGCGCTGATGGATACATTCCCGCCGCTCACCTGTGATTGGGATGGAGAGGTCTTTCGTCCAATCCACCCGCGCCGCGCCGACAACTATCTCACGGTCGGTGAGCGGTATTCCCTTGTTCAATACGAGGATCGGTCGGCTGCCACGCACAACCATCAGTTCGCGTGGCTGCACGATGCATGGATGAACCTGCCGGAGGATATTGCTGATCAATATCCGACGCCAGAGCATCTGCGAAAGCGCGCACTGATCGATGCTGGCTTTTACGACGAAACCATTATCGATGCCGGTACGAATGCGGCGGCAATCCGCGTGGCCGCTGCGGTGAGGGCTATCGACATGTTCGCGCTCGTGTTTGTGCGGAAGTGCTTTGTGATCCGCCGCACGGCCAAGAGCCAATCGCGCCGCGCGATGAAGAAAGATGAATTCCAGGCCAGCAAGACGGCCATCATGGAGGTTATTGACGCGCTTGTGCAGCGGAGAGAAGCCGCATGAGCCGTCGCGAATTTACCAAGTCGATCATGCGAGACGCCTTCCTGCGATGCGGTGGACATTGCGAAGGGGAGAATTGCGGCGCGCGGTTGCTGGCCGGCGACTTTCACTATGACCACATCATCCCTGATGCGCTCGGCGGTGAACCGACGCTAGATAACTGTCAGGTGCTTTGCCGAGCCTGCCACAAGGTCAAAACCGGAAAGCAGGACATTCCTCGCATCGCCAAGACGAAACGCATCAGTGATCGCGAGAAAGGTATCCGGAAGCCAAGGACGATCACGCGATGGCGCCGGTTTGACGGCTCAGTCGTTGAGGCAGGGAGGCAGCGGTGACAATGGAAGGGGTAGAAATGAGCGAAGCGGGAATCGGACATAACGTCGCGAAGGATCAGATCCGGGCCATCGTCGAGCGTGTGGAGCGTCTTGAGGAGGAAAAGAAGGTCATCAGCGACGACATCAAGGACATCTACGCCGAGGCCAAGGGCAATGGTCTCGACGTGAGGGCGCTGCGCACCATCGTTCGGATGCGC
>JACDJC010002387.1_pt1 | contig 14830 bp, 11 predicted proteins | sample 7454191 | NCBI WGS metagenome assembly JACDJC01 (sample SAMN14253291, study PRJNA609438) | sludge metagenome | isolation source: sludge after 25d culture with pyrite and EDTA | collected 2018-12-20 | reverse complement strand
GTGTCCGATCGTCCCGATGTTTACGTGCGGTTTCCCGCGCTGAAATTTCTCTTTGGCCATCGTTTTGCTTCCTTCTCTGTTCTACCTCGTCGGCCCCCGGCCGCCGATTTCAATAAGTAATTAGTGCCCTATCTGAAGTGAAATCACTTGTATAAACCACTCGACGGAGGCCTTACTTGCGGCCGTGCAGGATTTCCAGCGCGACCGACTCGCTGACCGGCGCATAGTGGTGGAATTCCATCGTGAACGTGCCACGACCCTGGGTCATCGAGCGCAACCGCGTCGCGTACCCGAACATAGTCGCCAGCGGCACCAGCGCCCGCACAGTCTGCAGACCATCGGAGCGCAACTCCATTCCCTCGATCATGCCGCGATTGGCCGACAGGTTGCCGATCACGTCGCCGGTGTAATCATCCGGAGCGACCACTTCAATCGACATCATCGGCTCCAGCAAGATAGGCCGGCCCTGTTGCTGGGCCTCTTTAATCGCCATCGAACCGGCGATTTTGAACGCCATCTCGGACGAATCGACCTCGTGGAAAGACCCGTCAATCAAGGTCGCCTTCAAATCGACGACAGGATAACCGGCCAGCGTGCCGCTCTCCAGCGCTTCGCGAATGCCGGCCTCGGCCGGGCCGATGAACTCGCGCGGGATTGTGCCGCCAACAATAGCATTCTCGAATATGATGCCCGAGCCCGGCTCCAGCGGCTGGACGCGCAGGACCACGTGGCCAAACTGGCCGCGGCCGCCCGACTGGCGCACAAAGCGCCCCTCGACCTTGTCCACCGCGCGAGTGATCGTCTCACGGTAGGCCACGCGCGGCTGGCCGACGTTGGCCGCCACTTTGAACTCGCGCATCAGCCTGTCGACCAACACCTCCAGGTGCAATTCGCCCATGCCGTAGAGCACGGTCTGGCCCGTCTGGTCGTCGACCTTCACCTGGAAAGTCGGATCTTCCTCGGACAGGGCCCGCAGGGCGTTGCCCATCTTGTCCTGGTCGATATTGCTCTTCGGCTCAATCGCCAGTTGAATGACCGGCTCGGGGAAATCAATCGATTCCAGGATAATGGGTGCCTTGGGATCGGACAGCGTATCACCGGTGAAGGTGTTCTTCTGGCCCAGCGTCGCGGCGATGTCACCCGCGCCGACTTCTTTCAGGTCTTCGCGGTGGTCGGCGTGCATCCGCAGGATGCGGCCGATGCGCTCGCGCTTGTCCTTGGTGCTGTTCAGCACGGAGTCGCCTACACGCACCACGCCTGAATAGACGCGGAAGTAAGCCAGCCGGCCGACGTACGGGTCGGTGACGATCTTGAAGACCAGCGCCGAAAACGGCTCGTCGGCCGAGGGGTTGCGTTCTTCAGTCTTCCCGGTGAACGGGTTGTTGCCTTCGATGGCGGGGATGTCGAGCGGGGATGGCAGATAATAGACGATCCCGTCCAGCACGCGCTGGATGCCCCGATTGCGCAAGGCGCTGCCACAGAGAACGGGCGTAGCCTGGTTGGCGATGGTGGCCCGGCGCAGGGCAGCGCGCAGATCTTCGACCTCGATCTCCTCCCCTTCCAAGTAACGCATGGTCAGGACATCATCGGTCTCGGCAATGCGCTCTACCATGTCGTGCCGGGCAGTTTCCACATCGGCCTGCAACTCGGCCGGAATCGGCATCGGCTGTGGCCGCGATCCCGAATCGTCCTCGCTCCAGAAAAACGCCTGCATCGTCAGCAAATCGACGATGCCCCGAAACGCGGACTCCTCGCCGATGGGGAACTGGATGGGAATGGGGTTCGCGCCAAGGCGATCCTTGATCATGCCCACGGTGCGTTTGAAGTCGGCGCCGACGCGATCCATTTTGTTAACGAAGCAAATCCGCGGAACGCTGTAGCCGTTGGCTTGCCGCCAGACCGTCTCCGACTGCGGCTCGACGCCGGCCACAGCATCGAAGACCACCACGCCACCATCCAGCACGCGCAGGCTGCGCTGCACTTCGGCGGTGAAGTCAATGTGGCCGGGGGTATCGATGATGTTGATCTGATGGTCGAGCCAGAAAGTCGTCGTCGCTGCCGACGAGATGGTGATGCCACGCTCGCGCTCCTGATCCATGGAGTCCATCGTCGCAGTGCCTTCATGGACTTCGCCCATGCGATGGATCACACCCGTGTAATACAGGACGCGTTCAGTCGTCGTCGTCTTGCCGGCGTCGATATGGGCAATAATGCCGATATTTCGGACTCGTTCCAACGGAAAATCAGCCATGACTCACTTAATTGCGGAAGTGCGAAAACGCGCGGTTGGCCTCGGCCATGCGGTGCGTGTCATCGCGCCTTTTGACCGCCGTTCCCTGGTTGTTGGCGGCATCAATAAATTCGTTGGCCAGCTTGTCGGCCATCGTCTGGCCGCTGCGATTGCGGGCAGCAGTGAGCAGCCAGCGCATGGCCAATGAAACCTGACGGTAAGAATCGACCGGCACAGGCACCTGGTAGGTGGCGCCACCGACGCGCCGCGGCCGAACTTCGATCTGGGGCATGACGTTCTGCAGCGCCTGCTCGAACACTTCCACGCCCTGACGGCCGACGCGCTCCTCAATCATGTCGAAGCTGTCGTAGATCAGGGTTTGGGCCACGCTTTTCTTGCCATCGTACATCAGGCGATTGACGAACATCGACACGTGCACGTTGTCGTAGCGCAGGTCTGGTTCAATATCGCGTTTTTCGGGACGGTATCGTCTGGACATGATCTATTTCCCTGTCGTCTCGCGGCGACTTACTTCTTACCCTTGGCGACCTTGGTGCCATACTTGGAGCGACCTTTCTTGCGATTGACCACGCCGCCGGCATCCAGCGTGCCGCGCACGATGTGATAGCGCACGCCGGGCAGGTCCTTCACACGGCCGCCGCGCACCAGCACGACCGAGTGGTCCTGCAAGGTGTGGCCTTCGCCGGGAATATAGGCGGTCACTTCAATGCCGTTGCTGAGGCGCACACGGGCCACCTTGCGCAACGCCGAATTCGGTTTCTTGGGGGTCATGGTCTTCACCTGTGTGCAGACCCCACGCTTCTGCGGCGCGCCCATCGGTTGACGCGTGCGCCGCTGCTTGAACGAATTCAGGGTATATTGCAATGCCGGAGACTTGCTCTTCTTCGACTTAACACTCCGTCCTTTGCGGACAAGTTGATTAATTGTAGGCACCGCTATCGTTTCTCCTTAGCGTAATTCTCTTCGCCGAAAACGACATAGAGACAGAAAACACTACAAACTGCTGCCTCGGAAGGTGACGAATGATTCGCTCCTTTTCACCCGCAGTAGTAAGAAGTTTCTATTCGATTGTGAATAAAGATAGAAATCGACTATTAAAGGGAGGGAGGGGACAGACACCCCGCCACGTTCCGACAATTATGGAGGCCACGGAAATATGCTTTCAATGGCCTCCACCGTTTTCGACCTATTCAATTCGTAACGACGCTTTTTGTCGCTACCCTTTTCGGCTAGACATACGATCTACAATCTTAGCAGATTCATCCGGGATGTCAAGGGCAGGTGCCATTGGTCTCTGGAAAATCCCCAGCTATTCATTGCAAGATGTTTGTCGCCAGCGGAAAGAGTTCAAAGCCATTGAAACATTTGTACTAATTTGCTATAGTAACCGCCCCAATTCCAGCCCAGCATGAGGAGATGATCATGAGCAAAAAGAGCACCACAGCGAGCAGCAAAGAGTCCTCAGGCTTCACCGTTGAGGAACGCGCGGCCATGAAGGAGCGCGCCAAAGAATTGAAGGCCGAAGAGCGCGCCAACCGGGGCCGGGCAGAAGGCGAATCTGACTTGCTGGCCAAGATCGCCGAGATGCCGGAAGCAGATCGCTCCCTGGCCCAACGGGTACATGAGCTCGTCATCGCCAACGCGCCAGTCCTCATGCCAAGGACCTGGTACGGTATGCCGGCGTATACGAGAGATGGTAAGGTTGTCTGTTTCTTTCAAAGCGCGGCCAAGTTCAACGCTCGCTACGCTACGCTGGGCTTCAACGATACCGCCAATCTCGACGACGGCGCGATGTGGCCGACCTCCTTTGCCCTAAAGGAGATGACCGCCGCCGTAGAAGATAGGATCAGCGCCCTGGTAAAGAAAGCAGTCAGCTAAAGACCTGAAAGGTGGATGGCCAGCAGTTTTGTCCTTGACGAACGACTGCGGGCCGCCCACCTTTCAGGTCTACTCGATCAATAGTTACCGGTTGGCTCGTGCCAGGGCCATGAAGTCGTCGCCGGCCCACTTACGGCTGGTGCGCTTGTCATCTTCCTTGCCAAAGCGCACGACCTCGCCGCCTTCGGTCACAGCCTCCACGGCCAGACCCAGGCTCTGCAACTCCTTCACCAGCACCCGGAACGATGCCGGCACGCCCGGCTCCTCAATCGGCTCATTCTTGACGATGGCCTCATAAGTCTTCACCCGGCCCTGCGTGTCGTCGGACTTGACCGTCAACATTTCCTGCAGGGTGTGGGCCGCGCCATAAGCTTCCAGCGCCCACACTTCCATTTCGCCGAAGCGCTGGCCGCCAAACTGCGCCTTGCCGCCCAACGGTTGCTGCGTTACCAGGGAGTATGGGCCGGTGGAACGGGCGTGGGCCTTGTCCTCGACCAGGTGGGCCAGTTTCATCATGTGCAACACGCCTACCGTGACCGGCTGGTCAAACGGCCGCCCCGATTTGCCGTCGAAGAGGCGTTCCTTGCCCATTGTCGGCAGCGGGATGTGGGTGTGGACAGTGATCTCGTTCGACAGCCGGATCATCTCGTCCAGATCGGCCGTCGCCGGGTCAATCTTGACCATCTCAGGCAGCAATTCACTATTCTTTTCCAGCACCGCCGCATACCACTCGCGCACGCAGATTTCGATGGCCTTGTTGTCCACCTCTTGCCAGCGAGCCTTCAGGACATCTGCCGGGTCATCCGGGAAGATTTCGTCCGGATTCCAATCCCGGCTGCGCAGCCATTCGCGAGCGGCGGCGCGGCGGGCGTAGGCCTCGTCTGTTTCCAGTTGCGTGGCATCATAGCCCAGCTCGCTGAGCCAGGCGACAACGAACATGCGCCGGGCGTGGTCGTCGTTCTCCAAATCAGCTGTGTCGTAGTTGATCTCGGCCAGCCAATCCCAGGCCCAATCACCGGCAATGTCCCAGGCGCGGTCGATGAGCCAGGCGCGGCCCAGCTCGGCGGCGATCTCCTGTTCGGTCGCCCCGTCGAACACCGGGGTGATAGCCCGGAAGCCGATGCGGCTGGCGGCCCAACCCAGATGCGTCTCCAGCACCTGGCCGATGTTCATGCGGCCGGGCACGCCCAACGGGCTGAGGATGACGTCGACCGAACGGCCGTTGTCCAGATAAGGCATGTCCTCGATCGGCACGATCTTGGAGATAACACCCTTGTTGCCGTGGCGACCGGCCATCTTGTCGCCTTCGGAGATCTTGCGCCGCTGGGCCACGCTTACGCGGACCATGGTCTCGACCCCTGCAGGCAGGTCGCGGTCGTGTTGCCGGTCGAAGACTTGCACGTCCACTACCTTGCCGCGCGCGCCGTTCGGCAATCGCAGACTGGAGTCTTTCACTTCCCGTGCCTTGTCGCCGAAGATAGCCCGCAGCAATTTTTCCTCCGGGCTGAGTTCTTTCTCACCCTTGGGGGTAATCTTGCCGACCAGGATGTCGTTTTCGTTTACGTCGGCACCGACGCGGATGATGCGTCGCTCGTCGAGGTCCTTCAGGGCGTCCTCGCTGACGTTAGGGATGTCGTAGGTGATCTCTTCCGGTCCCAGCTTGGTGTCGCGCGCCTCCACCTCATGCTTTTCAATGTGGATGGAGGTAAAGCGATCCTGCCGCACCATGGCCTCGCTGACCAGGATGGCGTCCTCGAAGTTGCCACCCTCCCAGGAGAGGAAGGCCACGACCACGTCCTGGCCCAGAGCCAGTTCGCCGTTATGGGTCGAGGAGCTGTCGGCCAGCACGTCGCCGATCTGCACCCGCTGGCCGCGATAGACGACCGGGTGCTGATCAATGCAAGTGCTCTGGTTGGAGCGGTTGTATTTGCGCAGCGAATAGATGCGCGGGCCGTTTTCACCCATGACGACGATCTTGTCGCCCGATACGCTAACGACTTCGCCGGGCTGGTCGGCCAAGACCACCTGACCGGAGTTGAGCGCGGCCTGTAGCTCCATGCCCGTGCTGACAATCGGCACATCCGGCTGAAGCAACGGTACGGCCTGGCGCTGCATGTTGGAACCCATGAGGGCGCGGTTGGCGTCGTCATGTTCCAGGAACGGGATGAGCGCCGCGGACACACCGACGATCTGGCGCGGGGCCACGTCCATGTAATCGACGCGCTGGACCGAGGTGAAGCGGAATTGCTGATTGCGCCGCGAAGAAACGCGGGCGGCCACGAACTGGCCCCGCTCATCGATCTTCGCATTGGCCTGGGCGATGGTGTAGTGGTCTTCTTCGTCGGCCGACATGTAAGTAACTTCGTCGGTCAGAAACGGCTTGAGTTGTACTTCCTGGATGCCCGCGGCCCGCAGCGCCGCCACGTGATCGGCGGTGATGCGCGCGCCCTGCGGGATGAGGATTTCACCTGTGGCCGGGTCAGTCACGTTCGCGAAAGTATCGTGATCGACCAACTCATCACCGACGGGCAGCTTGTTCAGCACCCGACGATAGGGCGTCTCGATAAAGCCATACTTATTTACGCGGCCGTAGGTCGCCAGACGACCGATAAGTCCGATGTTCGGCCCTTCCGGCGTCTCAATTGGGCAAATGCGACCGTAGTGGCTGTGGTGTACGTCGCGCACCTCGAAACCGGCGCGCTCGCGGCGCAGACCGCCGGGACCGAGCGCCGACAGGGTGCGCTTGTGGGTCAATTCGGCCAACGGGTTGGCCTGCTCCATGAATTGGCTCAACTGGGAGCTACCGAAGAACTCGCGAATAGCAGCCACGACCGGGCGGATGTTGATCAACGTCACCGGTGTCACGTTGTCGCTCTCGCGGATCGACATGCGTTCGCGGACGACGCGCTCCATGCGCCGCAGACCGACGCGCAACTTGGCCTGAATGAGTTCGCCAACCGTTTTCACGCGCCGGTTGCCCAGGTGGTCGATGTCGTCCGGCCCTTCGAGGCCGTTGTTTATCAGGATCATGTGGCGCACGAAATTCACAATATCGTGCTGGGTGATGGTGCGGTGGGCCAGCGGCACGATCTGCTGCAGATTGAGCCGCTTATTCAACTTGTAGCGGCCGACAGCGGCCAGGTCGTAGCGCCGGCTGTCGTACAACTGCTCCTGCAAATATTGCGAGGCGTTGTCCAGCGTCGGCGGGTCACCGGGGCGCATGCGGCGGTAGAACTCGATCAGCGCCTGCTCCGGGATCGACTTCTCGTCATCCCAATGTGGCTCCTGCTCGATGCTGCCCTGAATATAGAGGTGCTCACCGTTGGTATCCACGTCGGCGAAGAGGGACAGCAGTTCCTCGTCGCTACCTTCTTTGATCAGCGGGTTGCCCAGTCCATCGGGAATAGCAGCCATGGCCCGCAGGAACAGCGTCACGGGCACAGTGCGCTTGCGGTTGAATTTGACGGTCAGATAGTCAGTCTTGCGCGTCTCGAACTCCATCCACGCGCCGCGGTCGGGGATGAGCTTGCCCATCGCCAGCGGCCGGCCGGTGGTGCGCTCTTCTTCGACCTCGAAGTAGGCGCCGGGAGAGCGGATCAACTGGCTGACGACGACGCGTTCCGTACCATTAATAATGAAGGTGCCGGCCGAGGTCATGAGCGGAAAGTCGCCCATGAAAATATCCTGCTCGATCGGCTGGTCCAGATCGGTGCTGTAGAGCAGCACCCGAACGTAGAGCGGCGCGGCAAAGCTCATGTCCCGCTCGACACACTCTTCCACACTATATTTTGGTTCCCCGAACCAATAGTTCAGGTGGAAATCTTCAACCTCTTTGCGCTTGCTGGGAAAATAAAGTTTCAGATCGCCGTTAAAGCTTTCAATGGGCGAAATCTCATCAAAAAGCTCAGCCAGACCCTCGGATGTGAACTGCTCAAACGAGCGCAACTGGACGTCGATCAGCGTCGGCAATTCCATCGGCTTGGTTGTACGGGCGTAGCTTTTGGTATAAATGCTGGACATAGTAGAGTCACCTGCTCCCTGGCGAGCGAAGAACACCCTCGCTATCTATAAACTTGCCAACCACCTTACACGCAAAAGGTGCAACCTGCGGCTTGCACCCTGTTCGAACTCTCTTTCTGTTTCCGGACGGCTTCCAACGACAGTCGTCCAAGAGGCAGTCTTGCGCGAACTAGTAGTTTATAAGAAAAGTTACTTCTTGTCAAGGAGGTCGTAGAGATTCAGGATGCGTTCGGCCGCGGCATCCCAGCTAAATTCCTCGATGACGCGGCGGCGCAATTGCTCTCCCAATTCGAGCCGCCGCCCGGGATCGTGGATGAGCTCGGCAATGGCGTTGGTAAAGGAGCCGACGTCACCGGGCGTCGCGTAGACACCTAAATCGGCCAGATACTCCCGATTCACGGCCGTGTCGTAGGCCACGATGGGTTGGGCCATGGCCATGTAGTTCAACAGCTTGCCGCTGCCCTCGCTGGTCGACATTTTGGGGGCCACAGTAATGTCGCACGCGGCCAGATAGAAGGGCGCGTCGGCAAAGGGAATGCGCCCGGTAAAGGTGACCGACCCGGCTACGCCACGCAGGGCGGCGATCGTCTGATAATGCTCCACGTTGGGGTAGCCCATGATCAGAAAGTGGACGTTCTCGCCGCGCTGCCGCAATTCGACGGCCGACTCAATAAGATGCGGAATGCCCTGATAATCCGTCAACAGGCCCAAGTACCCAATCACCGTAGCTCCATCGGAGATGCCCAGGTGAGGGCGCAGCGGGTGGTTGGCCGCTGCGTAGGGAAAACGCGCCGGGTCGAATTGTCGGGCATCCGCGCAATCGGGCAATGCGTGTATCAGGGCCGAAGGTACACTGAAATCCTCGCGCAAGAGGGACATAGCCTGACCAGAACTGACCAGGATGGCATCAGGCAGGCGGCGGGTGATGAACGACTCCACGCGGAAGGCCCACGGGTAGACGGCTCCACGCGGGTTCAGGAAGTGGTGATCGACCATCTCGGCCGTCAGGCTGCCCTGATAATCGAACACCAAAGGCACGCCGAGAAGCCGGGCCAGTACACCGCCGATGAGCGCGCCCTCGTGCATGTGGCCATGGATGATGTCAGGGTGGAAGCGCAGTGCCTCGCGTAGCGCTTGGGCGGCCAGGTAGACGTCGAAGGCCAACTTGTGGCGCGACGACCCCACCTCGTAATCAACGTGCCAGGGCAGTGGCGGGGTGCGGCGGATGTCAATCCCCGGCACGTCATTGCCTTTATAATAGGTAACGACAGCTAACTCGACCCCTCTCTCCCCCAGCGCTCGCATCTCTTCCAGAATGCGAATGTGTCCCCCGTAGTCGCTGAAGAAGGACGTGGGAGCGATCATCAATACGCGCACACGACGACTCCCCGAATAATCTGCTTGCTTATTCGTCCCGCTTATCTTTCTTCAGCTTGCCACCCAGCCAGCCGCCCAGGAACTGGTCGCTGACGGAAGGCCGGTCTACGTGCGTCTCCACACCTTCTTCCCATTCGTTCGCGGCGCGCTCCTTCAGCCAGCGCTCCCGCTGTACAAGCATATTACCCAGGGTGAGATCGATCATCTCCCGGTCGCCGTCCTGAATCAAACGGCGCATATCAGTCAGTTCCTGCAAAAGGGCATCGAGCCAGCGCAGCGTGGCCGCCTTGTCGTTCAGCGCCAGGCTGGTGAGGTCGGTGCCGGCCTGCAACGGCTGGGTGACCAGGGCGAAGGAGGAATTGGCGAAGCGCAGCATGTCGCGCCAACCGGTCGCTTTTTTGACCGCGCCAAAGACCGCTGCCGCGGCCAGAGCGGGCAACGTCTCCACCCCTTGGGCCAGACTGTCGTACTCCGCAGGATCAATAAAGTAGGGCGTTGCCCCTAGCAGCCGGCCGAAGTTGACGGCTGTTTCGACGGCCTGTGGGTCGGCGTGGACAGAGGGCATGAGGCAGAAGATACTGTTCTGGAACAGGGTTGGCGTGGCGGTGCGGGCTTCGTCGCGACCGTCGTTGAGGTGGGCGGCGGCCAGCACAGGCACGACCCCCACGTAATGCCCGCGCCGCAAATGTTGGTCGGCCCAACGAAGCCCCTGCCCCTTCAGCACGGATAGATCGAGCACCAGCGTGTGGGGCTGCACCTCGTCGCCGATGACCTGCAGCGTCGTTTCCAATTCCGTCAATGGCACGGCCAGCACCAGAATGTCGGCGGCGGCGGCGGCGTTGACCAGATTCCACTCAGCCCGGTCAATGGCCTGCAACTCATCCTTGGCCTGCTGCGCCAGCTCTCGATGGCGGTCGTGGCCGACAATGGTTAGCCCGACAGCCGAAGCCTTGAGCGCCTGGGCGATGGAGATGCCCGCGCGATTCATACCCACGATAGTAACCGTCTGCGCCTTCATTCCTTCTCTCCTCAAATTGGAGTTATAACGTTGACCTGTGGACTTCTTATCAATTCCGCAGGTTAAAAACCCTGCGCCACAAATGATCTTCACAGGCGTTGACGCCTGCTCTAATTCTGATCATCCGCCCACTGCAACTGTCGCAGCAAACTCACTTCTTCGCCCACAACATCGGGCAGTTTATCCTGATGACGCCGGATGAGCGCCACGACGCCGGGGCGGGAACCGGCGGCGGAGGCCATGTCTGCGCCCCAGGCCGGATGCTGCGCCCGCACGACGAACGGTCTCCGCCAGCCTTGCGGCAGGTCCCGCCCCCAACGTTCGCAGCGACGGCCAAAAAGCGCCTGCCCCACAACGATAAAGATACGATCCCAGACAGACAGCGGGTAGCGGGTCTTGCCGACGTCATGTAGCAGCGCCGCAGCCAGCAAATCCGGGTGATTATAACCCGCATCCCGCAGCATGCGTAACACGCGCAGGGCGTGCCACTGGTCGGCGTAGGCGTAGCGTCCGAACAGGGCAAGCTCCGGCTCACTCAACAGGCCGGCAATCTCGGCCTGAGCAGCCGCGGGCAAGGGGCCGGCGGCCAGATTGTCGCGTAATTGCCGCAAGCGGTTAGAGAGGCCCACGTTAGCCGATCAGAAATTGGAGTGTCGCCTGCGCCGGCAAGCCTACCAGCAGATTTATTACCGTGGGAAAAAAGAAGACGACCAGCATCAGGATGATAAAGCCATACTGCTCCAACGGCCGCAGCCGGTATACCAGCTCGCCGGGCAACAGGGCAAAGAGAATTTTCGAGCCGTCCAGCGGCGGCACGGGGATCAGGTTGAAGAAGGCCAGGATGAGGTTGATCCAGATAAACTCAGACAGCAAATACCCCAACGAAAAGCCGGCCGGCGCCAGCAGCGTGAAATCGGCCAGCCCCAGGCGAAAGACGAGCGCCGCCAACAGGGCCATGAGCACGTTGGAGATCGGTCCGGCGGCGGCGACAATGGCCATTGATGTGCGCGGGTTGCCACGCATGTTCATCGGGTTGACCATGACCGGTTTGGCCCATCCAAACCCGGCCACGAGAAGAAGCAGCGTGCCGAACGGGTCGAGGTGCTTCAACGGGTTCAGCGTGATGCGCCCCATGTTGCGTGGTGTAGGATCGCCAAGATAGTCGGCCGTGAGGGCATGGGCCAGCTCGTGGATAGTAAAGGCAATCAACAGGACGATTACCCGGGCGATAAGGGTGGACGGGTTAAAATCGAGCATAATTCTCTGCTACCAGACCTAACGGGTCTTTACGCCAACTTTGGCTGCTACCTGAGTATACATATTCTTTTCTCTACTTACGAGAGTCGGGGCCGTCCTGTTGCGCCGCCTCATAAACCATTATTTGATCCGGGTTGATGTTCAGTCGCACGGTCTCGCCCGGTCGAAAGACCGGATCGCCAGCTTCTTCGAACAGCAGACGGTGCGGGCCGCTGGTGAGCCATATTTGGGAAAAGCGACCGCGGAAGGTGACCGCGTCTACGATAGCCTCGATCTCGTTGACCAGCGGCGCGGCCGATTTGGGCTTGACTACGTCGCCCATGATGGGCTTAATGAGGACGGTTACCGCAGCATGGGGGTGCACAGGGAAGGTCGCCTGAAAGCGTCCCACCGGCGTCTCGATCTCCCCGCTCGCTGTCACCCGGCCGGGCAAAAGATTATGAAAGCCCAGGAATTGGGCCACGAAGGGGGTCGCCGGGCGTTCGTGGACTGCTTGCGGCGGCCCGATCTGTTCGATCACACCCGCGTTCATGACTGCCAGCCGGTCGCCCACAGCAAATGCCTCGGTCTGATCATGCGTCACGTAGATGGCTGTCATACCCACCCGCTTCAGGATAGCGCGCACGTCGAGCATGAGCCGCTCGCGCAAAGCCCGATCAAGCGCCCCCAGCGGCTCATCGAGTAGCAACAGGCGCGGGCCGGGGGCCAGCGCGCGGGCCAGGGCGACGCGCTGCTGTTCACCGCCAGAAAGTTGCCCGATCTCTCTCGTTTCCAGCCCATCTAGATCGACCAGAGCCAGCATCTCGGCTGTGCGCCGGGCAATATCGGCCGCGGGCAGCCGGTGCATGCGCAAGCCGAAGGCTACGTTGTCGCGCACATTGCGGTGGGGAAAAAGGGCAAAATCCTGAAACATCATGCCGAAGTCGCGCGCGTGGGGCGGTATCCCGCTCAGGTCGGCGCCATCAAAGCGGATGGTCCCGCGATCGGGCCGTTCCAGCCCGGCCACCATGCGCAGGAGCGTCGTCTTGCCGCAGCCGGACGGGCCGAGCAGGCTGAGGATTTCACCCCGATCCAGGGTGAGGGAGACGTCACGCACGGCGGCCGTCGCCCCGTCAAACGCCTTGCTGACGTTAAGGATCTCCAGTAGGGTTATGGCTAGAACTCCCCTTCCCCGCCGAAGCGAAAACGCTCGATGGCCAAAAAGGCGACGATACACACCAGCATCAACAAAACGCTCATAGCCATGGCCTGACCGTAATTGAGAGCACCCGGTTGCCCCAGAAAGCGGTAGATGGCGACCGGGATGGTGGGGGTCTCTGGACGGGCCATGAAGACTGTCGCGCCGAACTCGCCCATGCTGATGGTGAAGGCAAATAGCGCGCCGACCAGCAGCGGCCGGCGAATGAGCGGCCAATCGACCTCGCGCCACACTCGCCAGCCGTCCGCGCCCAGCACGGCCGCCGCCTCGCGCAAGGACGGGGAAATGGCCCGAAAGCCAGGTAGCACACTGCGCAATACGAACGGCGCGGCCACCACGGCGTGGGCAATGGGCAATAGGATGATCGACGAACGCAAGTTCAGTGGCGGGCGGCCGAGGGCAACGATGTAACCCAGCCCCAGCGTTACGGCCGAGGTCGCCAGCGGCAACATCATCACCGCCTCAACTAAGCGCACGGGTGCGGCTCGGCGCGGCACGGCATCAAAGCCAGCAGATGGCCGCCACCCGGCCAGGAACTGAGCCACAATGAGACTCAGCACGACGGCCAACAGCATAGCGGCCAGGGCAATGGCGATGGAGTTGCGGATGGCCGCGGCCGGGGGTACGAAGAAAAGCGAATCCTGGGGATTGGCGAACAGGGCGCGGTAGAAAGTCAGCGTCAGCCCGGCTTGCCCGCTTACTGAGCGCCCGACCAGCGCCAATAGCGGCGCGCCGATCAGCACGACGATGGCGGCGACGTTGCCGTAGACAAGCAGCTTTTCGCGCGGCGTATGCGGCGGCCGCGGGGGTATATGGCGCGCGCGGGTCGAGAAGGTTTGCGCAATCCGGGCCTGTGTACGCGTATAAACCCCCATCAGCACGAAGGTGAACACGATCTGCCACACCGATAGCGCAGCGGCCAGGGGCAGGTTGAACAGGTTGAGAGCCTGGCGGTAGATTTCGACTTCCAGCGTGGCGAAGCGCGGTCCACCGAGGATGACGATGATGCCAAAGGAGGTGAAACAGTAGATGAAGATGAGGGTGGCGGCGGCCATGATGGCCGGGCGCAACAGGGGCAGTGTCACCTCGAAGAAGGCCCGCGCGGGAGATGCGCCGAGCATTTGCGCCGCCTGGGGCAAAGACGCGGGCAGGTTTTGCCAGTAGGCGCTGAGCAGGCGTAGGGCTACACTGTAATTGAAGAAGACATGGGCAATGAGGATGATCCAGACCGTTTGATTCAGCCGGATGGGCGCGGCGTCGAGGCGCAAAAGGTCGCGAAGCCAGTTGTTGATAAAGCCGGACGGGCCGATGAGGGCCAGAAAGGCGGCCGCGACGACGACGGTGGGCAACACGAAGGGCATCGTCGCCAAGGCGCGTACCAACCCCTGGCCCCGGAAGCGGTAGCGGGCCAGCACATAGGCCCCCGGCAAGGCCAGCAACAGCGTCAGTACCGTGGACAGGGCTGCCTGCCAGGTAGTAAACCAAAGGACGCGCCGCAGATAGCCAGCACGGAAGAGTTGGGCCAGCGCGTCCGTATCCAGCTGACCCTCGGCCCATAACCCCAACCGCAGCACAGCCCCCAAAGGATAGAAGTAGAACAACGCAAAGAAGAGCGCGGGCGCCAATAGGGCGAGCACCCACAGCAACCGGGCCGTCAGTCGAGAGGCAAGAAGCGCGCGCATGGTTGGTTTTGGGCGGCCCTAGCGCAGCACGACCTCAGTCCAGTCGTTGATCCACGCCTCGCGATTCGCAGCGATGCGCGCCGGGTCAAGCTGCGCCGGCGCGGCCGGCACGCGGCTATGCGTGGTGAACACGTCCGGCATCTCGGCCG
>JACDJC010002381.1_pt1 | contig 14868 bp, 15 predicted proteins | sample 7454191 | NCBI WGS metagenome assembly JACDJC01 (sample SAMN14253291, study PRJNA609438) | sludge metagenome | isolation source: sludge after 25d culture with pyrite and EDTA | collected 2018-12-20 | reverse complement strand
GTGGGGGGGTTGGGGTGTGGGGGGTGGGGGTGTGGGGTGGGGGGTGCGGGGGTTGGGGGTTCGGGGTTAGGGGTTAGTTAATAAAGAAAAAGCCGCGCACAGCGCGACTTTCCCTGAATCCTGAATCCTGGCTCCTGATCCCTGCCGCCTTATTCAAGGCGATAATTCGGTGCTTCCTTGGTGATCTGCACATCGTGGACGTGCGATTCGCGTACGCCTGCCGAAGTGATTTCAACGAACTCGGCTTTGGCATGCATATCGGTGATATTGGCCACGCCAAGATAGCCCATGCTGGAGCGCAAGCCGCCCATCAACTGGTGAATCACACCCAACGCGCTGCCCTTGTAAGGCACACGGCCTTCGATACCTTCGGGGACGAGTTTCTCGGCGCTCTTCTCGTTGTCCTGGAAGTAACGATCACTGGAGCCCTGCTGCATCGCACCCAGCGAGCCCATGCCGCGGTAGGATTTGTATGAGCGTCCCTGGAATAATTCCACTTCGCCGGGTGCTTCTTCGGTGCCTGCAAGCAGGCCGCCCAGCATCACGCAACTGGCGCCGGCCGCAATCGCCTTGGCGATGTCTCCGGAGTAACGAATACCACCGTCGGCAATCACGCCAACATCACTGCCCGCCAAAGCCGCAGCCACATTGGCTACCGCGGTGATTTGCGGCACACCGACGCCCGCAACCATGCGCGTGGTGCAAATGGAGCCGGGGCCGATACCGACCTTGACCGCGTCCGCGCCATGTTCGACCAGGGCTGCCGCTGCCGACGCCGTGGCGATGTTGCCGCCAATCACCTGTACGTCGGGGAAATTCTGTTTAACCCAGCGCACCCGATCGAGCACGCCCTTGGAATGGCCGTGCGCCGTGTCCACAGTGATGATATCGACGCCGGCTGCAACCAGTGCGGCCACACGCTCTTCGGTACCCTCGCCGGTTCCGACTGCCGCCCCCACACGCAGGCGGCCCATCGCATCCTTGCACGCCAGCGGATGTTCGCTGGATTTCTGGATGTCCTTGACGGTAATCAATCCACGTAATTCAAACGCATCGTTCACCACCAATACCCGCTCCAGCCGGTATTTATGCAGCAGCGTCATGGCCTCGTCGAGGTTGGCGCCTTCTTGCACCGTAACCAGCCGGTCTTTCGGCGTCATGATGTTGGCCACCGGCTGATCGAGACTGGTTTCGAAACGCAGGTCGCGGTTGGTGACAATGCCGACCACCTTGCCGCCATCGATTACCGGCAGCCCGGAAATATGCTTGCTGCGCGTGATCTCCAGAACCTGGCGAACCGTCATTTGCGGCGCCACGGTAATGGGGTCCTTGACCACACCCGACTCAAAGCGCTTGACGGCCGCCACTTGCGCCGCCTGCATCTCGGTATTCATGTTTTTATGAATGATGCCGATGCCACCTTCCTGCGCCAGTGCAATCGCCAGACGTGCCTCGGTCACCGTATCCATGGCGGCCGACAACAGGGGAAGATTCAGGGAGATCGTGCGGGTCAGTCGCGTGGCCAGGCTGACCTCGCGAGGCAGAATGGCAGAATAGGCGGGAACGAGCAGTACGTCGTCAAACGTCAGCGCTTTTTGAAGAACACGCATGGGCTTTCCTTATAGCAAAGCGGAATTATACGCGCGTGCCCCGTACCCACACAATCTGGCGCAAGCCCTTGCCACCCTTGGTCGTAATCTACCAACTCGATTGCGGGCCTAATGAGTTGACTCGCGCGCGCGATGCGGCTAACTTTGTCCCAGCATTCAATCTGCTAGGGTGTCAGGTTCGACTGCCCGCCCACCCGAAAGCCATACAACACGAGGAGATAAAACAATGTCCAGAGTTTTACTTGCACTGACTTCCGTTGCCCTGCTGGGCCTGTCTGGCTGTGCCGATATTCAAACCACCCAGGCGCCGCCCGCAAAAGCTGCCGAGCCCGTCAAAGTTTCCATCAGCGCCGAAGCACAGGCTGCCCTGACTGCAGCCAAGGCAGAAGCCAAGGATGCCAAGGCCAAAAACGCCCTGTGGACCACCGCAGACAATGCACTGAAAGATGCCGATGCAGCCGCCGCAAAAGGCGACAGCGACACCGTGATGAAGCAGGTCAAACTGGCCCGAGACCACATCCAGAAGGGCTTGGCTCAGAAAAACTACCCGATGATCAAAGTCGGTGATTAATTTGCAACAACACAGCAATCAAGCCTTCCGGACATGTGCCGGAGGGCTTTTGTTTTTGGGCATCCTGGTGTTCGCATCAAGCGCTCAGGCCGAACTGTATAAATGGACCGACGGCCAGGGCAAAGTGCATTACACGGACCAACCGCCAACGGTCAACGCCGAGCAGGTAAGAGACGTCGCCAAAGGCCAGGCCGAAACCACGACGCAGGCCACGCAATCGCTTAACGATCAGGATCAGGCATACAAAAAACGTCGCAAGGACGCGGAGGAAGCTCGCGCCAAGGCCGACAAGGAAGCCGAGCAGGCGCGCATCCAGCGTTAAAACTGCGACAAGGCTCGCAAGAACCTCAGCACCCTGCAAAACGCTTCACGCACCTACACAACCAACAGCGCCGGCCAGCGCGTCTATATGGATGAGGCTGCGCGCGGCGCAGCATTGACCAATAGCCAGAAAAATATCTCCGACTTTTGTAAATAGATTAGGCAACACAAGCCCGTCAAGACAGCTTCACGCAGCTGCGGGCTTGTCGGCTTCCGCCAATGTCTCGGATGCAGCATCCCCTCCGCCCTTCTTGGTAACCTTGCCCTCCTCTGCCCGTTTGCGGCGAACTTCCTTGGGGTCGGCGATCAGGGAGCGATAAATCTCCACGCGATCCTTATCCCGCACCTTTTCATCCAGTTTGACCAGTTTGCTGAAAATACCAACCTTGTTCCTGGTCAGATCAATGTCAGGAAATGAGGTCAGCAGGCCCGAGGCATCAATCGCGTCTTTCACTGTCGCGCCCTCGGCCAACTGAACCTGCAACAAAGGCTGTTGATCCGGAAGCGCATAGATGACTTCCACATTGATAGGGGTTGAATTCATGCGGAATAGACCTCGTCAGCACGACGCACAAAGGCATCGACAAATGTATTGGTGATGTGACTGAACACCGGCGCCAGAAGGGTTTCCAGCACCCGGCTGGAAAACACATACTGCAAGCGGAATTCAATTTTGCAGGCATCGTCACCCAGCGGAAAGAATAGCCAGTCGCCTTTCAACTCGGAGAAAGGCCCGTCCCTCAATTTGATCCGCATCTCGTGGGGGCGCGTCTTGGTGTTCTCGGTCGTGAAACTCTGGCGAATGCCCATATATACAATATGGATTGTTGCCACAGTGATGTTTTCGTCTCGGGCTTTCAACTCGGTTCCGCCGCACCAGGGCAGAAAAGCCGGGTAATCCTCGACCCGATCCACCAGATCAAACATGCGTTCAGGGGGATGTGCCACCAGCACACTTTTTTCCACACGCGCCATGGGTGCCTAAAGCCTTGTAAAATCGAGAATTGTACGCAAGCCCTTCCGCCATGAGTATCGCCGACAACAAAAAAGCCTTCCACGACTATTTTATCGAAGAAAAATTCGAGGCCGGGATCGTGCTCGAAGGCTGGGAAGTCAAGGCCATCCGCGCAGGCCGGATACAGTTGAAAGAAGCCTACGTGGTCATCAAGAATGGGGCGGTCTATCTGATTGGCTGTCACATCAGCCCTTTGCTCGCTGCCTCCACCCATATCCTCCCGGACCCCACACGTTCGCGAAAGCTTCTGCTACACGCAGATGAGATCAATAAACTCATCGGCAAGACCGAAAGGGCCGGCTTTACCTTGGTGCCGCTCAATATGCATTACGCAAAAGGCCGCATCAAGCTGGACATCGGTCTGGCAAAAGGCAAAAAGCAACACGACAAGCGCGCAACCGAGAAAGATCGTGAGTGGGAACGCGAAAAACAGCGCCTGACCCGCGCGGCACAACACTGATTTGTTGCGTTGCGCCGACAAACGGCAGCAATAAACCGCTGACAGGTTGATTATACGATTGTTAATTTGTCGAAATATTGACTACAATTGTCAACATCTCGACAAGCCAAGGACATAATCATGTCGGCCCTACCTGTTTACGACGTTGAGTTCATTCCGTTAGAGCGCCGTTTAGGCGATCGTCGGATCGCCCCACGCAACGCGGCATTGCCCACCGGGCTTTCTGCCGACCGCCGCCGCATTACAAGCCGCCGCACTGAAGACAGAAAAACCGCGGCACTCAAAGTCGTTTAAGACGCATTCACCAAAACCCTTGGCGCACCCGTGCCAAGCTGGCCTATTGTTCTGGCCGCAGCGAATCCGTGCTGCTCAAACGCCGCCAGCACTTCTTTCTCCACCGACGCATCACACGCGATCAGCAAGCCGCCGCTGGTTTGCGGGTCGCACAGCAGGGCACGCTGCCACTCGGCAACATCCGCTGCCACGTCAACATCCTCACCGTAGCTAACCCAGTTACGCTCACCTGCACCCGTCACCACCCCCGCTTTCGCAAATTCAAGTGCTTCTTCAATTACGGGAGTCTGAGCAAATCGCACCTGCGCCGATAGTTGCGAACCGCGTGCGATCTCCAGCAAATGCCCCAGCAGGGCAAACCCGGTGACATCGGTCATCGCATGCACGCCATCCATCTCGCCCAGTATCGTGCCCACCGTATTCAGCTGTGTCGTTGTTTCAACCATCTTTGCATAGCCGTCATCCGACAGCAGGCCCTTCTTCAGGGCAGCCGATAAAACACCTACCCCGAGCGGTTTGCCCAGTATCAACACATCACCTGCTTGGGCTGCATTGTTGCGCTTAACCCGCGCGGGATGCACCACGCCTATCCCAACCAGGCCATAAATCGGCTCCGGCGCATCGATGGAGTGCCCGCCAGCGATTGGAATGCCGGCCTCACGACAAACCGCTTCACCGCCGGCCAGAATCTGGCGAATGGTCTCAACCGGCAACTTGCCGATCGGCATGCCAACAATAGCCAAGGCAAACAAAGGCTTGCCACCCATGGCATAAATATCAGACAGCGCATTGGTTGCCGCGATACGGCCAAAGTCAAAGGCATCGTCGACAATCGGCATGAAAAAATCGGTGGTGGCGACGATGGCCTGGCTGTCATTCAGCCGATAGACCGCTGCATCGTCGCTCGATTCAGTGCCCACCAGCAGATCGGCAAAAGCTGCCATGGGGGCGGACTGTGCCAGAATGTCCTTCAGCACGGACGGGGCGATTTTGCAGCCACAGCCGCCGCCGTGTGAGAATTGAGTCAGTTTGATTGTATCCACTACGTTTTTCCTGAAAGTTGAGCCAGCTTGCGCGTTGCCACCGTAGCAGAACTACATGCCTTTGACGAGGTGATCGACGTCCGCTCGCCCGGCGAATTTGCAGAAGACCATATTCCTGGCGCCATCAATTTACCGGTGCTGAGCGATGCCGAGCGTGAACGCGTCGGCACGCTCTACAAGCAGGTATCGTCCTTCGAAGCCAAGAAACTCGGTGCCGCACTGGTGTCTCGCAATATCGCCCGGCATCTCGAAACCCATCTGGCCGTCAAACCCAAGTCATACCGCCCGCTGGTGTACTGCTGGCGAGGGGGCGGCCGCAGCGGCTCGATGACCCATATCCTGCAAAAAATCGGCTTCGCCGCGTTGCTACTCGACGGCGGGTACAAGGCCTATCGACGTCATGTCATTGCAGAACTCACCAGCCTGCCGTCCAGCCTCAACTATCGTGTAGTGTGCGCACCCACCGGCAGCGGCAAAAGCCGCTTGTTGCAGGCTTTGGCCAGTGAAGGCGCGCAGGTGCTCGACCTCGAAGCGCTGGCCGCACACCGCGGCTCGCTTCTGGGCGCGCTGCCGGGCCAGAAGCAGCCACCCCAGAAAAGCTTCGAAAGTGCCATCTGGTTCGCGCTCAGCCATTTCGATCCTGCCCGCTCGGTATTTGTTGAATCGGAAAGCAAGAAAATCGGCTCGCTACGCATACCCGACGCACTCATGACGGCCATGCGCGCCAGTCCCTGCGTCCGGCTGGAAGCGCCGCTGGCCGCGCGCGTTAAATTGCTCACCGAAGACTATGCACATTTCCTGCAAGACCCCGATGACATCAACAGTCAGCTTGCGCATCTGGCTTCCCTGCGTGGCAACGACATGGTGACGGCCTGGCAAATGCTGGCCAGCCAGCATGCCTGGGACCAACTGGTCACTGCCCTGCTTGAGCAGCATTACGACCCGGCCTACCTCAAGTCGTTATCGAGCAATTACGCACCCTCGCCAGCCGACCACGCCTTCACCACCACGGACCTGTCCCACACGGGCCTGCAACAGCTGGCACGGGACATCCTGGCTGCCGACGCCCAGGCTTAAAGCAGCCTGCCCAGCACAAAGCCAATGACAATACCGATGATGACCGCCACCGTCAGGCCGCGGTACGTCAGGACATCCTTGGAGTAACCGCGCCGGATAGCAATATAGGACACCAGATAACCCACCGCATTGAGCAGCCAGATAAAGCCGATCGACAGCACCTTGACGATGATGGGGCCAATGATCGGCACCAGTGCCACCAGCCCCAGTAACCAGGCAAACGCATTGGATATCAGCCCCACTGCCACCACGCTGCCTGCGATCACGCTGTGGTCAACCTTGTAACGCAAGCCGAGCCACACCATCGCACCCATCGCGATCCACAAGGGAAGCATCACTTTCCAGTTGCGCCACCAAGGGCGTCGCCGCGGGTCCCTGTCGTCTGGCGGCTCATCTCCGGGTGGATTGTCTGGCGGCGATTCCATATTCATCTCAGTGTAATTCACCCTAACGCAATTCACTTCAGCGCAACTCACCCCAGTGCAGCGAGGTCAATCGCGTCACCAGTCATCTGCAGACACTGCCGGTACGCGGCCGCGTAAAGCGAAACAGCGCATCGCTGATGCCATCGTCCTGCCCGGTCATGCGGCGCCTCGAACGCGCCGAACGACTTGCCGTCGGCAACAAGAAATACCAACCCTGTCAGGTCGCGGCTGTCCTGGTGCTGGAAACAATCAACCGCTTCAGCCAGCGTGAAATCTGGTGCAATCAGCGCCTGCGAGGCATGGCTGCGCCGCAATAAGGTTCCGGGCTCGTCTCCACGCAGCCGCCCACAGTGCATGTTGTGCCACAGGGATAGCCGGCTCCACTTCCGTCATCGCGGAAAACCCGCGCAAACCAGGAATCGTTGCGCCAAGCGCCTGTATGACAGCCTACCCGATCCCCCGCGCCGCAGATCGACCATCGCACGCCGCAGCCAGCACCCTCAGTGCGGCTGTCGGATTGGCCGAAGGCTTCAGGTCAAAGACACGTGGCGGGCATGGGCCGGGACAGCTTCGAGAATGGCGGATTGAGGTTTCATGATCAAAAGAGGCAAATCAAAAAATAAAAATCAGAAGCTGCGGTACGCGTTCAATCACGCCTCACTTCAATCACGTTCTGCACATGCTGCAAGCGTGCCAGCAGGCGCGACAGTTGCTGCAGTTCCTTGATGCGCACGGTGATCTGCATATTGGCAAGCTCACCCTGGCTCTCGGTATTGACCCGTAGCACATCAACCCGGTCCTTGGCGATGACATCGGAGATATCGCGCAGCAAGCCTTGGCGGTCGAAAGCTTTCAACCGGATATTCACTTCGAACGCCGCTCCGGCATCGAGCACCCATTCAGCCGGCATCACCCGTTCCGGGTTGGCTCGCCGCAGTGAAGCGCAGTCCTCGCGGTGCACCGTCAGGCCACGTCCAACCGTAGTGTAGGACAAAATTGCATCCGGTGGCCGGGGCTTACAGCAGCGCGCCAAGGTCAACGGCACATCGCCCAGGCCGGGGATCGAGACAGGATTACCGGTTTTGGCTTGGGTGCGCGGCTTGGCCGTCGGAACAAGTGCAAGCACAGGCTTGCCCGGCTCCTGCAAGGCATTGACCAGATCGCGCTGCCCCACATCCCCCCGGCCCAGCGCTGCGAAAAACTCGTCCACCTTGCTGAATTTGAGGCGTTGTGCGAGCTTTTCCTGATTGGCGCTCACCACGCCCAGACGCTTGAGTTCCTTTTCGAACAAGGTGCGGCCGAGGCTGACCTGCTCGCCCACATCACGCTGACGAAACCATGCGCGCACCTTGGAACGCGCGCGATGCGTGGCCAGATAGCCCAGCGCGGCGTTCAGCCAGTCACGGCTCGGCTCGCCTTCCTTGGCCACCACGATCTCAACCCGCTGGCCATTTTCCAGCGCCGTATTCAGCGGCACCATCGCGCCATCGATTTTGGCGCCGCGGCAGCGGTGTCCCAGATCGGTGTGCACCGCATAGGCAAAATCCACCGGCGTCGCACCACGATCCAGCGCAATCACCCGCCCCTGCGGCGTCAGCACATAGACCTGGTCATGAAACAGCTCGGTCTTGAACTGCTCGGTAAATTCGCTGCTGTCGGCAACGTCATCCTTCCATTCCAGAATGCGCCGCAGCCAGGCAATTTTCTCGTCGTGTTGCGCGTCCTGCCGCCCTCCTTCCTTGTAGCGCCAGTGCGCAGCCACACCGAGTTCGGCGTGATGATGCATGTCGAAGGTGCGAATCTGCACTTCCAGCGCGCGATCTTCCGGACCAATCACTGCGGTATGCAAGGAACGGTAATCGTTGCTTTTGGGGTGTGCGATGTAATCGTCGAATTCACCGGGAATCGGTTGCCATAGGTTATGCACCAGGCCCAGCACCGTGTAGCAGTCGATCTCGTGCCTGACCAGTACGCGCACCGCGCGAATGTCATACAGCTGCTCGAAACTCAGCCGTTTGCGCCGCATTTTGTTGACGATACTGGCGATATGCTTGGGGCGGCCGCTTACGTCGGCCTCGATGCCATGTAGCGCCAGTTCAGCCTGCAAACGTTCGATAATGCCCTTGATATAGGCTTCGCGATCGATGCGTTTCTCGTCGATCTGTGCGGCAATGGTTTTGTAGGTATCCGCTTCCAGATAGCGGAATGCCCAGTCCTCCATCTCCCACTTGATCTGCCACACGCCGAGCCGGTTCGCCAGCGGTGAAAACAGTTCACGCGCCTGCTGGCCAAGTGCCTCGCGTGTGGCCGCATCCTGGCTGGCCGCGCAACGCAAGGCATGGGTGCGCTCCGCCAGTTTGACCAGCACCACACGGATGTCCTCCACCATCGCCAGCACCATCTGGCGCAAGGCCTCGAGCTGGACATGCGGATCGATGCGCTTGTCGGTGGCGCTGGCGGCCAGCGTCTCGATGCGCGCCATCGCCTCCACGCCACGCGCCAGCCGTGCGGCAGTGCCGAAGTCGGCGTCAAAATCAGGCGCTGCGCCAAGGCCGTCTGCAGGGCGAGCGTCTGGCGATGTCCCCTTTATGGGGGCAGCATCCAAACAGGCATGCAGCAAGGCCGCTGCTACTGCGTCCGCCCCCACCTTCAACTCCGCCACAATCAGTGCCGAGCCCACACTGTGCGAGAAGGCTGCACTGTTGCCCAAGTGCGCGTGGGCATACGTCAGCGCACGCCAGGGCAGATCGTTTTCGGCCACCGGCAACACGCGCGCCAGCGCTTGGCGTGCCGTTTCCAGGTCGGTGGCATCAAAACAGCGGGGGCGGACAGTTTCGTTCATTGGAAAATATCGGTATACCAGTAACGACTGTGAGACGAACGATATTCTGAGGCCACCACCCCGGCTTTGCCAAACGACAGCCGAATGAGTCCACCCGCGTCGCTACGCAGCATGCGCGAATTCAATGCTCGATAGCGTGCCACCACCTGTGGATGGGGATGATTGAAGCGATTGCGATAGCCGACGTTGAATATCGCCATGCGTGGCTGCACCTGCCCGACAAACTCAACCAGAGACGAGGTGCGGCTGCCATGATGCCCGGCCACCAGCACGGTGGCCGACAGGTCCGCACCGGACTCCAGCAGTTCGAGTTCGCCGCGCCGCCCGGCATCTCCGGTGATCAGCAGGCTTTGCTTGCCCAGGCTGACTTTCAGCACGCAGCTGAAATCATTGTCACGACGCTTGCCTTCGACATAGGCCTTGGCCTGTGGATTCAATATCTCGAAAAGCACGCCATCCCACTGCCAGCGCTGGCCGCGCTGACAGTGTCGCGGCAACGATGCTGCATTAAGCAAACGGCTGGCAGCGGGCAGACCATGCAGCAGCCATCCGGTTGGAACATCGCGCAATACCGACTGCAGCCCGCCAGTGTGATCGTTGTCGTCATGCGAAACGATGATGCCGGATAACTCGCCTATGCCGATGGATCGCAGATACGGCACGATGATGCGCTCGCCGGCATCGCTGTCGGTAAATGCCGGGCCGGCATCGTAGAGCAGTGCGTGATTTGCGGTGCGAATCAGGATAGCCGAGCCTTGGCCGACATCGATCACGTCCGCTTGGAAGGACTCAGGCGCGACACTCGCACGCAGCGGAAACAGCAGGGGCAGCCATAGCAGCAGCCCCAAAATCCGCAACGGAAACCCGCGTGGCAACAGCAGCCACGCGGTGCCGATGACAGCAAGCAGCGTGGCCCACCCATCCGGTGCAGGCCGTGAAACCACTGCCCATGGCAAGGTGCTGGCCCATTCCAGCCCCTGCCCCAGCCAGTCCATCAACCATGCTGCAGCGTGCCACAGCGGCGGCGCAATCACGCCCAGCAGCGCCAGGGGCGTCACCAGCCAGCTGACCACCGGAATGGCAATGGCATTGGCGAACGGTGAGATCAGCGACACCTGCTGGAACAACAGCAGCAAAGCAGGGGCCAGTGCGAGCGTGACCGCACCCTGCACGGTGACCCAGCCACGCAACTTGTCGGGCACCGCCACCCGTCCAAAAGTCACCCACAAGATGACGGCCATGGCGCCAAACGAGAGCCAGAACCCCGCTGACAGCACCGCCCACGGATCGATCGCCAGCACAATAAACAGTGCCCATGTCAACGCCGAGAAGGGCCGTGGCTCGCGGCGGCCCCAGAATGCCAGGGCCAGCACCACCAGCATGAACAGCGTGCGCTGCGCCGGCACCTGGAACCCGGCCAACACGGCATAGGCACACGCGGCCAACACGGCAGCGAGCAGCCCTGCCTGGCGCGAAGGAACACGTTCCGCAGCACGTGGCCAGCGCCGCCAACCGAAGGCTACCACCCAGCCCGCCAGCGCGGCAATCATGGTGACATGCAACCCGGAAATCGACAGCAAGTGGTTCACACCGGTGCGGGTGAACGCGCGCCACTGATCGTGCGGGATGCTGCGCTGGTCTCCGATTACCAATGCGGCAATGACTCCCGCATAGGGTGCATCGCCCAGCGTAATCCGTATCCGTTCACGGATGGCAGCGCGCGTGGTGGCGATCCAGGCAGAGGGTGTGGATGCACGCATGGCCAGTCGCTGAGGCAATGGCTGCTCACGCACATAACCCGAAGCGGCGATGCCACGCTCCAGCATCCAGGCTTCGAGATCGAAGCCATGTGGATTGTGAGTGCCATAGGGACGCTTGAGTCGAACCGTGAATTGCCAACGTTCGCCTGCCTGCACGGTTGGAATCGGTTGCATCGAATCAGGAGCGGCTCCACGCGGCCAGTAACGTATGAGCTGGACCCGTTGCAGGCTAGGGGCCTGCGGTGTCAGAACCTGCTCGACATCCAGCACAAAGCGCTCGCCGCGTGCATTGGCTTGCGGCAGATCATTCACGACCCCGATCACGGTGATGTCCACCCCTTGCCAGTGCTCGGGCAAGCGATCAGACAACTTCAGATCGGCTCGCCAGGCAGCCCAGGCAAAACCCAAGGCCAGGCACAGCAACGCCACAGCAAGCCGGCGCAGGGTTTGAAGAACAGCATGAGAAAAACGTGGCAGCAGCAAAATTGCCGACAGCAAGGGCAATCCCCATGCCCATTGCACAGACGGCAAATGGGCTTGCTGTTGCAGCAACCAGATCCCGAGGCAAACCGCGATGAGGTTGATCCGCATCGCGCCGCTCGCTTACAGGGCTTGCAGTGCCCCGTCCACCAGCTGCAACTGACGCTCCATGCGTGCAGCCAGTTCAACGTCGTGAGTAACGACGATCAGGCTGGTGGACTGCTTGCGATTGAGGTCGCGCATCAAGTCGAATACGGCATTGGCTGTATGCCGGTCGAGATTGCCAGTCGGCTCGTCCGCCAGAATGCAGGCGGGGCGAGTGACCAAAGCGCGCGCAATGGCCACACGCTGACGCTCGCCGCCCGAAAGCTCGCCGGGGCGATGATCCAGTCGATGCCCCAAGCCCACTTCGTTCAGCACCTCAGCTGCACGTGCCATTGCCTGTGCCTGATCCATGCGGCGGATGGTGAGCGGCATGGCGGCATTCTCCAGCGCCGAAAACTCGGGCAGCAGGTGGTGAAACTGGTAGACGAAACCCAGTGCAGTATTGCGCAATTCACAACGTGCGGCCTCGGAAATGGCGAAAGGGTCGCGACCCAGCAGCTCAACCTGTCCGGAAGTGGGTGAATCGAGTCCACCCAGCAAATGCAGCAGTGTGCTTTTGCCCGACCCCGAGGCACCGACGATGGCGAGTGACTCACCTGCATGCACCTCCAGATCGACGTTGCCCAAAACCGGTACATCATTTTTTCCCTGGCGGAAGATTTTGCTCAAACCGGTGCAGCGCAGCACGATGTCATTCATAGCGCAGTGCCTCCGCCGGGTTGATGCGCGACGCGCGCCAGCTTGGGTACAACGTGGCCAGCAAGCTGATCAGCAGCGATACGCCCCCGATCACACCGACGTCCCCCCAGACCAGCTTCGATGGCAGCTGGTTAATGTAATAAACATCCGCCGGGAACAGGTCCATGCCAGCGACTCGCTCGATAAAAGGCACCACGGTTTCCAGATTCAAGGCCAGCAACACCCCGCTCGCCACTCCGATCAGGGTACCCAGCACGCCGATGAACGCACCCTGGACAATGAAGATCGTCATGATCGAACCCGGCCTGGTACCGAGTGTGCGAAGAATCGCAATATCCGACTGTTTGTCGGTTACCGCCATCACCAGCGTGGAGACAATATTGAATGCCGCAACGGCCACGATCAGCAACAGGATCAGGAACATCATGCGTTTTTCGATTGCCACGGCACGAAAGAAGTTGGCGTGGCTTTTCGTCCAGTCTGTCAGGTAATACAGTCCATTCAAACTCTGCGTCAGCTCTTGGGTCACGAAGGGCGCACGGAACAATTCATCGAGCTTCAGGCGCACGCCCGACACATCATCGCCGAGCCGCAACAGCTTTTGTGCATCGCGCAGGTGTATCAAGGCCAGGCCGGAATCGTATTCGAACATGCCGGCCTCGAACACGCCGGTCACCGTGAACTGCTTGACGCGCGGCATCACGCCCGCCGGGGTGATGTTGCCTTGCGGCGTCAGCAGCACCAGCTTGTCGCCGGGATACACGTTCAGCACGCGCGCCAGTTCTGCGCCAAGAATGATGCCGAATTCGCCGGGCTTGAGATCGCTCAGCTTGCCCGCCTTCATGTGCTGGGCAAAATCGGCCACCTGATTTTCCAGTTCCGGTTCCACGCCACGGATAATCGCGCCGCGCACCATGTCGCCATTGGCCAGCATGCCCTGCGCGTTGACGTACGGCGCGCCGGACATCACGTTCTTGTTCTGTTTGGCTTGCGCCAGCACGCCACGCCAGTCGGCCAGGCGGTCTGCCGGACCGCTGATTTCCAGGTGGGCTGCCACGCCAAGGATGCGGGCGCGCAATTCCTCCTGAAATCCGTTCATCACGCTTAACACCACGATCAGGGCCATCACGCCCAGCGCGATGCCGGCCATGGATACGATGGAAATAAAGGAAATGAAATGGTTGCTGCGCTTGGCGTGGGTATAGCGCAGGCCGATCTGAAGCTCAAAGGGAAGCAAGGCAGGTCTCGCTGAAAGAATTGCGCGAGTATGCCACAGCCGGATTACTCACCCAGCAGATGGGCCACGATGCTGCGCATTTGGTCCGCACGCCGGTGCTCGAATACATAGATGCCCTGCCAGGTTCCCAGCATGGGCGCGCCATCGATTACCGGTATGGCCAGATGCGTCTGTGTCAGTGCGGCACGAATATGCGCGGGCATGTCGTCCGGTCCCTCCAGCGTATGTTCATAAATCGGATCGTCTTCCGGTACCAACCGCGACAAAAAGCGCTCCAGATCGGTTTGCACCGTTGGGTCGTAGTTTTCCTGGATCAGCAGACTGGCCGAGGTGTGACGAATATAAAGCGTCAGCAAGCCCTGATCGATTCCGCTCGCCTGAACCCAGGCTCGCACTTGGGGCGTAAAGGCATACAAGCCCTTGCCACGGGTAGGAACGGTGATCTCATGAAAAGCCTGGCGCATGCCGTCATTCTAGCGAATCGGCTTGTTACACTCGATACATGTTGCTGCTCATCCCCCATTTGTTTCCTCCCACGCGCCTGCTGGAATTGGCAGCGCAGGATCTGCGCTTGCCCGCACTGGAGACGCTATTGGCACGTGGAACCCTCCGGGCTTGCACCGACGAAGGCGTGGAGGCCGCCTTGTGCGAGAGGCTGGGGATCTCCCGCCAGCAGGACTGGCCACTCGCACCGATCACGCTGGAAGCCGATGGCTCAACCGCTGGCGAGTCCTACTGGCTGCGCGCTGATCCGGTGCATCTACGGCTGATGCGTGATCGCATCGTGTTGACCGACAGCGCCGCACTGAATGTATCGCGCCAGGAAGCGGATGCGTTGGCTGCAGCCATTGGCCAGCATTTTGGCGAGTCGCTCCAGCCCATTCCCCTGCAGCCGCAACGCTGGTATCTATCATTGACTCAGACGCCAG
>JACDJC010002379.1_pt1 | contig 14876 bp, 13 predicted proteins | sample 7454191 | NCBI WGS metagenome assembly JACDJC01 (sample SAMN14253291, study PRJNA609438) | sludge metagenome | isolation source: sludge after 25d culture with pyrite and EDTA | collected 2018-12-20 | reverse complement strand
TCACGCCGCTCATCGCCGCCGCGGCCGTCAGCGGCGCGGACGGGTTCTTCCTCGAGACGCACCCCGACCCGGCGCGCGCGCCGAGCGATGCGGCGACGCAGTGGCCGCTCGACCAGCTCGATGCGTTGATGGACCGGACGCTCGACCTCTGGGCCCTCGCCCGCGGGGCCGCCGGTGCTTGACCCACGCGTGGCGCGGCGGGTGCGCCTCCTGGCGCTCGACGTCGACGGCGTCCTGACGGACAATGGCGTGTACATCGGCGCCGGCGGCGGCGGCGAACGGGTCGAGCTCAAGCGGTTCGACATCCAGGACGGGCTGGGGCTGGCGCTCCTTGATGGCACAGGGATCCGGGTGGCCATCATCAGCGGCCGGCGTTCGGAGGCCACCTCGCTCCGCGCCCGCGAGCTCCGGATCGACGACGTCCTCCAGGACTCGGGCGCGCGGAAGGTCCCGCTCCTCGAGACCCTGCTCACCAAGCATGGCCTCGGCTGGGACGAGGTGGCGTTCGTGGGCGACGACCTTGCCGACGTCCCCGTGATGCAGCGCGTGGGCCTCCCCATTGCCGTGGCCAACGCCGTGCCCGAAATGAAGGCCATCGCGGCGTACGTGACGGAGGCGTCTGGCGGGGGGGGCGCCGTCCGGGAGGTGGTCACCGCCGTGCTCCGCGCGCGCGACGAGTACGACGCCGCCGTGACACGGTACCTCGCAGCGAGGGACGGCCATGACGCGTGATCCGGCGGCGCTGACGGCCCTCGGCCGGCGTGTCCTCGAGCTCGAGGCCCGGGAGCTCGTGCACGCGGCCCGGCGGCTCGACGGCGCCTTCGCCCGGGCGGTGGAACTCCTCGCCGCGGCGAAGGGGCGGGTCATCGTGTCCGGCGTCGGCAAGTCCGGGCTCATCGCACGGAAGATCGCGGCGACCCTGACCTCCACCGGCACCCCAGCCACCTACCTGCACCCCGTGGACAGCCTCCACGGCGACCTCGGCATCGTGGGACGGGACGACGTGGCCATCCTGCTCAGCAAGAGCGGGGAGACGGAGGAGCTCTTCGGCCTCCTCGCGGCGCTCCAGCGCCTCAGCGTGCCGATCATCGCGCTCACCGGCGGGGCCGATTCGACGCTCGCCAAGGTGGCGCGCGAGGTCCTCGACGCCGGCGTGGCGGAGGAAGCCTGCCCGCACGACCTAGCGCCGACCACCAGCACGGCGGTGGCGCTCGCGCTGGGCGACGCGCTGGCGGTGGCGTTGCTCGAGGTGAAGGGATTCCAGCGCGAGGATTTCGCGGAGCTGCATCCCGGCGGATCGCTCGGCCGGCGTCTGCTGCTCCGGGCACGCGACGTGATGCTCCCGCCGCAGGGAGTGCTGCCGCCCGGCGCGACCATGCGGGAAGGGGTCGTCGCGCTGGCCCGGCACCGCGGCTTGGCCATCGTGGCGGACGGTGGAATGGTGCTGGGTGTCGTCACTGCCGGAGACCTGAGCCGTCTCGCGCAGTCTGACCCGGCCTTCCTCGACGGCCTCGCCTCCGCCGTGATGACCCGCACGCCGCGGACGGCTTCCACCGAGGAGCTGGCGGCGGCGGTCCTGGGGCGGATGGAGCGCCACGGCATCATGGCCATGCCGGTCCTCGACGAGGACGGCCGGCTCGCCGGCGTCATCCACCTCCACGACCTGATGCGGGCGGGGGCAGGATGACGGCCGCCCGCCTGTTGTCGGCTGCGGCCATTGTCGCGACGATCGCGTTCGCCTCCGCGTGCAACGACACGGGCGCCCGGCCCGGCGTGCTGGCCACCGCCGCGGACACCGCCGACCAGACGCTCATCAAGGTCCGGCATTACATCACCCGCGACGGCGTCCAGAAGAGCCTGGTCGAGGCCGACACCGCCTACTACTACGAAGCGTCGCAGTCGTTCGAGCTCCGGGTGGTGACGGTCACCTTCTACGACGCGGACGGGGCGCCGACCTCCACGCTGACGTCGAACGAGGGCACCTACCAGACGATGACCGGCGCCATGCAGGGCCGTGGCAACGTCGTGGTCCGGTCGGCCGACAAGACGCGCACGCTGCGGAGCCAGGAACTCAACTACGACCCGGGGAAGAACGAGATCTCCACGGACCAGCCCTATTCGTACGATCAGGGCGGGAACCATCTCGAGGGAACCGGCTTCACCTCCGACCCGAACTTCCAGCGGATGACGACGACCGCTCCGAGAGGGAGGGCGGCCGAGGGCGTCGTCCTCCCGGGGTCTGAATGACGTCGAGCCAGTACCGGCTCCTCGCTGCAGTGGGTGTGGCGGCGCTGTCCGGTCCGGTGAACATCCATGCCCAGGCTGAACCGAGGCACTGCCGGCTGGTGTTGGAGCCCGGAGCCCGGACAGGGTACGCCATCGGCCAGAATAACTACTTCGCCGCGGGGAACGTGAGACTGAGGTGCGAGGGAACCTCCGTGCGAATCAGGAGCGACAGCCTCGCCTCGTACGCCAGCCAGATCGTGGAGTTCATCGGCAACGTGCGCTACGAAGACTCCTCGATGGTGATGACCGCCGACCGGGGCACCTACCGGCGGGACGGCGAGCGGTGGGAGGCGCGCGGCAACGTGGTCACCCGGAACACCGGCGGGTCCACGATGCGGGGGCCATCGCTCGACTACCTCCGGGTCATCCCGGGGCTGCGCGACACCGTCGAGGTCTTCGCCGACGGCCGGCCGACCATCGACTACGTCCCGCGCGACTCGACCGGCGCCGAGCAGGAGAAGTACGTGATCGTGGGCGACCGGGTGCGGATGAAGGGCGAGGACCGGCTCTGGGCCGGGGGCCGCGTCACCATCGACCGGAGCGACGTGTCCGCCCGCGCCGACTCGATGCGGCTCGACACCGGCCCCGGCCAGGACGGCGCGCTCATCGGCAGGGCGCAGGTCGACGGGCTCGGCAAGGACCCTTTTTCGCTGACCGGCAGCACCATCAACCTCCGGCTGGAGCAGAACGACTTGACCTACGTGCAGGCGAACGGGGCGGGGAAGGCCGTCAGCGCGGACTGGACTCTCGTGGCCGACACGATCGGGCTCGACGTCAACGCGCGCATCCTCGAGCAGACCCTCGCCTGGGGCTCCACGACCCGGCCGCACGCCGTGTCCACCACCTACGAGATCACCGCCGACTCCCTGGCGCTCGACACCCCGGGCAAGGTGCTGACGGAGGCGCGGGCGTTCGGGAAGGCGTGGGTGGCGAGCGGCGACGACACCACCACGGCCCAGCGCGACTGGCTGCGCGGCGACACCGTCACCGCGCGGTTCGCCAAGGTGGATTCCGCGGGCAAGTCGAAGACGGTCGTCCACCGGGTCGAGTCCTGGAAGGACGCCAGCTCCTTCTACCAGGTGTTCGACCCGGCCCGCCCCGGCGTCCCGTCGCTCAATTACGCGCGGGGCAATCGCATCGTGGTGCTCATGAAGGACGGCCCCGGGGGAGGGGTGGAGCGAGTCGAGATCCAGGGCAAGGTGGACGGAGTGCAGCTCGAGCCGAAACCCGCGGCCGCGAAGGACACCACCGCCGCCGCGCCTCCGAGGCCCGCCGCCGATTCGACGCCGGGAGCGGCCCAGCCGTGACGCACCCTTCCTGGCTGGACGGCCTCGCCCAGCGCGACGCCTCGCTCTCGCTCGCGCTCGCGGCGCTGCTCCACACCGCCGACGCGGACGGTGCAGTAGACCTCGACCGGCTCGTCATGGGCTACCGCAGCACCTTCCTGAGCGCGGTCGAGACGATCCCCGGGCTCCCACGCTCCGAACTGAGCGGCGACCAGCTTCGCGAGAGCCTGACGCAGTCGGTGCTGCCGCGGCTGGTGGACGGCGGGTGGGTGACGGACGCGAGCGACGCCAAGTGGGCGGTGGTGCGCGCCACGCCCGCGTGGTGGCCGCAGGCGGCCGCCGACCGCGGCGCCGCGCTCGCGCACCTGCTCGCCTCGGCCCAGGAGGCGCACGACCGCCGGGAAACGGCGGGAGCCGCCCCTGCCGGGCGCGCCAGCGTCCTCGAGGGCGTCGGGCTCTGCAAGAGCTTCCGGCAGCGGCGGGTGGTGAACGAGGTATCGGTCCGGGTGGAGCAGGGGGAGATCGTGGCGCTGCTCGGCCCCAACGGCGCGGGCAAGACGGTCACCTTCTACTGCCTGACGGGGATCATCCGGCCGGACGCCGGCACCGTGCTGCTGGACGGCCAGGACGTGACGAACGCCCCGATGTACCAGCGTGCGCGGCGCGGGCTGGGATACCTGGCCCAGGAGCCGTCGGTGTTCCGGCGCCTCACCGTCGAGGACAACGTGATGGCGATCATCGAGATGCTGCCGCTGTCGAAGCCGGAACGGCAGGAGCGCCTCGAACGGATGCTCGACGAGCTGTCCATCAAGCACCTGCGGAAGAGCATGGCGTATTCGCTGAGCGGCGGCGAGCGGCGGCGGCTGGAGATCACCCGGGCGCTCGTCACCGAGCCGAAGTTCATGCTCCTCGACGAGCCGTTCGCCGGCGTGGACCCGATCGCCGTCAACGACATCCAGACCATCGTCGCCGGCCTGCGCCACCGCGGGCTCGGCGTGCTGATCACCGACCACAACGTCGAGCAGACGCTCGACATCGTGGATCGCGCCTACATCCTCTTCGAAGGAAAAGTCCAGGCCGCTGGCACCGTGCCCGAACTCGTGTTCGACGAGCGGGTCGCCCAGCTCTACCTGGGGCCCACCCTGACGGCCAGGCTCCGGGCCCGATTGGAGAACGTCGCGTGAAAACAGGACTCTCGCAGCACCTCGGCCAGCGGCAGGAACTGCGCATCAACCCTCGCCTCTACCAGGCGATGGACATGCTCTACATGCCGATGATGGACCTCCAGCAGCACCTGAAGCAGGAGCTGCTCGTCAATCCCTTCCTCGAGCTCCTCGAGCCCGAGGAGGAGGAGCAGGACGGCGCGGACCGCGAGAAGGACAAGGAGCAGGAAAAGGAGGCGGCCGCCAAGGAGGAGGAGATGGACTGGGAGGAGATCCTCCTCAACGGCTTCGACGTCGGCGGGACGCGCGAGCAGCACGAGCAGCTCGAGTACACCGAGGCGGTCACGGTGCAGAGCCGCGACCTCGTGGACCACCTTCGCGAGCAGCTCAAGATGATGCACCTGACCCCGCGGCAGGTGCTGCTCAGCGAGGAGTTCCTGGGCAACATCAAGGACGACGGCTTCCTGGCGGCCTCGCTGGAGGAGATCGTCGGCTCGGTGAACCAGCTGATCACCGCGCACGCGCGGGACAGCGCCGACGTGGAGGAGGACGCCGACTTCGACCTCGAAACCCTAGACGCCGACCCCGCCGCCGGCCAGCTCCCGGCGGGCGTCACGCTGTACGGGCTGGAAGAGGCCGAGGAGATGCTCCGGATCATCCAGTCGCTCGACCCGCCGGGCATCGGCGCGCGCGACATCCAGGAGTGCCTGCTCATCCAGCTGCGCGAGCTCGGGCAGACCGAGACGCTCACCTTCCGGCTGGTGTCCGAGGCGTTCGGCGACCTCATCGCCCACCGCTGGAACGACCTGGCGCGGAGGTTCGGCGTGCCGGCCGCCGCGGTGCAGGCCGCCGCCGACTCGCTGGCGTCGCTCGACCCGAAGCCGGGGCTCAAGTACTCCGGCAAGGACGACGGCTACATCACGCCCGACCTGATCGTGGAAAAGATCGACGGCGGGTACAAGGTGTTCCTGAATGACACCGGGATGCCGCGGCTCCGGCTCTCGCGGGCGTACCAGGAAGTCACCCGGGACCGCAAGAAGCTCACGCCGGAGAACCGCGAGTTCATCGCGTCGAAGATGAACAGCGCCACCTGGATGATCCAGGCCATCGAGCAGCGCCGCCAGACGATGCTCAAGGTCATGAACTTCATCGTGGACCGGCAGCGGGAGTTCTTCGAGAAGGGGATCGAGTACCTCAAGCCGCTCACCCTCCGGGAGGTGGCCGAGGTCATCAACATGCACGAGTCCACCGTGAGCCGGGTCACGAACGAGAAGTTCGTGCAGACCCCCCGCGGCGTGCTGCCGCTGAAGTTCTTCTTCAGCAGCGCGCTCTCCACCTCGTCGGGCGAGGACGCGAGCGCCCGGTCCATCCGCGCCAAGCTGGAGAAGATGGTGGCCGACGAGGACACCGGGAAGCCGCTCACCGACCAGCAGATCGTGCACCTCTTCCAGGAGCAGGGGATCAAGATCGCTCGGCGCACCGTCGCCAAGTACCGCGACCAGCTCGGCATCCTCCCGGCCCGGATGCGGAAGCGGGTATGAGCTTCCCCGAGCGGACCGGCCCGGTGGACGTCAGCGTCCTCGTCCCGGCCAAGGACGAGGCCGAGAATCTCCCCGAGTTCCTCCGGCTCTGCGCCGAGGCGCTCGGGCCCGCGCCGTTCACCTTCGAGGTGGTGGTGGTGGACGACGGCTCCCGCGACCGCACCGCGCTCGTGCTCGAGGCGGAGCGGGTGCGCAACGCCTTCCTGACGGTCGTGACGCACAACCGGCAGCGGGGGATCGCCGACGCGCTCCGCTCCGCTGGCGACGCCGCCCGCGGGGACGTGTTCGTCTTCTACCCGGCCGACCTGCAGTACCTCCCCGAGGACATCCCGGCGCTCGTGGCCCCCATCCTCGCGGGGCGCGCCGACATCGTCACCGGCACCAAGCAGGGGAAGTACGAGAAGGCGTTCGTCTCGCGGATCTACAACACCCTCTGCCGCTGGCTCTTCGGCGTCCGGGTCACCGACCTCAACTCGGTCAAGGCGTACCGCCGCGACGTCATGGCCAACGTGCCGCTCCGCCCGGACTGGCACCGCTACATGGTGGTGGTGGCCGCCGCGGAGGGCGCACGCCTCACTTCGCTGCCGGTCCCGCTGTACCCGCGGAAGGCGGGCGTCTCGAAGTTCAACTGGAAGCGGATTCCCGTCGGGGTGCTCGACCTCCTCTCCGTCTGGTTCCAGCTCCGCTTCGGCCGCAAGCCGCTCCTCTTCTTCGGTGGCATCGGCGCCGCGCTCTTCCTGGTCGGCTTCCTCGGCGGGGTCGTGGCGCTGGTGCTCCGCTTCGGGTACGGCATCGGGTTCCGTCCGCTCCTCAACCTCGTCGAGACGATGGTCATCAGCGGCATCGTCCTCTTCGGCTTCGGGTTCGTGGGCGAGATGATCGCGGGGTTCCGCGAGGACATGCAGGGACTGCGGCGAGATGTCGCCCGCCACACAATCGACTCACAGCGAAGACATCTGCCATGAGTGTCTCATCCTCCCGCTTCCTTCCGGCGGCTGCCTCCGACGGAACACTACGACCGGTACCGTTCCGTCGGCTTGTGCTGTGCGGCAGCCTGTGCGCCACGGTGGCGCTGGGGTGCAGCGATGGTGAGGCGCCGACGCCGACCTCGGCCCCGGCTTCCATTCAGGTCACGGCTCCCGACTCCGAGCTCGCCTTGGGACAGGTGCTCAATTTCACAGCGACCGTGCTGGATTCAGCAGGGAGCCCGATCCCGGGGGCCTCAGTGACCTGGCGATCCATCTACCCCGAGATCGCCTCGGTCTCCGTGTTGGGGGTGGTCACCGCACGGGGAGTCGGCGAGGGGACGGTTCTCGTCACTTCCTCTGGGGTCTCCGGATACCTCGCCTTTCAGGTCATCGACTCGTCGATCACCCGCCGGGTGCCCCTGTTCGGCATTCCGCATGGACTGGCCGTGTCCGGCAATCACGCCCTGGTGACGCTCCTGTACTTCGATTCCGTCGCCGTGCTCGATGTGCCGGCAGCGACCCACACCCGAAATGTGCAGACCGGGTACCCCCCGACGGGCGTGGCCTACAACCCCGCCGGCACCCGGGCCTACGTCGCGAGCCAGGACGGCACGATCACCGTCCTCGACGGCACCTCCTATGCCGTCCTGGACACCAAGCAGATTCCCGGAACGGCATTGACGACAGTCCTGGTGTCACCGGATGGAGCGACCGTCTGGGTCACGGCCGACGGACGGGATCGCCTGTACGCGATGGATGCGGCCACCCTCGCCCTCACCGATTCCGTGGCAACCCCGTCGGGGCCCAACTGGATCGCACGCAGTCCGGTGCAACCTCGGTTGTACGTGAACGGGAGCAACGGCGGGACGGTGGCGGAGTTTGATGCGACGACCCTGACTCCCATGCGAACCTGGAATCTGAGCGGGTCCGCCCAGGGCATGGTCGTCTCTGCCGACGGCGCACGGTTGTTCGTCGCGAATGAGGGAGGCTGGCTGGACGTGATCGCCCTCGTGCCCGGAACCGTGCAGCCACAGCTTCCCCTGGGGCCTGCGTTCGGTATCGCGCTCTCCCCGGACGGAACGCGCCTGGCCGTGGGGATCGACTTCAGTACGGTGGTCATATTAGATGCCGCGACGATGGGCACGGTCAAGACCGTCAGCACGAGCGCCGGACTCCGACGTCTCGCCTACACGGCCGACGGTTCCCGCCTACTCGCGACCGCCGAAACGGGATGGGTCGACTACATCCGTTGAAGATCCTCCTCGTCACCCACAACTTCCCCCGCCATGCCGACGACATGGCGGGGGCGTTTCTGCTGGCCCTCGCCCGCGGCCAGCAGGCGCTGGGGCACGAGGTCCGGGTCCTCGCGCCGCACGGCCCCGGCCTGGCGGAGCGGGAGGCGGTGGGGGGCGTCGAGGTGACACGGTACCGGTACGGGACCGATGCGCAGGAGACGCTCGCCTACGCCGGCACGATGCACGAGCAGGCCCTCCGCTCCTGGCCCGCCCGCTGGCGGCTGCTGCAGTTCATCCGCGCAAGCCGGCGCGCCCTTCGCGGGGAGTGCGCCCGCTTCCGGCCCGACGTGCTGCACGTCAATTGGTGGGTGCCCGGGGGCTTCGCGTTCTGGCCAGGCAACGCCTCCGGCGTGCCCGTTGTGCTCACTTCGCACGGCACCGACCTGTTCCTCCTCGACCGGTTTCCGGCCGCCCGCGCGGTGGCGGGGCCGATCTTCCGCTCAGCCGCGCAGGTGACCGTCATCTCCACTCCCCTCGTCGATCGCGTCGGGCAGCTCGGCGTGCCCGCCGGCCGCGTCACCGTGCTGCCGATGCCCGTCAGCGCGGAACGGTTCGCCGCCCCGCTGCACAACCGGCGAGACGCCGGCCGTCTCCTCTTCGTCGGGAGGTTGATCGAGCGGAAGGGTGCCGAGTACGCCATTCGTGCCGTCGCCGCGCTGCGGCGCCAGGGCAGGGCCGTACACCTGACCGTCATCGGCGACGGCCCGGAGCGCACCGCCCTGGTCTCCCTGGTCGAGGCGCTCCACCTGCGCGACGCGGTGGACCTGGCCGGCGCCCTTCCGCACGATGCCGTCGCGGAGCACTACCGGACCGCGAGCGTGCTCCTCATGCCGGCAGTGACCGACTGGAAGGGCGAACAGGAGGGGTTCGGAATGGTCCTCGTGGAGGCGATGGCGAGCGACCTGCCCGTCGTGGCCACCCGCAGCGGGGGCATCCCGGATGTCGTCACCGACGGGACGACCGGGCTCCTGGTCCCTGAACGGGACCCCGCCGCGCTCGCCGCCGCCGCCGCCCGCCTGCTCGACGACGCCGCGCTCGCGGGGCGCCTCGCCGCGGCGGCGCGTGCCGACCTCGACGCCCGCTTCTCCCCCGACGCGATCGCGGCGGGGTTCGAGGCGGTGTACTGCCGCGCGACGGAGGCGGCGTGAGCCCCGCGATCCAAACGTGGATCCGCCGCGGCCTCCAGGTGGCGGGGCTCGCCGCCGCCGCCTGGTACCTCATCCACACGGGGGAGGCCCATCGCGCCGAACTGGCCGCGGTCCCGGTGGCGCTGCACCCCCTGCCGCTCCTCCTGGCGTCGGTGCTCACGGTCGGCGCCTGGTTCCTCCTCGTCCGGACCTGGGCCTGGAGCCTCCTGTGGTGGGGGCAGTCGCTGCCGATGCTCACCGCCGTGCGCATCTGGTTCATCACCAACCTGAGCCGGTTCGTCCCCGGCGGCATCTGGCAGTTCGCCCACATCTCGGCCGAAGCGCTCGGCGCCCGGATCAGCCCGGTGGCCGCCGCCGGCGCCATCCTATTCCAGCAGTTCGTCCTCCTCGGCACGGGCGTGGCGCTGACCGCCTCGCTCGCCCCGGTCCTGCCGGCCGCGGTGACGGGAACCACGAACCCCGTCGCCGCGCTGGCGCTGGCCTCCCTCGGCGTCGTCGCCGTCATTATCCTCCTACCCGTCCTGGCGCCGGCGCTGGAGCGATGGACCAGCCGGTTCCTCCGGCGCGAGATGCGGTGGCCCGCCCCCGGGGGCCGGGAGATGACGGCTTACGTGGGGACGCTGGTCCTGCCGTGGCTCGCCTACGGGGTGGCGTTCTGGCTCTTCGGCCGGGCCCTCCTCGGCGAGACCGCGCCGGCCCTCCTGCCGGCCGCGGCGGTCTTCATCGGCAGCTACGTGGCAGGGATCATCGCCGTCTTCGCGCCCGGCGGCCTCGGGATCCGGGAGGCCGCGATGGTCGTCCTGCTCTCGCCGATCACGGGACCTGCGCCAGCGCTGACGCTCGCCATCGCCTCCCGCCTCTGGCTCGTGGCGCTCGAAATCCTCACTGCGCTCGGCGTGCTCGCGTGGCACCGCAGGGGCGTCTCCTCTTCGGAGTGACCTGAGCCCATGCTCTCGCGATTGACCCAACGCTTCCCGGTCCTCACCGCCGCCGCGCTGTACGCGGCGGCGGTGGCGCTCGCCTTCCTCCCGTTCTTCCGCGGGCAGTTCCTCGTCAACGCGATGAGCGACGCCCGGACCGGGTATCCGGGTCGGGAACTCGCGGCCGCCTACTACCACGCCAACGGCGGCATTCTCGAGTGGATGCCCTACACCTTCGGCGGGATGCCGTTCCTCGCCAACACCGGCAACGGGGACACCTTCTATCCGACCTTCCTCCTGCGGCTCGTGCTGTCGCCGGACGCCGGCGTCTCGCTCGGCTTCATGATCCACCTGGTGCTGGCCGGCGTCTTCATGTTCCTCTTCCTGCGGGCGCTGAAGCTGGACTGGGGCGCGTCGTTCACCGGCGGCGCCGCCTACCTGATGAGCGGTCAGATCGTGTCACTGGTGAGCCCCGGGCATGACGGCAAGCTCTTCGTGAGCGCGCTCCTGCCGCTGGCGCTGTACTTCCTGTACAAGGGCGTCACCACCACCTCCTGGCGGAACTACGTCGGCTTCGGCGTCACGGTGGGGCTGTCGCTCATCACGCCGCACGTCCAGCTGACCTACTACCTCCTCATGGCCGCCGGATTCTGGTGGTTCTACCTCGTGTTCCTCAGCGGCGAACGCCCGGCCGGGTCCTCCTGGGTGGGGAGCGCCGCACTCTTCGCCGGCGCCCTGGTGCTGGGATTCTCCCTCGCCGCCATCCAGCTGATGCCCTTCTTCGAGTACATCCAGTACTCCCCGCGCGGCGCGGAGGGGAGCAGCAGTACCGGGTACGAGTACGGCACGGGATGGTCCATGCCTCCCGAGGAAGTGCTCGGCACCCTGTGGCCGGCCTTCATGGGCAACCTCCGGGACTACTGGGGCCGGAATCCCTTCAAGCTGCACAGCGACTACATCGGCGTCGCCACGCTCCTCCTCGCCAGCTTCGGATTCCTGCTCGAGGGCCGGCGGCGGCTCGCCTGGTTCTTCGTCTTCCTGACCGCCTACGGGCTGCTGTTCGCCTTCGGCGGGTACACCCCCTTCTATCGGATCCCGTACACCGTCCTGCCGGGCATCAGCAAGACCCGTGTGCCGTCCATGATCTTCTTCCTCGTCTCGTTCAGCGCCGCGGCGCTCGCCGCCATGGGGGTCCAGGCGCTGCTCCAGCTCGACGACGCCGTCCGCCGCCGCCGGCTGGCGTGGCTGGCCGGCGGGCTTGCCGTCCTGACGCTGCTGGCCGTGGCGGGAGGATTCCAGCCGATCATGAAGGCGATCGCCGACCCGCAGCGCTTCGGCGGCGTCATCACCAATTACCCGAACTTCCGGATCGACGCCGTCCGGGTGCTCCTCTTCGGCCTGCTCGCCGCCGGGCTCCTCTGGCGCCGGTTCCCGCAGGCCACCTGGGGCCTGGCGCTCGGCGGACTGGTGCTGCTCGACCTCTGGACCGTCGAGCGGCAATTCATCCAGTGGACGCCGCCGGCGTCGCAGAGCTTCGCGGCCGACGGCGTGGTGCAGGCGGTCGAGGCCGATTCCACCATCTTCCGGGTCCTGCCGTACGGGGTGTACGACGAGAACCGGAACTACCTCATGACCCACCGGATCCGCTCGGTCCTCGGGTACAACGGCCAGGAGCTGCACCGGTACGATGAACTCCTCGGCGGCAAGAACGAGTGGAAGAATCTCGGCAGCCCGAGCATCTGGCGGCTGCTGGCCGTGAAATACGTGGTGCTGCCGCAAGAGATCGAGGGCGCCAGCCTGACGAAGATCGCCGGGCCGGTGCCCACGCACGACGGGCAGGAGGCCTATGTCTACCGGTATGAAGACGCGCAGCCCTTCGCGTCGCTCGTCCCGATGGCCATCAAGACGCCCGAGGAGCAGATCATCCCGACGCTGGCCGACCCGCGGTTCGACGGCCGGCGCTTCGTGCTCGTGGCGCCCGACGCCCCGGTGGGGATCACGACCCCGACGGGGCCCGCAGACATCATCCCCGACCAGGTTACCACCGAGCAGCCGAGGGAGGGCCAGTACCGGTTCACCCTGGGGGCGCCGGCCGCGGCGGACGCCTTCCTGTCGGTGTCGGAGAACTGGTACCCGGACTGGCACGCCACGGTGGACGGAAAGCCCGCCCAAGTGGTCCGGGCGCAATTCTCCCTGATGGCGGTGCCGGTGCCTGCTGGCGCACGGACCGTCGAGCTCACCTTCAGCTCCTCGGCCTACCGGAAGGGAAAGGCCATCACGTTCGCCATCCTCGGGCTGCTGACGCTGCTCCTCCTCGTGGACGGGGCGGCACGGCTCCGGAGGCCCCGTGGCTGACCGTATCCTCGTGGTCATCCCGACCTACAACGAGATCAAGAACCTCCCGCAGATCGTGCCTGAGGTGCTCCGCCAGGACCCCCGCATCGAGGTCCTCGTGGTGGACGACGGCTCGCCCGACGGAACGGGGGCGCTCGCCGACCGGATGGGGGAGGAGGATCCGCGCGTCCACTGCCTGCACCGGACGGCCAAGGAGGGGCTCGGCAAGGCGTACCTCGCCGGGTTCCGCTGGGCGCTGGAGCGGAACTACGACTTCATTTTCGAGATGGACGCCGACTTCTCGCACGACCCGAAGTACCTGCCGAAGTTCCTGGCCGCCGTCGACGACGCCGACGTCGTCATCGGGTCCCGCTACAAGACGGGGGTCAACGTCATCAACTGGCCGATGAGCCGGCTGTTGCTGTCATACGGCGCCAATCGGTACGCGCACTGGATCACCGGGTTGCCCCTCACCGACTCCACCGGCGGCTTCAAGTGCTTTCGCAGGGAGGTTCTCGCGACACTTGAACTCGACCGGGTCCGCTCCAACGGATACTCCTTCCAGATCGAGATGAGCTTCCGCGCCTGGAAGCACGGCTTCCGGCTCAAGGAAATCCCCATCGTCTTCGTGGACCGGGTGGAGGGGCAGAGCAAGATGAACAAGCGGATCGTCCGGGAGGCCATCTGGATGGTCTGGTGGCTCCGGCTGCGCTCAATCGTGGGGAAGCTGTGAGCGGCGCCACCTTCTACAAGATGTCCGGCTCGGGCAACGACTTCGTCATGCTCGACGGGCGCCAGACCACCCCCGCCGACTGGCCGGCGGATCGGATCCGGGCCGTCTGTGACCGCCGGGATGGAGTCGGGGCGGACGGCCTCCTCATCCTGACCCCGGAAGTCCCGGGTACCGTGCGGATGACCTTCTGGAACTGCGACGGCAGTCCGGCCAACATGTGCGGGAACGCCGCGCTCTGCAGCACCCGGCTGGCCTCCCACCTCAAGATGGTCTCTCCGGCAGGCATGACCCTCGCCACCGGCGCGGGACCGTTCCCGACCCGCTGCGTGGGGGAGGGGGACCTGGCGGAGCTCAACCTGCCGGACTTCGATCTTCCGGCCGAGGTACCCGGCATGCCCTTGGCACCCGGCGAGCTCTGGATCCGGAAGGCGGTCGTGGGGGTCGAACACCTGGTGACCAGGGTGGCCGACCTGGAGGGCTTCGACCTTCCGGCCCGCGGGCGGGAGCAGCGGTTCCACCCGGCCATCGCCCCGAAGGGGGCCAATGCCAACTTCGTCGCGGAGCCCGCCGCCGCAGGAGGGCCGTGGCGGATCCGGACCTACGAGCGCGGGGTCGAGGGGGAAACCCTGGCCTGCGGCACCGGGACGGTGGCTGCCGCGGTGGCCCTGGCGGCCCGTGGCGAGGGGGAACTCCCGATGACCTTCGCCTCAAGGAGCGGACGCCAGCTCCTGGTCCGGGCCCGGATAGAGGGGGGCAGGGCCGTGGACGTATGGCTTCGTGGGGAGGCTCGGCTCGTCTTCCAGGGCACTCTCGCCTAGCAACCGTCTCATCGGGCGCCCGATTTCCACCTTCTGGCCCCTTCCAGTAACTACAAGCCCAACAACATCTTGCTAGTAGCCATGCCGGCAGGGGAGCCACTTCTCCACAGTTATCCACCTATTAACTTAACATAACATATCTTATACGTCGTTGCTGGATGGCGCAGAAAGAAGGGCGGAACCCCTCCCGGAGCTCCGCCCTCCTAGTCCTCAGTCCTCAGTCCTCAGTCCTCAGTCCTCAGTCCTCAGTCCCGAAGCTACTTCGCCAGCGTCATCTTCCCCTGCGTCAACTCCGCCAGCCGCACCCTCGCCTCGGTCAGTGCCGTCGTCTTGGGGTACTTGTCGATGTTGGTCTGGAGGGCCTTGACCGCCTCATCCACCTTG
>JACDJC010002378.1_pt1 | contig 14888 bp, 10 predicted proteins | sample 7454191 | NCBI WGS metagenome assembly JACDJC01 (sample SAMN14253291, study PRJNA609438) | sludge metagenome | isolation source: sludge after 25d culture with pyrite and EDTA | collected 2018-12-20 | reverse complement strand
TTGTTGAAGTACTTCTTCTTGTTTTCTATATGGTAAGGTGAGTATTTCTTGCAAATAAAACGCTCGTTAATTATCTCATCTTCAAGAAGTACGGTTCGTCCTGTACCACCTTGACCAATTTCTTCTATGAATTTGAAGTCTTTTCTTCTTAAGAATTTAATGATTTTTCCTTTCATCGATTCTGTTCAAATTGCACCCAACTTAAAAGTATGTTAACCCATCGAACATATTCCTCCAAATACAAGTTGTATGATTACATTTTACGTCGTTGTAAACAATCAAATCCGGGTGTTTCATTTTCCGGTTTCCTTTTTTTCTTGTCCCCATCCGAACAAAACAGTCATTTCCTTTCTATTTGTATCCAAATATACTAAAGGTTCTATGAAGTTATGATTAGAACAACCAAAACAATCGTCTTTTCTCCACAACTTTGTGGTGAGTGGTATCTTCTGTGCGTGTACTGCTTTAAAAATGCTATATTACGGCTCGCCCTAAAAAAGCGCTTATAATTTGCTTTTTAACTGAACATTTGTTCACTTTGTAGCTTTGCTGCCTGCGGAGGCAGGGGTTTTTGAAAAGTGAAGGGTTGTAGGATGGTTTTTGGGTTTCTACCTGCCGGGAGGCGGAATAAAAAAGAAGACAGGAAAAATAAATGACCAACGGAATTTATAAACATTAGGGGCAATTTCAATAATTCTCAATGATTTAAAACTTAGCAGCTAAAACCTGAAGAACTTTGTCAATATGCAGTTTATCTTATACCTATCATCTAATTTCCAGCCTCTAATCCCGATAGCTATCGGGACTAACCTCTATTTGAAACTTAACTAATCTCAAATACATCACACGTTATGAACCATAAAATAGCTATTCCTGTAATCAACGGTCGCTTGTGCGCCCATTTTGGGCATTGCAGTCATTTTTTTATTGCCGATATTAAAGAGGGTAAGCTGGCCGGAACCGCAGAGTTGGTGCCGCCGCCTCATGCCCCCGGTGTGATTCCCAAATGGTTGGGCGAGCAGGGCGTTACCGTTGTGATGGCCGGCGGGGTGGGCCAGAAAGCCATTGATATTTTCAGGCAGTACAACATCGAGCCGATAATTGGTGTGGCCGAGAAACCGCCCCAGGAGTTAATTAACGATTTTCTAAATCAACAGCTCGAATCCGGAGTGAACCAATGCGACCATTAGATGATACATACCGATTGCATGCCCTGTTTCAGAAAGTAATCTGGCCGGCTGCCCCAGGGGAAGCTCCGTGGTGATGCAGCGATCACTCCTTTGAGGAGATGGAGATTACCTGTTCTGCTCCTTCCTCAATGATGAATGATACCTCCCGTACATCACCGGTTCCTGTGGGATAGAGGGTGATGTAACCTGCAGGTGATCCATTAAACGGCTCAATCACAATGCCTTCTCCCTCTGGCGAAAGGGTCAGTTCATCTTTGTTCACGCTGCTTAAGCGGGGAACATAAATAGATGTGGGCGCCTGTACCTTTGGGGTTTCTTTCCATTTACAATGAAAACGGCCGGTTTCTCTATCGTAAGCATAGGATATCAACTCTCCGGAGATATAAGCCGGGTAGGGCCGTACCAGCGCATTCTTAAAGTATGAGAACTCCTCAATGCCCAGGTTATAGGCCCAGTAGGTATTGCTGAAGTTGAATTTTTCAAAGATGTCGAGGTTGGTATGTGCCAGCCGGGTGCGTCCGGGGGAATCGCTTCCCAGCGCTCCCCACTCCCCGATGAGTATGGGGACGTTCATTCTATTACCGCCTTCATTTATCCGCTCGAAGATAAGCTCCAGCCTGTCGGTACTTGATTGGGAGAGATTTTTCGTATCCACCAGAAGATCGTAACCATGCGCCCCATAAGCCACCAGGGTATCGGTGGTTCCATCGATATTTTTTACCGGTTCGAGGGCGGTAGGCACTCCGCTGTTACAGAAATAGGTGTGATTCAGGAAAAGTATTTTCGTGGCATCCACCTGGCGAATGGCATTTGCCACCTTTTGGTAGAAGGCCTGTAACGGCCCTTGCTCAAATTGACTGTTCAAGGGGTACAAGGCATCCATCACCTTTGAGAAACGCTCTTTGGAACTTATGTTTTTCAGAGTCTCGTAACGGGTTTCCTGGTTTTGCCACATGGCAGCCACCTCTTCCAGGGTTACCTCTTTTCCATCCTCTTCGCGAAGTAGCTGGATGTAAGCGTTAAATAAAACGGGCAGGTACATTTGCGCCTCGGAGCCCGGGAAGGGTTCGTTCATAATGTCGTAGCCAATCACCGTGTGGTTACCGGCGTATCTTTGGGCCACATGTTGCCAGGCATCGGCGTAATAATCCTGTACCCCTTTTCCCCCATTCACCGGGGTATTGTTCCAAAAATTGTCCCAGGCTGTTTGCACCGCGGGACTTATCAGGTAAGCATCGCTCCATATTTCACCCTTAATGTGTTCTTTCCCCTCATCCAGGGTGGCCCATTCGGGTGCGCCATCGGAATACTTTACACTGAAAAGGTCCTGGTGCATATCCAGGAAAACAAAAATACCATTTTCCCGTGCCATCTCTATCTGTTTATCAATCTCTTTGAGGTACGCTTCGTTGTAAACACCGGGTTCCGGTTCCAGCCCGTCCCAAATAATGCCCAGCCGGATCACATTGAATCCCCATTTCCTGAAGTTTTCAAAGGTTTCGGGGCCTTCCGGGCCTATGTAGTTTACCTTGGGATTTTTGTTCACCAGGTTGATGCCGTTAAAGAGAATTTGGCGGCCGAAGCCATCCATGAATTTCATCTCTTCTATCGAAACCGGTTGATCAGTCATGCCGGCAAAGTCAATGGAAGGCCCTTTTTCTTTGGTGCCGCACGAAGTTATTGACAGCACGATAATGGTTAAAGAGATGAGTAGAAGGGGTGTGTGTTTCATTGTTAAATGGTTGTTTGAAATAAGTGCCTTAGTAGCAGGCTCTGAAGAGGGGAGTCTCGTCCAGATGTAAAATAGTAAACTATAAATCATACTTTACTTGATGCCAGGGTTTTAGATGAATTCACCAGGTGATTCACAACCTCCATAAGAACCACGGAGTGGTTGCCTGTGCATAACCCCGGGTTTTAACCCGGGGTAGCAGGTAAAAGGTAAGGGAACCCTGGCAGGGTTCCCCTTTTTCTTACAAAGCCTATTTGGCATCAAATGAAACGGTGATGATGTTTGAGGGCTTTTCCGGTTTATCCTGCACTGTATTCAGGAAGACTGTGAGCACCATTCTTTGAGAAGTAACTTCACGTACAATGGCTTTGTTATAGTAGTCTTTCACGCCTATAAAACCTCCATTGCTAAAGGTGATGTAATTCACATCTTTAAACGTCACTGTCGTTTCGGTATAACCGTCATCACCAGTTTCGTTGGCTGCCTCAACCACCAGGTCTTCTTTTTGTGTCAGAGACCATCCCGCATTGGCAGGGTTGGTGTCGCTTATTACAAAAATACCGGCGTCAGTCATCGACTGAATCCTGTCGTAGGCCTCTGTAACACAGTAAATCCAGCCGGCTAAGACATTTCCATTTTTATTATCGACCGTGTAACTGCCATCGTGATGAAAGGTATATTCATTGTCGTACTCTTCGCCCAGACCTACTAAATCAAGCATGTCGTTGGCACCTGGCAAAACGTCGGAAGTAAATTTACTATTCACATTACCAACACCGTCCAGACCGGCCGTCATGGTACGGCTGAGCACCCAGGTTTTACCCTTGGTGGCAGCGGGGCCACCCGACAGCATCTCTTCCATGGAGGCAGTCACTGAGACCGCCTTGGTCGCGATATATTCTCCGCCATCGCCGGTTACCGTGAGGGTCACCGTGTAATCGCCCGACATGGCATAGGTGTGCACGGGCCGGGCCTGGGTACTGGTTTCACCATCTCCAAATTCCCACGAATAAGTTTTCACATTTTGATCGGTCGTGGTAAAGTTAATGGTGTAAGGATCGTCGGCATCCACCTCAAAGAATATTTCGGCAACGGGCGGATCATTATCATCGCTACAGGATGAAAAGCACAAGGCAAAGGCTAAAACAGCCAACAAAAAATAATTACTTTTTTTCATGGTTTAAAAAATTTAGGTTAAAACTCTGTTTAAGTGACTCTTATAAAGCACTAAATACTGTGCTACTCTCGCTTTACCTTCCGGCAGGGATCTATCAACTACCATCTATCATCTTACATCTAATCCCGATAGCTATCGGGACTAACCTCTAACCTCTTAATCTCTCACATCCCACCACAACGGCGTTGTAATTTTATCCGGCCCCTGTTCTTCAAGGGCTTTGAGGTAATTGTTGTGATTTATGTTGATCTCCAGGGCGGGATATTTAAGTCGTTTAGGCAGTTCGCCCTTTGAAACGCCAGGTTCGAGGTTTGGGGCAGTTCGGCGGGGAATAACCGGGTATCCGGTTCGACGAATGGTGGTCCAGCTCTCGAGCGCGTTGGGCATGCATGAAATCCAAAGTTGCGTGGCTATTTGTTCGAATTGTGCTTCCTGTGTTCCCGTTAATCTCCCATAGTCTGCATTGTCCAGGAAATCGTCCATGTCGGATTCCGATACATTCCACTGTTCCAGGGACCTGCGTATGCCTGTACGGTACATCTCATTGGCATCGCCCGGAATAAGGTCGAACAGTGCAGCCTCGGCACGCAACAGCCATATTTCGGCAGCCGACATCAGATAGGAGGGCGCCCCCTTTCCCACAAGCGAATCGGTAGGGTCGGATGTGTTGGACCAGTCCCAGGCCGAAAAGCCATCGTCGTTCAATCCATTAGGGATGCCTACATATTCTCCATCTTTGTTGGGTTTTACAAATACCTTCAGCCTGGGGTCGCCGGTTGTTTTTAAGGTCTCCACAAATCTTTCGCTCATCTTCCACTTCCAATAGTCATATCGGTCGAAGATGGGGTTGTTAAAATCGGTGATGTCGCTTTTTTGATTCTCTTTCCAGGCGTTGTGGGCATTCTCTTCAATAAGGGGCTCAGCCATGCATTCCGAAATGACTGCTTCGGCTATTTGAGGTGCTACAAAACGAGCATGCATGGCCAGGCGAAGCCGCAGCGAATTGGCGAATTTCACCCATTTATCCAGATCGTTTTCAAACAGGGGATCGGCGCCTGGGTAACCCTCTTGGGGGTTTGCTGTTTTCAAAAGTTCAATAATCTCCTTCAGTGACGTCATCATATCGGTATAGATAAATTCCACACTGTTGTATTCGGGGTAAAGAATTCCTTTCTGGCCATAGCCCCCTTCCTCATAAGGGATGCTGCCATATGAATCGGCCAGATGAGCAAAGTTGACAAGGGCAATGGTTTTGGCCATGGCATGGCGCACCTCGTTCTCTTTTTCGCCACCGGGTTGCGTGAGCCTCAGGGTTTCATTCACCAGACGAATAGGGCCGTGGTATATGCCTTCGAACAGATAGAGATATTCGGTATTGGTGAAATAATCAAAATAGGTATCGATGTATCTGGCCTGGTTGATGCCTACATAGATATGGGCATATTGCGACCCGAAGGGAAAATTCTGATCAAAAAGGCTCCATGGCCCCCGGATGGTTTGTAAAACCGAATTGGCAAAAAGATACTCATCGTCGATATCGGTGGCAGCATTGGGATTGGTGTTGACTCTTTTAAACTCATCGTCGCAAGCCGGAAAAAGGGCCATCAGAAGGAAGAGAAGAAGCCATATATGGTTGGTTTTCATGGTAGATGTCTCTAAATATGAAAGTTAAAAGCTTAATTGCAGGTTAACCCCATAACTGGAGGTGGAAGGCAGTGACAGGTGTTCTATACCATTTCCTGTATTCCCGCTGCTGTAGCCCGCCTCGGGGTCGGCGTGTTCCATGGCCCGGTACAAGAAGAGCAGATTACGCCCTACCAATGAGATTTTCAAATGGGCGATGGGAGAGGAGGTCAGCCATCTCTCCGGCAATGAGTAGCCCAGCACCACCTCACGTAAACGCACATTGGTGGCGTCCTGAATCCATTCGGTGCCAATTTGAGAGTTGTAGATATTGTACCAGCGGTAGGTAGGGTCTATGGGTATATCGTTGGGCCGGCCATTGGATTCTTTAATGCCGGTTTCGATATAGCCGCCGGGCTCCCCCTGGTAACCGGGGTCTAATGTCGCGTTCCATTCGGCTCTGCCTTCAAGAGTTTCGCGGCTGGTGCCAAAAAGGGCTCTGTAGGCTTTGCCCCATGAGTAAATATCGCCTCCCATCTGCATATCAATCAGGAAGCTGAGGTTGAAGTTTTTGTAATTCAGTTGATTGGCAATGCCTCCCATCCAGTTGGGGTTGATGTCGCCCATGGCTTTTCGCTCGCCGGGCTGTGCAAATCCATTGCCATCGATAAGCTTATTCCCAAAGGCGTCGCGTTTATAATCGAGGGTGTAAATAATGCCATAGGGTTCACCGGGACGTGCCTCCATGGTCATATAAAATTCCGCGGCCAGGGGCAGGTACTCCATGTCACCATACAGCTCTTTAACCAGTGATTTGTTTTTCGACCACGTAAGCACAACCTCCCAGCTTAATCCTTCGGTGGCAGTGAATGGGGTGGCATTTATCTGCGCTTCGAAGCCTGTATTTTGAATCTTGCCGGCATTCATCATTTTGGTGGTGTATCCCGATGAGGGAGTCAACTGTACCGGCATTATCTGGTTGTCGGAGAGGCTGTAGTAATAAGTGGCGTCGATGTTGAGCCGGTGGTTAAGCAGGCTCAGGTTGGTACCTGCCTCCCACGAGGAGGTCTCTTCGGGTTGCAGGTCGAAGTGGGGCAGTTGTCCGCCCATGGATGCCAGGGGGTAGGGCAGTTGCGATTGCGACAAATAATAGTATTGGTCAATCTGGTAAGGACCTGTGTCGTTACCCACTTTGGCAAAAGAGGCTCTCAGCTTGCCGCTGTTCAAAATGTCGCCTTTAAGACCGAATGCTTCGGTAAACAGGAAACTGAGATTCTCGGAATGATAAAAGTAGGAGTTGTTTTGCAGAGGCAGGGTAGAGGACCAGTCGTTGCGGGCAGTCACATCGAGGTAAAGGTAATTTTTGTAGGAGAATTGCCCCAAACCATATAGTGAATATACCTCTTTCTCGTAGAAGCCCTCCCCGGTGCTGTAATTCTTATAATTGGAGATGTGGATTAATCCAGGAACCTGAACCACACTGCCACTTTGCGAAAGGCTTTTGCTCTGGTCGTACCTGTAATTTCCCCCACCGCTGAGGTTCAGGTTAAAATCGTTCAGGCTTTTGGCATAACTCAGCAAAAAGTCGCTGTTCCATTCAATGCCGTGGCCCAGACTTTGGCTCATAGAACCCTGACCACTCTTTATGGAGGGCCGGCCCGGGTTTTCCCAGTCGCGATTGTTACGGGTGGTAAAATCGAATCCCGAGCGCACCAAAAGATTAAAATCGGGAAGGAAATTCCACTTGGCAGAGAACATAGCTTGAAGGCGGTGCTTTTCATCCCTGTTTTGCACATTTTTTAAAATCCAATAAGGGTTGCTGAAGGTGTTGTCGCTGTTCCATTTCATTTCATTGCCCTGTGCATCGGCAATATTATTTTTAATCGATTCCAGGGAGATGCTTCTGGGCATGATGTTCAGGGATTGAACGATGTTGCGCCCGTCTTCGGCCAGGTAGGGTTGGTTGTTAACCTTTGAATGGATGTAAGTGAGCTTACCGTCAAACTCTACCGTTTCACCCATTTTAGAAAAGCCGCGCAGGTTAAGAGTTTGCCGGGACAGGCTGTTGTTGGGCATGATACCTTTTGAATCCTGATTGGTGATGGAGGCTCTGAAGGAGGTGTTTTGGTTGCCGCCATCAAAGGAGATGGTATTGATAAAGGATGAACCGGTGCGGAAAAAATCATCATAGGGATTGGGCTGGCTTATGAAGGGTGTTTCCCGGCCGGTCCAGTCGGGGCGCACCGTGCCATCCATTTTGGGGCCGTAGCTCCAAATCCAGGGGTAATCTTTTTGAGGGGCGGGTGGGGTCCCACTCAGCGTGGGAAATAGCCCAAATGCACCCTGTCCGTACTCATTCTGAAGGTCGGGTTTCACCATAGGGGTTTCCATGCTATAGGCCGAGGTGAACGATACCCCGATGCCTTTTCTTTGTTTTCCTCTTTTGGTGGTGATCAGGATAACCCCGTTGGCACCTCTGGAACCATAAAGGGCAGAGGCTCCGGCACCTTTTAAAACACTCATGGAGGCTATGTCGCCGGGATTCAAATCCGAAAGGGCATCACCACTGTCTTTTCCGCCCCAGCGGCCACCGCTGCCATATCCCGCATCCATTGGTATGCCATCGATGACAAACAGAGGGCGGTTGTTACCGAGCAATGAGGCTATGCCCCGCAATACCACCCGCGACGATCCGTCGACACCTGTAGGTGCTTTGGTAATCTGCAAGCCCGAAACTTTGCCTGCCAGCGAATTGATGGGGTTATTTTCCCTGGCCTGATCGATCTCTTCACTGTTTATCTGAGTCACTGAATAGCCCAACGAAGTTTTGTCGCGCGAGATATTCAGGGCTGTTATCACTACTTCGTCTATCTGTTTTACACTGGTTGTAAGCTCCACGTCAATATTTTCCCTGGCCGAGATGGGAACTTCGGCGTTTTCAAACCCTACAAAAGAGTAAACCAATACATCGTATTTGTTGGGTACTTCGAGGATATACTCGCCGTTTGTGTCGGTAATGGTGCCGCGCGTGGTGCCTTTTACAAAAACATTTACACCGGGCATTCCGTTGGGTTCGTCGGCAGATGTTACTTTTCCCCGCACTATTAGGGATTGTTGAGCCATCCCGTCGGGCATCACCACGATCAATTGGTTTTCCAAAATGCGGAAGTCCAGAGAGGTCTTCTCTTTAAGTTGCCGTATGATCTCGTCGATGGTTTTGCCTCTGGTTTCCAGCGTAATTCGTTTGTCGAGATCTATCAAATCGTCGCTGTAAAAGAAACGATAGCCTGTTTTCTCCTGGATGACTTTAAAGAGAGCCTTTACGGCCACCGGCTCCTCATTGCCGGGTGATTTGTCCTGAGCCGATAGATTGAGATTGAAAAATGCCAGGAGCAGGATCGTAATAAGCAGGTGAATGCCCCATTCGCGCCTTCCCGCCATGCCGGCGGGATTTGAGTAACTTATTGAGAGTGAATTCATATTGAATTGATTAATGATTGTTCTTGAGATACAACCAAATTTCTCTTTCTTCAATTCTAAAGTTGACGGGTGAAGATAATTCCAGTACATGCATCACCTGTTCGATGGTTTCGTTTTCTAAAATGCCGGTGAACTTTAGCGATCGCAGCTCCTTTTCTTCTATGTGAATCTTCACATTGTATTTTCTTTCCAGCTTTATAGCAAGTTCCTGAAGGGAGGCGCTTTTTACATTGATCTTATCCTCAATCCATGAAGTATAAAGGTCGGGTTCAATGTTTTTCGAGAGAATCAGCTTGTTTTTTTGCGGGATTAAAGAAGGCGGAATGTTTGTTTGTGATGAGGAGTCGGGCAGTGGGTTGGTATGTTGAGGGCGCCGGGTGCTTTTGTTGATGATAAGTTGCTCGTTGGGCTTTAAAAAGAGCTCCTTTTTTTTGCGGGAAGGCTGATTGCTTAATTGCACGCTGATGGAGCCCTCCACCAGGGTGGCTTCGGTGGTGTTTTCATCGGCATACGACTTTATATTGAAGGTGGTGCCGTAAGCTCTTACGGTAATGTCGGGAGTTTTTACGGTGAAAGGTTTTTGGGCATCTTTGGCTACCTTAAAATAGGCTTCGCCCGAGAGTGAAACTATTCGCGAATCAATCCCAAAACGGGTGTCGTAACTCAGCGTGCTACCGGCGTTTAAGATTACTTCACTGCCATCGGAAAGTTTCACGGTAGATTTGGCGCCAAGGGGAACCTCTATCACCTGGCTGGAGAGATTTTCCTCTACACGGTTTTTCCGGATAAACAAAAGGCCCGAAGCAATCAAAGCACCCAGGATAAAAATAGCGGCGTATTTTAATCCAAACATTACCAGCGATCTCCTTCTTGTAAGGGGGTGTTTCAGAGCCTTTACTCCGGTCTCCTTCCATTTTTGTTCAAGGATATTGTCATCTACCTCGCGGTAGGTGTCGAGTTGGCTCCAAATCTGCGAAAGCTCAAAGAACTCTTCGCCTTTCCCGGGGTTTTGAATCAACCACTCTTTGAGGGCGAGCGTTTCCTCCCGGCTGATATCTTCTCCTTCCATCAACCTTAAAATCAGGTTTTCTATTTCTTTTAGTGATTTCATATCTTCTGGCTTCTACTTATAAAGGCAACCGGGCGCAGAAAATCACTTACAAAGAATTCAAAAGATTTATTCAGAGTCGCTTTTTCAATACCTTCAGAGCCCGGTATATTTGAGTTTCAACCGTGCGCGGGGAGATGTTTAATAAGGTGGCAATTTCCTTGTGCTTCATGCCTTTCATTCGGCTCAAGCGGAAAATTTCGCTGCATTGTGGAGGTAATTCATTCAGCACTTTTTCCAGAGCTTCTTTGAGTGCCTCTTCAAGAATGGTATCGTATCCGTCTTCTTCCCTGGGCACTGTTTGTAGAATGTTGGAAAGATGCCGCCGTTTGTTGCTTTCGGCTTTTAAATAGTTGAGACTGGCATTACGGGCTGCCGAAAACAGATAGGATTTGAGAGATTGGTTAACGTCTGTTTTTGTTCTGTTTTCCCAGATATAGGCAAAGATGTCCTGCGTGAGATCGTGACACACATCTGCCACGTTGATATAATAGCGGGCAACATTATAAACCAGTTTATAGTACTTTTTAAAAATGAACTCAAAAGCATCCCCATCGCCCTTCGCAACCTGTTTTAACAGATAGATGTCAGGATCTATTGTCATTGCTTTGAGTTTGCTGTGTTACATTGCCGCATAGCCTTTTATCCCGGCAGAGGACTTACGGCCATTTTTGCACAGATATATCAATCCCGGGTTCAGATCGCGGGGTCTCCGGCAGCTGCCGGAAGACCTCGCTGGGACCTATGTTTTATTCCTCTTTATGGTGAAGTGCGACGTGATTGCCCATTCAGGCGGCTGCCCCAGGGGAAGCTCCGTGGTGATGCAGCGATCACTCCTTTCTTCAGAGTAGGCTTAAAACTTTATATCATATAAATCTTTCCCGTCTTTCTCAAATCCTTCCACGCTCAAATCGGTCATGGGATGGCTGCGGAGGCGCTCAAGCAGTTCGTAGCTGATGGTGGCCGAGTAGCAGCCGGTAAGGGTGACCCGGTGAATCTGGTCAACGGTTTTAAAGCTGGCGGCCAGTACCTTGGTGGGTATCTGAAAGTCGATATAACTTTTCACGATGTCGCCAACCACCTCGATGCCGTGGGAGGAGATGTTGTCGAGGCGATTGACATAGGGCGCCACAAAGTCGGCGCCGGCGCGTGCTGCCACCATGGCCTGCTGATGGGTAAAAACGGCGGTAGCAGTCACTTTAATGCCCCGTTTCTTAAGCAGGGGAATGGCACGGTAACCTTCGGCGGTCACCGGTATTTTGGCAAAATAGTTGCACGATTGTCCCACGATACTGCGATACACTTCTGCTTCTTCCACCATCCTCTCGGCCTTCGAGCTTATCATTTGTACATGAATCATCTTGCCGCTGGCCAGCCGGGCCAGGAGGGGTAAAATTTTCGACAGTTTTTTCCCTTCCTGCGCCAGGATGGTGGGATTGGTGGTAATACCTTCAAGGGGAAAGTAATGAAAGATTTTTTCCAATTCTTCAATGTTGGCAGTATCGGCTAAATAGTGCATAGTGGTTTAGATTTGTTGTTTCTCCAGTAAATACTTTTCCGCTTCGAGCGACCAAAGTCCTTCATGCCTGGCGCATATGGCGGCTAATTCCTTAAAGAAAGGATCCGTCTTACCTTTTTGTTCAAATTCGTCAATGGCTGTCAACGGCATCCTCATGTGGGTGTAAATAAGCTTCTTACCACCGGGGATATTGGGCAGGTTCAGCGTAGTTTCGGCCACGGCATCCAGACCACCGATATGGGTTATGAGTCCGGCCGGGTCCAACCCTTTGCCCATCATCTCGAGGGCTTCGCGCATATCGTCGGTGTTGCCACCCGAGGTGCCCACAATGTGGGTGAGGTTGTAGTGTACATCATAGAAATTAAACCGGGCTTTAAAATTGGGGTCGGAGGGGCCTGCAAAGAAGTTGAGGCAACCGTCGTATGCCAGGATGTCATCACCTTGTTCGATGACCGCCGCAACCGGCGCAAAAACAAATACGTCGTTGTATCCATCTCCGCTGCTTAACTCTTTAAGCCGTACCACAGGATCGCTCACCTTCGAGGTGTTTTCGTAAACCAGTTGTATGCCTCTTTTGGCAGCCATTTCAGGCGGGAACAGCTGTGCGGCCCTGTCGAGGCGAGCCTGATCAATATCGGTAACAACCAGCAGTGCCGGTTTGCGGTCTTCGCGGTTTATCACGTAGTTGATGGCTGCCAGTCCCATGGGACCCACACCGGCCAGAATGGCCATTTTGCCGCCATCGACGATCTCCATCTCATGCACATACGAACCCGGGCGGGTATGATAGTTGGCATGCATGGCACCTATCACGCATGAGAGTGGTTCGGCTAATGAGGCCGGATAGAAACCTTCACCGGTGTAAGGCAACAGGCAGTCCATCTCCATCACTTCCGCGGGAATAATCACGTAGGTGGCATCTCCGCCTATGTATGGATAGCTGTAGCCGGGAGCGCTGTAAACCCCCACCGGACCACCTTCATAATTCATGGCAGGCTGGATGCTGAACTTCTCACCTGACTTGAATTTATCCTTCCATTTTTTGCCTACTTCAACCAATTCGCCGGCAAATTCGTGTCCAATAATGATGGGGTTTTCGGCCACATCATCCGGAATTCGCTTGTGATCGGTGCCCTGACTGGCTGCTTTGTACGACGACATACAGATGCTGTCGCAAATCACTTTGGCCAGTATCTCATCCTCTTTGATAGCGGGTAATTCAAAGGTCTCCATCCGGAGATCATTTTTTCCATATAACCTGACTGCTGTTGTTTTCATATCTGTGTTTTTTATGATTGTTTTGTGTTTTATAAGCGTCTGTCTGTGGGTGTCAGGCAAAACATTGCCGCCTGCCGGTATCACCGTGTTCCTCCCTTCGGTCGCCGGAGGCTTGTCACTTACGCTCCAAAGCTTCAGCGACGGAGCGCCGAAGATGCGACGCTAAAGCTTCGGCGACACGCGGGCGGCAAGCCTATGGCGACCGATGGCAGGCAGGCGTCTCTAAGGGCATCATGGCCCGTTTTATTCTCCCTCTCCGCTGGAGAGGGTTAGGGGGAGGCTCTTCTCTACCCCTTCGGAGCCCGTTCCGATTTATCGGAAGGAGCCGGAGAGCCTGCTCCGATTTTTTCGGAGGGGCTTCTTCTTCTCCTTTTACCTCAACATCTCCTGCCCACCTGTTACAGGAATGGCCTGTCCGGTTTCATATTCCTGTTCTACGGCATAGAGGATGGCTCTTACCACATCCTTCACCCGGCAGCCGCGTCCGGCAGGTACCTGCGCTTCGTAATGGTTCTTCACATCTTCTACAGTTTTGGCTCCGGGAATCTTTCCGGCATTCAGGTATTGCACGAACAAACCGTTGTGGGGATCGCTCCAAAGCGGGCCCTCGAAAAAGTTACCCGGACAAATGGCATTCACTTTTATGCGGTAGGGCATCAGCTCCAGGGCAAACGACTGAACCAGGCCAATGCCACCAAATTTGGCCCCCGCGTAGGCAAAGTTTTTATTGCTCCCCTTGAGTCCCGATTTGGAATTGATCTGGATAATGTCGGAGAAATGAGAAGGATTTAACTCCGATTGCAGCTTCATTACTGCAGACCCTGCTTTGGCACAGTGAAAAAATCCGTTGTAATTCACACGTGTCATCAGATCAAAGGTTTTCGCGTCCATCTCATCCAGTCCACCGGCCCGTAATATGCCTGCGTTGCTGATAAGAAGGTCGAGCCCTCCAAAATGGTAAACAGTGGCTTCCACCATTTGTTCTGTCGATGCCGCATCAGACACATCACATTTAACAAAAAATGCCCGGTTGCCGCTTTTGTTGGTATTCAATTCGTTTGCCAGCTCAACACCTTTCTTTTCGTTGAGGTCGGCAATCACCACGTTGGCACCTTCAGTAAAAAGTGATTCGGCGATGCCCTGCCCAAATCCCTGTGCAGCCCCGGTTACAATGGCAATTTTTCCGGCTGCACGTCCTTTCAAAGGCTGAATATCAACCGGGATGGTTTGACTTTGGGCCAGTTTAGCCACCTCGTCGGCAGTGGAGGCCAGCAGTACCAGTCCATGATTTCGAACCACAACGACATGCTCATCGTGGTTCAGGGGAAGAGCCTTTATATCGGCATTTGATATTTCGGGACTTATTTCAGTTATCCCGTCCCCCGGCCAGCCTGCTTTTATGGCTCTCTCTTTGGAGGATAGCGTAGGATCGTTTATAAAACGTGCCGAAGCAGGGCCGTATTCCAGCATGCGCATTCTCAGGGCTGCTGTGATTCTGTTTATGTTGTTCATATTAAGCGTGTTTTTTGAGTTAAGGGTAAGTAGCTCGAAGCTCAAAGCTGAAAGGGTTGGTTTCTCAATGTTTACAGCTTGCTTTTGTTATGTTGTCAGGGAACCGTTCCTGATCTTTTTTACCGTTTACTATTTACTGTTTATCCTTTCACCTTTCAGCTTTCACCTTTCAGCTACCTAATTTCCTAATCCTTAATCACTTAATCCATAATCATTTTTTACCTTCTAGCTCTCTAATCACTTAATCCTTAATCTTTAATCCTTAATCA
>JACDJC010002376.1_pt1 | contig 14898 bp, 10 predicted proteins | sample 7454191 | NCBI WGS metagenome assembly JACDJC01 (sample SAMN14253291, study PRJNA609438) | sludge metagenome | isolation source: sludge after 25d culture with pyrite and EDTA | collected 2018-12-20 | reverse complement strand
GCGGGAAGGAGGTCCAGCCGCTCGCCCAGGAAGCGCACTGTGCCGCGCGTCGCCGGCAGGACGCCCGTGATCAGGTTGAAGGTGGTGCTCTTGCCGGCCCCGTTCGGCCCGATCAGGCCCATGATTTCGCCGGCCTTCAGCGTGAAGCTGATGTCGTTCACCGCGACCAGCCCGCCGAATTCCTTGCGGATGGAATCGACCTCGAGCACGAGCGAGCCTTTTTCAGGACGCGGGCGCTGCGGCAGCGCGGGCGCCTCCGGCGGCGGCGCCTTGCGGCGGCGCTCGGTCGTGCCGGTCAGCATGGCCCACCAGTTGTTGAGTATGGGCCAGATGCCGTCGCGGGCGTATTGCAGCACGAGGATCATCAGGACGCCGAAGACGATGAGTTCGAAGTTGGCATCGGTATCGAGCACCTTGGGCAGAACGTTCTGCAGCTGGTCCTTCAGGCTCAGGATCAGGCCCGAGCCCAGGACGGCGCCCCAGACGCTGCCCACGCCGCCCACCACGGCCATGAACAGGTATTCGATGCCGTAATTCAGGCCGAAGGGACTGGGGCTCACCGCCCGCTGCATGTGCGCGTACAGCCAGCCCGACACGCAGGCCAGCAGGGCCGCATACACGAAGATGATGACCTTGTAGGTGGCCATGTTCACGCCGAAGGACTCGGCCATGCCGCCGCCGCTGCGCAGCGCGCGTATGGCCCGGCCGGGACGGGAATCCAGCAGATTGCGGGTCGCCCACATGGACAGCAGGACGAAGGCCCAGATCAGGTAATAGATGTGCCGCCCCTGGCCCAGCGACAGGCCGAAGATCTCGATGGGCTGTATGCCGGCGATGCCGTCGTACTGGCCAAGGAAGTCCAGGTTGCCGAACAGGTAATACAGCGACAGGCACCAGGCGATGGTGCCCAGCGGCAGGTAGTGGCCGGACAGGCGCAGCGTGATGGCGCCCAATACGTAGGCGACCGCGAAAGTGATGAGCAGGCCCACCAGCAAGGCGGCCCAGGGCGACCAGCCCATGGCGGTGGTCAGCCATGCGGTGGCATACGCCCCTATCCCCACGAAAGCCGCCTGGCCGAACGAGGTCAGGCCGCCCACGCCGGTGAGCAGGATGAGGCCCAGCACCACCAGGCTGGCGAGCCCCACGTAATTCAGATGAGTGATCCAGAATTCGGGCGTGGCCGGAATCAGGGGCAGGCCCGCGATGGCCAGGACGACGACGGCAAGCAGTATCTTGTTGTTCATGGCTTACTCCTCGTCCTCGGCATGATGCGACCCGAACGAGCGCCACAGCAGCACGGGAATGATGAGCGTAAACACAATCACCTCTTTATAGGCGCTGGCCCAGAAGGAAGAAAAGGCTTCGAGGATGCCGACGAAAATCGCGCCGCCCGCCGCGATCGGGTAGCTGACCAGGCCGCCGAAGATGGCGGCCACGAAGCCCTTGAGGCCGATCAGGAAGCCCGTGTCGTAATAGATAGTGGTCACCGGCGCGATCAGCATTCCGGACAGGGCGCCGATGGCGGCGGCCAGCGTGAAAGTGAGGCTGCCCGACATATTGGTGCTGATGCCCACCAGGCGCGCGCCGCGCCGGTTGACCGCGGTGGCGCGCAGCGCCCGGCCGTACAGCGTCTTGCCGAAAAACACCCACAGGGCGAAGATCAGCGCGGCGCAGGTGCCGAGCACGAAGAAGGTCTGGGCGGACCAGCTCACCACGCGCATCTGGACCTCGCCTTCGACGAACGGCGGCGTGCGCCAGCCTTCGGCGCCGAAGAAGACCAGGGCGAGCCCGGTCAGGGCGAAGTGCACCGCCACCGAGATGATGAGCAGGACCAGCACGCTGGCTTCGGCCACCGGCTGGTAGACGAGGCGATAGAGCATGGGGCCCAGGGGAACGACCAGCGCCATGGAGAACAGCACGTTCACCCAGAGCGAAGTGTCTTTGCTGACGATGTACGGCGCCAGCAGGTAAAGAACCAGTGGCAGCAGCAGCGTCCAGGCGAACGTTTTGCCGATGCCCGTCCAGTTGTGGCTGCGCATGGCCGCGATGCACTCGACCAGGAAAACCAGCGCGCCGACGATGAGCAGCAGATTGACGGTGCCCGGCATGCGGCCGTTGACCATGAAGGCCAGGGTCAGCGCCCCGAAGGCGACGAACTCGCCCTGCGGAATGAAAATGACCCGCGTCACCACGAAGACCAGCACCAGGGCGAGGCCCAGCAGCGCATAGATGGCGCCGTTGAGGACGCCGTCCTGCAGCAGTATGAGTACTATCGTTGAATCCATTTCGGATAAGCCATAATAATGGAGCCGGGCCTTGGCGCGCCGCCTGCTCGTGCAAGTGCATCGGGCAGACGGGGCACCGGCCTTTTCGCCCCCTAATTCAAAAGACGGCGCGCCGCGGCGCGCGCGCCGGCCTCGCCCCCGCAGGCGAAGGCCGGAATACCCGATGGGGAATCAGAGATCAGGCTGGTAGGTCCACTTGCCGTCGACCACCTTGACGATGACGCGGGCGCGGTTGTCGAAGCCGGCATGGTCGGTGGGGCTCATGGTGAACACGCCCTGCGAGGCGGGAAGGTCCTTGATCTGCTCGATGGCGTCGCGCAGGGCCTTGCGGAATTCGGCGGTGCCGGGCTTGGCGCCGGACTTCAGCGCGGCCGGAATCGCCGTGCTGATCAGCAGGCCGGCATCCCACATGTGGCCGCCGAAGGTGTTGATGGTGCCTTCGCCGTACTTGGCCTCGTATTTGGCCTTGTATTCGAGCGCGCTCTTCTTGACCGGGTTGCTGTCGGGCAACTGGTCGGCCACCAGCAGCGGCCCGGCGGGCAGGATCATGTCGTTGCAGTCTTTGCCGCAGACGCGCAGGACGTCGTTGTTGGCCGCGCCATGCGTCTGGTACATGATGCCCTTGTAGCCGCGGCTCTTGAGCTCGCGCTGGGGCAGCGCCACCGGCGTGCCCGAGCCGGCGACCAGGATGCCGTCCGGCTTGGCCGCGACCAGCTTGAGCACCTGGCCGGTCACGCTGGTGTCGGTGCGGCCGTAGCGCTCGACCGCCACCATCTTGATGCCCTTGGCCTTGGCGGCCTCGGTCATGACGTTCAGCCAGCCTTCGCCGTAGGCGTCGCTGTAGCCGATGAAGCCCAGCGTCTTGACCCCTTGCTTGGCCATGGCGTCGGCCAGCGCGCCGGCCATCAGCTGGTCGTTCTGGGGCGTCTTGAAGACCCATACCCGGGGGCCGTCGACCGGGTCGACGATTTTGGCGTTGGCCGCCACGCTGATCATCGGCGTCTTGGTTTCGCCGGCGACGTCGACCATGGCGAGCGAACCGGGCGTCACCGAGGTGCCCACCACGACGTCGACCTTGTCGTCGGTGATCAGCTTGCGCATGTTCTTGACGGCGACGGTGGTGTCCGTGCCGTCGTCCAGCACGATGTATTCGATCTTCTGGCCTGCGACTTCGGTCGGCAGCAGGCTGACCGTGTTGCGCTCGGGGATGCCCAGCGACGCGGCGGGGCCGGTGCTGGCCACCGTGATGCCGACTTTGATCTGCGCCGAAGCGAGCATGGGCAAGGCCATGGCCATGGCGCCTGCCAGGACGGAAAGTCGAACCGACTGATTGAAATTCATTGTTGTCTCCATGGGGGGGTGCTCGATATCCGTTCGCAAGATTGGGGGCGATGGGATACAGACGTTATACAAAATCCAGCCCGTCACCAAATTTCCAGTATCACTTTGAAGCGGCAAAACACGTTTACACCCTTCAGCGATACTTTAAGGTTCTAGCAATTTTGCGCGGGTCCGGGAATTATGGAGAAAAATAGTTGCAAAGTCTTTTAGGGGATTCCCTGCATAGACAGCGAAAAGAAAGCGTTGGGATTCTTTGAACTTCTGGCCTGCGGGAAAGTCGATTAACATGTGGAATGTCAAAGAATCGCCATACAGGTGCTCACGTGAACAAGATTCAAAAGTCCGATGCGCAATGGCGCGCGGAACTTACCCCCGAGGAATACGCCGTGGCGCGCCGCAAGGGCACTGAACGCCCCTTCACCGGCCGCTACTGGAACACGACCGAACCCGGCATCTACCGCTGCGTGGGCTGTGGCACGCCGCTCTTCGCCTCCGACACCAAGTTCGACGCCGGCTGCGGCTGGCCCAGCTATTTCGAGCCGCTGGACCCCGGCAATGTCCGCGAAGAAACCGACACCAGCCACGGCATGGTGCGCACGGAAGTCCTCTGCAATGTCTGCGACAGCCATCTGGGGCATGTTTTCCCCGACGGCCCCCCACCCACCGGCCTGCGCTACTGCATCAATTCCCTTTCGCTCAAATTCGAGCCGGCCTAAATGAAGAAATTCCTGTTCGACCTGTTTCCGCTCATCCTGTTCTTCGTCGCCTTCAAGTTCTACGACATCTTCACCGCCACGGCGGTCGCCATCGCCGCGGCCGTGGCCCAGTTCGTCTGGCTCAAGGCCACCGGCAAGGCCATCGAGGCCACGCACTGGATCAACCTCACCGTCATCGTGGTGTTCGGCGGCGCGACCCTGCTGTTCAAGAACGACGCCTTCATCAAATGGAAGCCCACCGTCCTGTACTGGCTGTTCGCGCTCATCCTGCTGGGCGGCAAGCTGTTCTTCAAGCGCAATCTCATGCAGAAGCTCATGGGCGAGAAAGTCTCCATGCCGCCCGCCATCTGGGACAAAATGAATTACAGCTGGTCGGCCTTCTTCGTCGCCTCCGGCGCGCTGAACCTGTACGTGGCGTTTTCGGGGCACTACACCGAAGCGCAATGGGTCAACTTCAAGGTGTTCGGCCTGATGGCGCTGCTGCTGGTGTTCGTGGTCGGGCAATCCATCTGGCTGGGGCGGCACATGAAAGACGCCGGCGAATCCGCCGACGCGCTGTCCGCGGCCCGGGAACCAAAAGAGGGCCGCTGATGTCTACAGACCGTAAGCAATTGCTGAAAGAGCGGCTGCAGCCGCTCGCACCCACATACCTGGACATCATCGATGAATCGCACCTGCACGCCGGGCACGAAGGCAGCAAATCCGGCGCCAGCCATTTCCGGCTCGTCATCTGGACGGAACAGTTCAACGGGCTTTCCACTGTGGCCAGGCACCGACTTGTGTATGATCGCGTTCACGATTTAATGCCTTATCCCATTCATGCCTTGGCCATCGTCGCCAAAAACAACTCTTAAAGGACTTACATGAAACGTCTTGCCGTACTCGCCGCAGCCTGCGCCATCGCACTGCCCGTCCATGCCCAGAATGTGGCTACCGTGAATGGCCAGCCCATCACGCAGAAGAGCCTGGACCAATTCGTCGCCCTGCTCGTCGAGCAAGGCGCCCAGGACACGCCCGAACTGCGCACCCAGGTGAAACAGGAAATGGTCAACCGCCTGGTCGCCGTGCAGGCCGCCGAAAAGGCCGGCCTGGACAAGCAGCCGGCCGTGAAGCAGGAAATCGAACTCGCGCGCCAGGGCATCCTGGTCCGGGCGCTGATGGCCGACTATCTGAAGAAGAACCAGATCACCGACGCGAAGATCCAGGCGGAATACGACAAGATCAAGGCGTCCCAGGCCGACAAGCAGGAATACAAGGTCCGGCACATCCTGGTCAAGGAAGAGAAGGCCGCCGAAGACCTGATCGCCGCCATCAAGGCCAAGAAAGTGACGTTCGACGCGGCCGCGAAGAAGGATTCGATCGATCCGGGCAGCGGCAAGAACGGGGGCGATCTGGGCTGGGCGCCGTCCAGCAATTATGTGCCCGAGTTCGGAAAGGCGGTGGAAGGCCTGAAGAAGGGCCAGATGACGGACAAGCCGGTCCAGTCGCAGTTCGGCTGGCACATCATCCAGCTCGACGATTCCCGTGCCGCCAAGTTCCCCGAACTGGCTGATGTGAAGCCGCAGCTGGAAGAAATGATGCGGCAGCAGCAGCTGGCCGAGTTCCAGGACAAGCTCATCAAGGACGCCAAGATCCAGTAAGCTTTTCCATGCCCGCCGCCCGGGAACGCGGCGGCGGGTCCGGGACGATCGAACGGACGGCGGCGGCAAGAAACGCCGTCAGTCAATCCGCCATGTCCAGCAGGGCTTTCAAACCCTGCTCGTCGAGCACCGGCACGCCAAGCTCCTGGGCCTTCGCCAGCTTGCTGCCCGCGTCCTCCCCCGCCACCACATAAGCCGTCTTTTTCGACACCGAGCCGCTGACCTTGCCGCCCGCCGCCAGGATGTGGCGCGTGGCCTCGTCGCGCGTCCAGTTCGGCATGGTGCCGGTCAGCACCAGCGTGCGGCCCGCCAGCCGCTGGTTGTTGCCGGAAGGCGCTTCGGGCGGCACCGCGTGCACGCCGGCGCGGGACAAGGCTTCGACGACATCGCGGTTATGCTGCTCGGCAAAGAAGCGCAAAATGGAGCCCGCCACCACCGGACCCACATCGTTCACCTGCAGCAGCGCCGCCTCGTCCGCGGCCATGACCGCCTCGATGCTGCCGAAACGCAAGGCCAGGTCTCTCGCCGTGGATTCGCCCACGTGCCGGATGCCCAGCGCGTACAGCAGCCGTCCCAGCGGCGGCTTGCGCGCGGCCTCCAGCGCCGCCACCAGGTTTTCGGCGGACTTGCGCCCCATGCGATCGTAGGCGGCCAGTTCTTCCACCGTGAGGGTGAACAGATCGGCGATCGATTTGACCCTGCCGCTTTCCACCAGCTGGTCCACCAGTTTTTCGCCCAGGCCTTCGATATCCAGCGCCTTGCGGCCCGCGGCATGGGTCAGGCTCTGTTTGCGCTGCGCCGCGCAGAACAGCCCCCCGGTGCAGCGGGAAATGGCCTCGTCCTCGGGGCGCTCGATGGCCGAACCGCATACCGGGCAATGGCTGGGCATCACGAACAGCGCGGCGTCCGGGGGCCGCAGTTCCAGCACGGGGCCGACGATTTCGGGAATGACGTCGCCGGCCCGGCGCACGACCACCGTGTCGCCGATGCGGACATCCTTGCGGCGGATTTCATCGTCGTTGTGCAGGGTCGCATTGGTGACCGTCACGCCGCCGACGAAGACCGGCTTGAGCCTGGCCACGGGCGTGATCGCGCCGGTGCGCCCCACCTGGACGTCGATGCCGAGCAGCAGCGTGGTTTCTTCCTGGGCCGGAAACTTGTGCGCGATGGCGTAGCGCGGCGCCCGCGCCACATAGCCCAGGACCTCCTGGGCCGCGAGCTCGTTCACTTTGTACACCACGCCGTCGATGTCGAAGGGCAGGCCGGCGCGGCCGGCGCCGACCGCGGCGTAGAACCCCAGCATGCCGTCCGCGCCCCGCACCACCTTGCGCTCGGCGCTGACGGGCAAGCCCAGGGATTCGAACCATTCCAGCATGCCGGCATGGGTATCGCAAGGCATGTCCGCATCGCCCGCCTCCTGCAGGAAAAGCTCGACCTGCCCGCGGTTGACGAGGCGGATTTCCCCCCAGCCGTAGGCGAAGAAACGCAGCGGCCGGGTGGCCGTGATGCGGGGATCCAGCTGGCGCAGGCTGCCGGCCGCCGCATTGCGCGGGTTGACGAAGACTTTCTCGCCGCGCGCCTGCTGGGCTTGGTTCAGGCGTTCGAAATCGGCGCGGTTCATCAAGACCTCGCCGCGGACCTCCAGCACGTCCGGGTACCGGCCGATCAGCTTCAGGGGCACCGAGCGCAGGGTCCGGATGTTGCTGGTGATGTCCTCGCCCGTCTGGCCGTCGCCGCGCGTGGCCGCCCGCGTCAGCCTGCCCTGCTCGTACCGCAGGCTGACCGCCAGCCCGTCGAACTTGAGTTCGGCCACATACTCCACCTGCCCGCCGGGGGCGAGCATGCCCGCGCCGGCCAGCAGGTCGGAGACGCGCTTGTCGAAGGCCTGGATGTCCTCGGGGTCGAAGGCGTTGCCCAGCGAGCGCATGGGCACGGTGTGCCGCAAGCTGCCGAAAGCGGCCAGGGGCTGCGCCCCGACCCGCTGGGTCGGGGACTCCGGCGTGACGAGGTCCGGATGCGCCTGCTCGATGCCGATCAGCTCGTTCATGAGCCGGTCGTATTCGGCGTCCGAGACGACCGGCGCGTCCAGTACGTAGTATCTATGGTTGTGCTGCGCGATCTCGCTGCGCAAAGCCTCGGCCCGCCGCGCCGCCTGCTCGAAATCCGGCGTTTTTTTTTGCGTCACGAAAATACCCGCACGGTGCGCTCGGACGCCGCCTCGAAGCCCGCAAGCTCGAGCTTGCGGTACAGATCGAACAACTGGCGGTCCACGGTTCCATCCGCGCCGTCCAGGACCGGCCGCCCCTGGTCATCCAGCAATTCGGCGTTCAGGCGCCTTGCCAGGTCGCGGCCCACGCTCGCCATGCGGCTGAAGGCCTGTTCGTCCGCCGGGCTGTTGGGCAGGTCCAGCACCAGGTCCACGCGATTGACGCTTTCCGATTTGATTTCCTGCGGCGCGATGCCGTCGAACAGCGCGGTGAAGCGCGGCACCCCGGTATCGGACATCCAGGCCAGCTGCCGGCCATAGGGCAGGAAGCCGGCGTCCTCGAGCACCTGCCTGGCGGCGCCCGCGGAAACGGTTTGATTCAGGCGCAGGATCAAGCCCACCTGCGCGTCCAGGCCGGCGCAGAGCTGATCCAGCTGCGCCGCCCGCCGGATGACCTCGTCCTGTTCGGGGGCTTCGATGGCGCCGTCGAAACGCTCGGCCAGGCCCTGGGCCGCGGACCACAGCTGCGACCATTCGATGTCCGTCAACGGGCCGCTGCGGTTGGCCAGCACGATGGCCAGCTGCATGGAAGCGTAGTTCTCGTTGGCCCGCAAGCGCGCCCGATGGCCGCCGCCGTCGCGCTCCGCGAATATGCGCACCGGCTTGCTGCCAACCCGGACCAGCCCCTGGACGGCTTGCTGCAATTGCGCGGACCCGACGGGCTGGGCGAAGCTGATGTCTATGACGACCTCGGTTCCGGGATCGACTTCCGCGTCATCGTCGGCGGCCGGGTCGTCGTCGTCCTGGGCGAGCACGGCGCCGAAGCCGGGTTCGCGGCGCACCGGCCCCGGCGCCTGCGCGCCCATCAGCGGATCGTGGTCGCGTTCGGGGAAGTGCTCCTGCATCTTCTGACGTATGCGCCTGTCCTGCCACCAATTGAACATGACGACCACCAGGATCAACAGGACGCCCAGTAGTATCAAACCGATTTGCAAATCGCTCATAGTCAGCCCCGCCGTATCACCAAACGTTTATGCGTACACACCATCAGACCTCCGCCAGCTGCAGGGCCGAATCTATGTCGACGGCGACGATACGCGACACGCCCTGCTCTTGCATGGTAACCCCGACCAGCTGTCTGGCCATCTGCATGGCAATTTTATTGTGAGAAATGAACAGGAACTGAGTCTGCTCGCTCATGCTGCTCACCAGGTTGGCGTAGCGCTCGGTGTTGGCGTCGTCCAGCGGCGCGTCGACCTCGTCGAGCAGGCAGAAAGGAGCCGGATTCAACTTGAACAGCGCGAACACCAGCGCCGTGGCGGTCAGCGCCTTCTCGCCCCCCGACAGCAGGTGGATGGTGCTGTTGCGCTTGCCCGGAGGCTGCGCCATGACCTGCACGCCGGCGTCCAGGATTTCGTCCCCGGTGATGATCAGCTTGGCCTCGCCGCCGCCGAACAGCCGGGGGAACAGCTCGCCGAAATGCCGGTTGACGGTATCGAAGGTCTCTTGCAGCAGCTGCCGCGTCTCGCGGTCGATCTTGCGTATGGCGTCTTCCAGGGTCCCGATGGCGGTGGACAGGTCCTGGTGCTGGGCATCCAGAAACCCCTTGCGCTCGCGGGCCGCCGTCAGCTCGTCCAGCGCGGCCAGGTTGACCGAGCCCAAGGAGTCGATGGCGCGGGAGATTCTTTGCACCTCGGACTGGAGCCAGCCGGCGCGGCGCCATTCCTCGGGTTTTTGCTCCAGCATGCGGGCCAGGCCGGCGCGGTCGACCTGGTGCGCGTCGAGCTGTTCGGCGAATTGCTCGACCGCCAGGCGCGCCGCCTGCTCCTGCAGCTGCAGCTCCATGATGCGGGCGCGCCGGGGCTCGAGCGAGCGCTCCAGGGCGATGCGTTCCTCATCGGCGCTGCGCAGCATGGCGGCAAGATTATCGAGTTCGATGCGGGCCAGGCGCAAGGCCTCCTCGCGCTCCGCGCGGATCTCCAGGGCCTCCTGCAGACCGGCCTGCGATGCCGAGGCGTCCAGTTCGAACAGCTCGCCCTGCAGCCCTTCCAATTCCCCCGCCGCCCGCCGCGCCTGGTCGGCCGCCAGCTGCAGATTGCGCTTCAAGTCGGCGATGCGGGTCTGCAACGCCCTTTCGGTGTATTCGGACTCATGCACCGCGCGCTCCAGGTCGCGCAGCTGTTGCCTGGCGCCTTCGGCCTCCTGCTGCAAGGCCTCGCCGGATACCTCGGCATCGGAGAATCGCGACTGGTGCTCCGCCAGCTGAAGGTCCAGCTCCTCGAACCGCGCTTCCGCGTCTTCCCTGGCGGCGCGCAGCTCCTCGGACTGGGCCGCGATCTCGGCCAGATCCTCGCGCAGGCGGGCGGCCCGTTCGTCGGACTGCTCGGCCTGCTGCGCGAGCCGGGAATGCTCCAGCTGGATGTCGTGCAGGCGGCGGGTGAGCTCCGCCGCGCGCTGGCGCGCCGGCCCCAGTCCCTGCGACAGTTGCTGCCACGCGTTTTCCGCCTGCGCGACCGCGGCGACGGCCTGGTCGGCGATCAGTTGCCTGGCCTTGACGTCGCGCTGCAGGTTGTCGATTTCCTGCTGGCGGGCAAGCAGCCCGGCCTGTTCGGAATCCGCCGCATAGAAACGCAGGCTGTGGCGGTCGACCAGATGGCCCTCCCGGACCACATACACCGCCCCCGGCGGCAACTCGCCGCGCAGGCTCAGCGCCTCGTTCAGGTCGTCGCATACGTAGACGCCCCGGAGCCAATCGCCGAGCAGCGTGCGCAGCTCCGGATCGCTGATGCGCAACAGGCTGCTCAGGGCCTCGCGGCCCGGCGGCGCGGCGTCCGGCGCCTGGGCGGCGGGCAGTTGATAGAAGGCCAGCCTGGCGGGCGGGGCGTTTCCCGCGAATGCGCCGGCATGTTCCAGCCTGCGCAGTTCGAGCCCGGCCATGCGCTCGCGCAGGACCGCCTCCAGCGCGGTTTCCCAGCCCGGCTGGATGCTGAGCTTTTGCCAGAGGCGGCCCAGGCCGTCCAGTTCGTGGTGCGCCAGCCAGGGTTCCAGCGCCCCCTGCTTTTGCACGTCTTCCTGCAGCTTGGCCAGGGCGGCCAGGCGGGCATCCAGCCGCGCCATCGCTTGCGCCTCTTCGTGGGCGGCCGCCTGGGCCGCGCGGCGCCTCTCGTCCAGCTCGGGCAGGCGCTCTTCCAGTTCCGCCAACTGCGCCTGCGCCTCTTCGAGCTGTTCCCGCATGGCGGCGCCGTCGCCCGCCAGCCGCTCGATGTTGGCGCGGTCGGGGGCGTTCAGGTCGCGCAATTCCTGCTCCAGGCGTTCCTTGCGGTTTTCCAGCGCCTGCAACTGGCGGTCGGCATCGCGCTGGGCCTGCGCCGCCAGGGCGAGCTCCTGTTCGAGCGCGGCCAGCGCGCTTCTCATTTCGTCGCGCGCCGCCGCCGCGCCGCGCACGCGGCTCTCGACGTCCGGCAACTGCATCTGGGCCTGCTCGGCCCGGGCGCGGGCTTCTTCGGTGCGCGCGGCGGCGGCTTCCAGGTCGGCCTCGGCCTGCGCGATCTGTTCGGCGCAGTGCGCCTGCTGGTCGGCCCATTCCTGCAATTGCTCCTGCAATTGCGCGCGCCGCGCCTGCACGCGGTTGCGGGAATCGACCACATGCCTGATTTCCGCTTCCAGCCGGCTGACCTGGGCGCCCGCTTCGTACAACAGGCCCTGCGCCGCATGCACGGCGTCGCTTGCGGCATAGTGCGCCTGGCGCCGCGATTCGAGCGCGGACTCACCCGCCCGCAGGCCCGCCATCGCGGCTTCGAGCTCGGTCTGCGCCTGCTCTATGGCCAGGAACCGGGCGCGCTGGTCTTCCTTGGCGTTGCTTTCCTTCATCAGCCACAAGGCGTGCTGCTTGAGCTCGCCATCGGCCTGCAGCTCGCGATAGCGTTTCGCCACTTCCGCCTGGGTTTCGAGCTTTTCCAGCTGCCCGCCCAGTTCGCGCAGGATGTCCTCGACCCGGGTCAGGTTCTCGCGCGTGTCGGACAGGCGGTTCTCGGTCTCGCGCCGCCTTTCCTTGTAGCGGGAAACGCCGGCGGCCTCTTCCAGGAAAACGCGCAGTTCTTCGGGGCGGGCCTCGATCAGGCGGTTGATCATGCCCTGGCCGATGATGGCATAGCCGCGGGATCCGAGGCCGGTTCCCAGGAAGATGTCGTGGATGTCGCGGCGCCGCACCTGCTGGTTGTTCACCAGGTAGCTGCTGGTCCCGTCGCGGGTCAGCACGCGCCGCACGGCGATTTCGGAATACGCGCTCCATTGCCCGGCGGCGCGGCCCTCGGAGTTGTCGAACACCAGCTCGACCGAGGCCCGGGCCGCCGGCTTGCGATTGCCCGAGCCGTTGAAGATCACGTCCTGCATGGATTCGCCGCGCAGTTCGGACGCCCGGGTTTCGCCCAGCACCCATCGCACCGCGTCGATGATGTTGGACTTCCCGCAGCCATTGGGGCCGACGACGCCCACCAGCTGGCTGGGCGTGGGAATGACGGTAGGCTCGACGAACGATTTGAAACCAGCGAGTTTTATCTGGGTCAGGCGCACAGTAAGCGATCAATTAATTAAGGCGATGGGCCTCGCACAAAAACGCGGCCATACTGGCATGGTAACCGGCTCGTATGATAACGCACCCTCCGGCCCCCCGCCGCAGCGGGAAACCGAAACTACGCTATTATTTTTCGTCTGGACTGTGTGCTGGCGCTATACTCGATAACATTTTTTTGCTATTTGCATGACGACCGCCCCCGCCAACCAAACAGGGATCACGCTTTGAAAAAAGGCTTCTATCTGGTCATGATCGCCCAGGCGCTTTCGTCTGTCGCGGACAACGCGCTGCTGATCGCCGCCATCGCGCTGATCGCCGACCTGCGGGGCCCTGACTGGATGGCGCCCATGATGAAATGGTGGTTCGCGCTCGCCTACGTGGTGCTGGCCGCTTTCGTCGGCGCGTTCGCGGACTCCTTCCCCAAGGGGCGGGTGATGTTCATCACCAACGCCATCAAGATCAGCGGCTGTCTGCTGATGTTCAGCTACCAGACGCTGGGCTCGGACCATCACGCCCAGCTGATACTAGTCTTTTGCGCGTACACGCTGGTCGGCATCGGCGCCGCCGCGTATTCGCCGGCCAAGTACGGCATCGTCACCGAGATGCTGCCGCCCCACCTGCTGGTGAAAGGAAACAGCTGGATCGAAGGGCTCACCGTGCTGTCCATCATCGTCGGCACGGTGCTGGGCGGCATTCTCATCCATCCCGCGGTGTCCGACGCGCTGCGTTCCCATGTCTGGATCGCCCAGTTCGCCCAGACCCGGGCCGAGGCGGCCATCTTCATGATCGCCCTGGTCTATCTGGCGGCCGCCGGCACCAATCTGCTGATCCCGCTGACCAATGTCCGCTATCCCAAGCAGCAGACCAATCCCATCAAGCTCATCAAGACCTTCGGCGGCTATGTCAGCATCCTGTGGCACGACAAGCTCGGCCAGATCTCGCTGGCGGTCACCACGCTGTTCTGGGGCGCGGGGGCGACGCTGCAGTTCATCGTCATCGAATGGGGGGCGCAGCACCTGGGCTATCGCCTGGACCAGGCCTCGGTGCTGATGGGCATCGCGGCGGTGGGCACGGTCTTCGGCTCCATACTCGCCGGCCGAGTGCCCTTGAAGCGGGCGCTGTCGGTATTGCCGGTGGGGGTGGTGATGGGGTTCGCGGTGATGCTGATGCCCATTGTGCAGCACACCTGGGAAGTCTATGGGGTGCTGATGCTGGTGGGGGCGCTATCGGGGTTCTTCGTCGTGCCGATGAATGCGCTGCTGCAGCACCGGGGCCATGTGCTGCTGTCGGCGGGGCATTCGATCGCGGTGCAAAACTTCAATGAGCAGTTGAACATTCTCTTGATGCTGGCAATCTACAGCCTGATGCTCTGGCTGAATCTGCCGATCAATGTGATCATCGTCATTTTCGGTCTCCTGGTGGCGACGCTCATGCTGATCTTCATCCGCTGGAACCGGATCAATCATCGGGCGAACCCCGATCTGGAAAGCACGATCGGGCAGCACGGGCATGGGCAGGCCTTGAAGCACTGAGGCTGGTCGGGCCCGGGACGGGCGCGGAATGCGCGTTCAGTCGCCCGATGCCGCGACCAGCGACCGCAGCAGGCTGAGGTCCCGCCATGCGTCGGCCTTGTGCTGCGGCCGCAGCAGCAGCGCCGCCGGATGATACGTGACGACCACGCTCGCTTCCTCGCCCGTCTCCGTGCGGATGGCATGCACCGCGCCCCGCAGGGTGTCCAGCTCCCCCTCCATGCCCAGCAGCGCCTGCGCCGCCCAGCCCCCCAGCGCCAAGACATGGCGCGGCTTCGCCAGCGCGATCTGGCGCCGCAGATAAGGCATGCAAGCCTGGACCTCCTCCGGCGTCGGCGGCCGATTGCCCAAAGGGCGGCACTTGACCAGGTTCGTGTAGAACGCCGTTTCACCGTCCAGCCCCGCCGCCGCCAGCATCGCCTGCAGCAGCACGCCCGCCTTCCCCTGGAACGGCAGCCCGGCCCGATCGTCCGCGCCGCCGGGAGCCTCGCCCACCACCATGAGCTGCGGCGATTGCGTGTCTCCCGAGCCGAAGACCGCCCGGCCCCGCGCGCCATGGAGCGCGCAATTCCGGCATTCCAGGACCTGCTCCCGCAGGCCGTCCCAGT
>JACDJC010002371.1_pt1 | contig 14909 bp, 10 predicted proteins | sample 7454191 | NCBI WGS metagenome assembly JACDJC01 (sample SAMN14253291, study PRJNA609438) | sludge metagenome | isolation source: sludge after 25d culture with pyrite and EDTA | collected 2018-12-20 | reverse complement strand
GATGCGCGAACTGGTTGAGGCAGACCTGCCGATTGACAACGTCCGCCTGCCGCTCGACGAGGCGCTGGCGTTTTTCAGGGAACAGGGTGATCTTGAGAAAGCCGAATTGTTCGCGCGCCGTCGCAAGGATTATCTGACGCTGTACGAGTTGAACGGCATCAGGGATTATTTCCACGGGTTTATGGTGCCGCGCACGGGATATCTGGATCTGTTTGATCTTTGTCATTATAACAACGGATTTATCTTGCAATTCCCCCGGCGCAGTTGGCCGGGTGTCCTCCAGCCGTTCGAGGATGAACCACGGTTGGCGCAGATTTTTCAGACCTATAAGGATTGGTTAACCATCATGGGCGTCGGCAATGTGCCTGCGCTCAATCAGGCCATTGCCAGCGGCCGAAGCCGCGAAGTGATCCTGGTGGCTGAGGCGCTACACGAGCGGCAGCTTGCCAGCATTGCTCGCGCAATTGCCAACCGCCAGCCCGCCGTGCAGCTCGTCGCCGTATCCGGGCCGACATCGGCCGGCAAGACTACGTTTGCCAAGCGGCTGGCCCTGCAGGTGATGGCCCAGGGTATTTACCCGGTTATCATCAGCCTCGATGACTATTTTGTGAACCGTGAAGACACGCCGCGCGATCCCCACGGCAACTTCGACTTCGAGGCGTTGGAGGCTGTTGACATCGCGCTATTTCAAGCGGATATGCGCCGACTCATGGCCGGGGAAGAGGTAGTGCTGCCACGTTATAACTTCAAGACCGGACTGCGCGAGCAGGGCGCGCCACTGCGAATCGGCCGCGATCACGTCATTCTCGTGGAAGGGATCCATGGCCTTAACCCTCGACTGACGGCGAATCTGCCGCCATCGGCCATGTTCCGGGTCTTTATCTCTGCCTTTACACAACTGAATCTTGACCGACACAGCCGTGTGCCCACGACCGACACGCGCCTGCTGCGTCGCATCGTCCGCGATGCAGCTCATCGCGGCTATTCGGCTACCCAGACGATCGGCCGTTGGAGTAGCGTTCGGCGCGGCGAGAAGAACCACATCTTTCCCTATCAAAACAGCGCCGACGTATTTTTCAATTCCGCGCTGGTTTATGAGCTATCGGCGCTCAAGCTATTGGCGGAACCATTGCTGCTGCAAGTGGAAACCGGCACGATGGAACGGTTGGAGGCCAACAGGCTGATGGCATTCCTGCAATGGTTCGAACCAATGTCACCCGGCGATTTGCAATACATCGCCAACGATTCCATTTTGCGCGAATTTATCGGCGGCTCGTTGCTGGAGACATTTCATCCGAGTCACTGGTATGCAACCGAAGCCGGTCGCCGACGTATATCCTGAAGAAGGAGTAATTATCGTAATGCGGATTATCTTATATCTGGGTAAGGGAGGCGTCGGCAAGACAACCGTTGCCGCCGCTACCGCGCTGCGCAGCGCGCAACTGGGATACAAAACACTTGTAGCCAGCACCGACATCGCCCATAGCCTGGCGGATTCGCTCGACATCCCCTTGTCGGCCGCGCCGGCTCAGGTTGCCGATAACCTGTGGGCGCAGGAAATCAGCGTCGTCGCCGACATTCATAACTACTGGGGTACGTTGCAGTCATTCGTCTCCAACATGATGAGCGGTCCAGGTATCAATAACGTTGTGGCCGACGAGCTTTCCTCGTTTCCGGGGATGGATGAGATCGTCAGTCTGTTGCATATCAACAAGCAGGCCAAAGAGAAGTCGTTCGACCGCGTAATTATCGACGCTGCCCCAACGGGCGAAACGATCCGGCTGCTCACCATGCCCGACACTTTCCGTTGGTATGCCGGGCACGTCAACAAGCTGGAGTCAGCCATTCTCATGCGGGCTTTGAAGCCGTTCGCCGGAAGGTTGTTGCAGGGGCCATCCGAGGTGCTTAATGCAATTAACAACCTGGATGCGGCCACGGCCGATCTAAGGGCAACCCTCAGCGATCCCGAGGTCAGCAGCTACCGTGTCGTGTTGCAACCCGAGAAGATGGTGATGCGCGAGGCCGAGCGGGCGGTCAGCTACCTGGGTTTGTTCAATTATCCGGTGGACAGCGTCATCATCAACCGTATCCTGCCCGAATCGGCGGCTCAGGGAGACTTCTATCGTGAGCGCCGAGCCATCCAGGCCAAGTACATCGAGATGATCGAGAACAACTTCAGGCCGTTGCCCCTATGGTATGCGCCCTACTATTCTCACGAGGTCGTCGGGTTGGAGGCGCTGGAGCGGCTGGCGCTGGATTGTTTTGGTGAAGCGGATCCGGGCGAGATCTTCTATCGCGGAATCGTGCAGGAAATTATCGATTCCGGAGATGGAAGCTATGTGTTGCGGCTCCCCATACCCTTCGTTGGGCGTGATGACGTGCGCCTGCGCAAGCGTGGTGATGAACTGTTCATTACTATCGGCAATTTCAAACGCGAGATGATCCTGCCGGCCGTGCTTGCCAAACGGCGGACCGGAGGCGGCCGTCTGCGAGACGGGATGCTGGAGATCACCTTCCTGCCCGGCGAGGGGGAGAGCCTGCCTGAGGCCGGTTGACGCGCAAGATGGAATAGAGATAGATCGGCGCGCCCAGCAGGCTGGCAACGCGCTCCAGGCCGAATACAAGAAGCGTGAGCGCAACCGCCTGCTCGGCAGAGATGCCCGCGCTGGTGAACAAGAGCGGAGCGAGGTTCTCGCGCACGCCCAGACCGCCGATCGAGGGTACCAGCAAGGCTATCGACATGATGGGCACGACCAGCAGATAGTAGCTGTATGGGATATACAGCCCCAACGCGCGGCCGGTTGTCGCCCACCAGGCGATCTGAACCAGGTTGAACCCGACCGATATCAGGAGTGCTCCGGCCAACGCGCGCCAGCCGCAGCGATCGATCGCCTGGGCAAACCGCTCCAGGAAGTTGTTGCCTGCGCTGCGAATACCGGTCGGCAGCCGTAACGCGATAGCCCGCAACAAGCGTCCGTCTACAAGAATCAGGCTGGCGAGTAACCCAACCCCACACAGAAGGCCGATGCTACGGGCCAGCACCGGCGAAAATTCGTCCGGGCGGAAAGGCAAAACAACCAGCGCCATGGCAAACAGAGCCATCAAGCCGGTCAGGCGGTCGACTAAAACGGTTCCTGCTGCGACGCCGGAATCGACGTCCTGTGCGGCTTCGGCCGCGCGTACCACGTCGCCGCCCAGGCCGGACGGCAGGAAGGCATTGAAGAAACTGCCTACGAAGTAAAGTTCGACCAGGCGGCCGAATCGAACCCGCGAGCCTGTACCGCGCAGCACGACGTGCCAGCGATAAGCCCTGATGAAGATGCTGAGTATCATCAATGCTGCGCCGGCGGCCATCCAGACCCAGTCGACTCCTCCGATCGCTTCAAGTACAGCAGCCAGGTTCAGATTGCGCAGAACCAGCACGAGGCCGAATACAGTTACCCCAAGTTTCAGAAACGTCATGAGCCGCTGACGCCTGGTCGCGGAGGATTTTTGAGAGGATGGGGGAGGTGTTGCCGAAGCCATCGGAGAGCGATTGTAGTCGATCCGTCGGTATTCGTCACTCGCGCCGCAGGCTAACCGGATACCACGTTGGTCGGGGTATGGCTATAATCGCCTGTGATATGGCAGTGTTGCGATCCCGACGAATGTCGCGCCTGATAAGCGGCCCGGCTCGCGTGTGGCCGGCGACGGCGGCATTGCTGCTGTTTTTCTTTCTGGCTGTCAATAGCGTGATCGCCGACAGCCCGACAATGGACGAGCAAAATCACATTGCTCGCGGGTTGGCCTTTCTGCGCACCGGCGACCCTCGGCTCAGTCTGGAGCATCCGCCACTGATCAACAGTCTTAGCGCATTGCCGTTATTGACGATGCCTGAACTGAGATTGCCCACCGACCACCCTAGCTGGGAACGGCGCGAGGGTTGGTATGAATTTGCCGACCTGTTCATGTGGCAATATAACCATGATGCGACGCGGGTGGTATTTCTGGCGCGGTTGCCCGTGGTTTTTCTGAGTCTGGGGCTGGCGCTGGCAGGTTTTCACTTTGCCCGTTTCCTGTGGGGCCTGGCGGCTGCGCTTCCCGCACTCGTGCTTTTTTTGTTTGAGCCTAATCTCATGGCTCACGGGCGTTATGCCACCACCGATATGGGCGCGACCCTCTTCTCGTTCCTGGCGACGTTTGCGTTGTGGCGTCTGTGGCAACATTCGGGACGTTGGAGTTGGTCGCGCTGGGCGATCGCGGCGCTGGCTATAGGGCTGACCTTCGGCAGCAAGCTGTCTACATTCGGTTTTTTGCCTGTCTGGCTGTTACTGGCTCTTTTGCCGCTCTATCCTGTTACGGGGGAGAGGAAAGGGCGGGCGGCGTTGATGCGGGTGGCGCAACTGGTCTCGGCCGCCGCGGTTGCGCTGATGATCGTGTGGCTGATCTTTGGTCTGGAGTGGGGCCTGTTCTCGTTTGTGACAGACGGACTCGCATCTTTGAATCGGTGGCCCGGGCCAATGCCGACCTTCTGGGCGGGGTTGGAGCAGGCGGCGCTTCTGGGGAACAGCGGACGCGCCCCGGCCTTTCTGTTTGGCCGGTTTGTGTCGGGCGGAACGCCGGCCTATTTCCCCGCGGCGTTCACCGTGAAGACGCCGCTCATCTTGTTGGGGCTGATTGCCCTGGCAACCATTCTCCTCCTCCACAATCGCCGGACACGCCGTCGGGCGCTCTTCCTGTTATTGATAGCGATGGGCTACTATGCTTTCCTCATGCAGAGCGCGCTTAACATTGGCTATCGCCATGCCTTGCCCGCGTTGCCCTATCTGCTCATCCTGGTGAGCGGCCTGGCGGCTCCGGAGCTGGTTCGCTCCGATCGTCGCCCGGCAGCACGATATGCACTCGCCGCCGGCGCAGCTGTGCTGATGGGTGTTGCCCTCTGGATTCATCCGCATTATCTTGGCTACTTCAACGTTGCCGCCGGTGGCCCCGCCAATGGTTATCGTATTCTGACCGATAGTAACGTGGATTGGGGGCAGGACCTGGTTCGCTTGCGGGCGTGGATGGAGACCAACGATGTGGATAGAGTGAAGCTGGGTTGGTTTGGAACGGCCGACCCTGCATACTACGCCATCCCCAATGATCCGCTGCCGGGGCTTGGCCGAGACACCTTCTTCCGCCTGTGGTGGGAGGTTCCGTTCGACCCGCGCGATCCGGAGCCGGGCGTCTACGCCATCAGCGCGTCCAGCCTCTGGGAGCCGCCGCTTCGGGTGGAGGAGAAGCAGGTGTATGCCTGGTTTCGTGCTCGGGAGCCTGACGATCGGGTGGGGTATTCGATCTTGATCTATGATCTTCGCTGACGACACTCGCCGAAAAGCCCGTTGGTTATTCGCCGCGACCCTGATCCTGCTTGTCGCGTCGGCGTTTCGCCTGTTCGTGCTGGAAGATGTGCCGCCGGGACTGGCGCAAGATGAGGTGCTCGACGCCGATATTGCGCACTTCATTCGCCAGGGCGAGCACGCCCTGTTTTTCTCCCACGGTTACGGCCATGAGCCACTCTACCATTATTGGGCGGCGCCCTTTGAACCTTTGCTGGGCGACAATTACCTGGCGATTCGCCTGCCCTCGGTCTACCTAGGCCTGCTGTTGGTAGCGCTGGTGATGCGCTGGGCAAAGCGGGATTATGGAACGACAGTCGCCCTTGTGGCGGGAGCCGGCTTGTCCATCAGTTGGTGGCCCATTATCTTCAGCCGCATCGGCATCCGGCCGATCCTGGAACCGGTCTTGCTGGTGCTTGCTGTGTGGAATTGGCCGCTGCGAGCGGTCGCCATCACCAGGCGGGGATTATGGGCGGCGGCCGTGGCGGGGTTTTGGTTCGGGCTGTCAACCTATACCTATACGGCCGCTCGAATCATTCTGCTGCTCCCAATGTTAATTCTGCTGATTATGATGGCGCAATATGCCTGGGAACGGCGGGAGGGGAGAAGAGGTATAGTAGGGGGCGATATGTTGAGCACGCAAGCCGGTTATGCCGCCGTGGTGTTGCTGGTGGGTGCTGTCGTCTCCCTGCCGATATTCCTCACGTTGCGGGCCAATCCCGAACTCCAGCAAAGGCTTGAGCAACTGGAAGGCCCGTTAGAGTCACTCAGGGGCGGCGACCTGGAGCCGGTGCTGCAAATGACGGCGGCCACATTCGGCTTTCTCAGCTTTACCGGCGATCCGCGCTGGACGTATAGCATTCCCGATCGGCCGCTGTTCGATCCACTGACGGCTGTATTCGCCTATATCGGTCTGCTCGTCGCACTATGGCGCCGGCGACGCCCCACTTATCTCGTTCTCTCGCTGTGGCTCATCGTTGCCCTGCTGCCAAGCGCCCTTTCGCCTGATGCGCCGAGCACGGTTCGGCTAATCGGCGCGCTGCCCGTGGTCTATTTGTTGCCAGGAATTGCGCTGGCGACGGTAATCCGCCGCTATGAGTCCCGCCCGGCTCGACGCCCCGGCGAGCGTCGTTGGCTCATCACGGGACTTGCCATCACGTTCGTCGTGCTGGTGGGCATCAACGGCTATCGAACCATATGGGACGGATTTGTCCGTTGGCCTGATGAATTGGAGGCGCATCAGCGCTATCAGTCAGTTCTGCTGGATATAGGCCGGCACTGGTCGGTGAGTGAGAGGGCTGATCCGGTTGTCACGGACGTGTTCTTTGAACCGATTGACGCCGACAGTCTCCGGCGAATGATTGGTGCGAACCCCGAAGCGCGCTGGGTGCAGAGTGGAGCCGATGTCGCGGGGGCGATGGCTTGGCCCGCGGGAGAAGGGAGCGCGGTCTATGTGCCGGAGTACGCGCCGCTGGACCCGGCGCTCATGGAACAGGCGGGATTGGCTGCCCAGCCGATGTTCCGCAGCAGTGACGCGCCGTCTTTCGCTGTTTATGATCTGCCTGATCCTCCTGAAAACGTCACAGGGAGGGCAGGGAGTATGTTCGCGACGCCCGACGGCGCGTTGGCGGTGGCGCTTGTCGGAGGAAGCCGGCCCGTGGTCGATCAAGGGTGGCTTACGTTCGGCAGTTGGTGGCGAATCGCAGCACCATTGCCTTCGGATACGACCATCTTTGTGCACATGCTGGATGAATCGGGAGCGCTTATCGCTCAGTACGATGGCCTGGATGCCGCCGCCACGACCTTGCGGGAAGGAGATGTTGTCTTGCAACGGCACTCGCTCGCGTTGCCGGACGACCTTCCGGCAGGTGCCTATACGCTGAACCTCGGCCTCTACCGGAGAGGGGATGGTCGGCGATTCATATCAACCGGCAGGGGCGATGCCGTCACGTTTGCCCGATGTGAGAAGGCTGCAATGGAACCGGCCGCGCTCACCTGTCGTTTGACCGAACCCGAATAGGGCAGTAATATGTTGTCGTCGCTTACCCACAGGAGAAGAACAAACTCAAAGAGGTAAAACATGGAAGGGAACAAAAAATTCCGTCAGAAAACAACGGGAAGAAAGCCCGCGACCACAGCTATGGCAGTGGTTTTGATATTGCTCGGTGTCCTGGTCTTTACCCAGGTCATCTCGGCCGCCCAAGGGGACGAAACGCCTACCCCGCCGGCGGAGCCGTCTGTCGATCCGTCGCCCATTGTATTTGAGGCGCCGACGAATGAAGAACTGTTGGCTATGCCATCGACCATCGAGCGGTATTTGGCCGCTCATACGCTGCCGGCCGGCGTCATCGCCGCCGCCAATCTGGACGACTCGACGAAGACCGTCTCGGACGATACTGTCACGCCAGGCGGGGTACTCGAGTACACCATCACCATCGCCAACAGCGGTGGTACCGATATACCCGTGGAGATGACGGACGATCTGCCGAATCAGGTGACGTACATCAGTCATCAATGTCCCCCGCTCATCACCACAACCTGTGGGTACAATGCCGGCGTGGTGACCTGGAAGGGAACGGTTGCTGCGGGCGAGAGCGTTGCAGTCACCATCGTCGCTCTCCTGAAGGACAACGTCGAGATTGGTACGGTTGTCACCAATACCGCTCAACTGGTCAGCGCCGAACAGGAGTTGGAAGTCAGCGCCGATGTGACCGCTACCGAGCAGGCCTCTTCGCCCATCCAGTTTGTGCCGTTCACGGTCTATGGGTTACGGCCGGACCCCGGTCCGATCACCCTGACTGCCGGCCAGCCGAACAGCGCCAACGCCTGGGGTCTGTCCTGGACAACCAGTGCCGGGGCTTCCGGCTATGAGATCCACGAGTCAAACGATCCCGGCTTTGCCACTGCCACGCCGATTGTCGTCGGACCGATTACATCTCACACGATAGCAAAGGAACCATCACCGGATAACGTTTTCTATTATCGCGCGCGCAGTCTTGTTGGACAGGCTGCCGGGCCGTGGTCAAACGTGGTGTCGGTCGTCGGCGGCTATCGGGACGATTTCGATGACCCATCCACCGGCTGGGCCGTACGCCGGGGAACGAACCGGGACGTGGTGAAGGGCTTCTATGAGAACGGCCGGTATGTGACGCAGGTAACCAGCCGGTGGGACTGGCTCGTAGCCAGCCCGCTGCGGCCTGCGCCGCGCGTTCCCTACGTGATCGACTTTGAGGCGCGCATTGTCAGCCTGGGCTACGTCCATTCGGCCGGCGGTGTGTTCGGCGGCGACTGGACAGGCGAGAAATGTCCTCCGGATACCTCGTTTGAGCAATGGCCGCGTCACGACGAATGCTTCAACCATTTCTACAATACGAACACCATCTATAACGACACGAATATAAGCAACGTGAAGCTCGGGTTGCTGTTTGAGCGCGTGGACCGGTTGGAGTGGCGGCCGAATGATGGCGGCAGCCCGCTAAAACGGGTTGGCGACATCCCCACCGGCGTGCGTGATTTCCGTCATGTCGATCCCGATGACTGGAACCATTATCGCATCGAGGTGCGTCCCGACAGTATTCGTGTCTATGCCGCGCAACAGGGCCAGACGCCCCAGTTCCAGTACGAGTACACCGATACGCGCTGGATCAATGATCCCTATTTCGGGTTCTTCACGTCAACGGACGTCATCGAGAACTCGACCTGGCGGTTTGAGTACATGCAGGTCATGCCCCTCGACCAGTAGAAACCGGGGCGAGTGACTGACAGGCGGCCGGCGGGTATCGTGAGGATGTCCGCCGGCCGTTTTTTATTCGGGTATTTGCCGCCGGTTGCGTGCCGAAACCGGCAATGTTACCGATCCCTTCCAGGCGGCGGCATTGTAGAATGGGGTAATCTGACCGTCCCGTAATCAAAAAGGAGTGCGTTCAATGGCTTTCCATGGCGGTGGGTGGTGGGCTTTCCTGAGTCATGACGAGGAGCAAGATCGGCCGGTTGTCACGCGCGATCTGTTGTGGCGCGTGTGGGGCTTTGCCCGCCCCTACACGCGGCACGTCTTGCTGCTGCTTCTGAGCATTATCCTGACGACCGGCATTACGCTCGTCTCGCCGCTTCTGATGCGCGCCCTTATCGACGATGCCATCCCGAACGGTAATCTTCGCCTGCTGAACCTGTTGGCGATTGGCCTGATTGCCGTGCCGGTTCTAAACGGCTTGGTCGGCGTCTGGCAGCGCGACCTGAGCGCGTTTGTGGGCGAGAGCGTCATCTTTGACCTGCGTAATGCCCTGTATGAGCATTTCCAGCGCATGTCGTTGCGCTTCTTCACCCAGTCCCGAACGGGCGAACTGATGTCGCGGCTGAACAACGATGTCGTCGGCGCGCAGCAGGCTGTCAGCAATACGCTCATTTCCATCTTTTCCAATATCGTGCAAGTTGTTGCGACGCTGGCGATCATGCTGGCTCTGGAGTGGCGTTTGACGTTGCTGGGCCTGGCCGTCGTGCCGTTCTTCTATCTGCCGGCGCGGCGAATCGGCCGCATCCTGCGCGATCTGCGACGACGATCCATGGTTCTCAATGCCGAGATGAATGCGACCATGAACGAGACGCTCAATGTTAGCGGGGCGTTGCTGGTGAAACTGTTTGGCCGCGAGGAGCGCGAATTGGCCCGCTTCCGACGCGACAGCGCGGCGGTCCGCGATTTGGGTGTGCGTTCGGCCGTCATCGGCCGTTGGTTCTTCATGCTTCTGGGTATCGTTGGCGCGATCGGCACGGCGCTTGTCTATTGGGTGGGTGGGTATCTGGCTATCGAGAACGTGTTCACCATTGGGACAATCGTCGCTTTTGGCGCGTACCTGAGCCAACTCTACGGCCCCCTGATGGCGCTCACTAACTCACCTGTGGAGTTCGCCCAGAGCATGGTCAGCTTTGAGCGCGTCTTTGAGGTGCTGGATATTCCGCTCGAGATCGCAGACAAGCCGGACGCCAGGACCCTGATAGAAGTAGAAGGCAGTCTGACCTTCGACGACGTGACCTTCGATTACACTGCCTTACCGACTGGAGGAAGTCGCGCCGGTTTGTCCGAGGTCGTTCGCTACTCATGGAGCGGCAATGAGACCTTGTTGCGGCGCGGGCGGCGGCCGAAGGAGGTCGCCGTCGCCGCAGATGCCGATGCGGATTCAGATGATTCGTATAGTGATGAAGAATCGACAGAACCGACCGACCGCCGAGTCGCCCTGACGAATATCGGCTTTCACATCGAGCCGGGGCAACTCGTCGCTCTTGTTGGTCCGAGCGGCGCGGGCAAAACGACAATCACCTATCTGATCCCCCGACTCTATGACCCGACGGGTGGGCGCGTGCTGATTGACGGCCACGATCTCCGTAATGTAACGCTCAAGTCGCTGGCCGATAACATCGGCATGGTGACGCAGGAAACGTATCTCTTCTACGATACGATTCGCGCGAATTTGCTGTATGCTCAGCCCGAAGCCGACGAAGCGGCCATGGTCGAAGCGGCGCGCGCCGCCAACATCCATGACTTTATCCTTTCGTTACCCGACGGCTACGATACTGTGGTGGGGGAGCGCGGCTATCGTCTGAGCGGCGGAGAGAGGCAACGCGTTGCCATCGCCCGTGTTATCCTCAAGGATCCGCGTATCCTTGTGCTGGATGAGGCCACATCCCATCTGGATTCGCTCTCGGAGGCTCTCATCCAGGAAGCGCTGCAGCACGTGATGGAAGGGCGCACCAGCCTGGTTATTGCCCATCGTCTGTCCACAATCCTGGCGGCCGACGTAATTCTGGTGATGGATCAGGGTCGTCTTGTGGAGAAGGGCACACATGCCGACCTGCTGGCCCGGGGCGGTCTCTACGCTTCTCTCTATGAAACCCAGTTTCATCCCGAGCGGGAGGAATTATTGCAGCCATGAGGTCGCAATGGGTCAGGCCATCACTCATTGACGGCGATGGGCAAGTAGAAGTGTGTCACGGCCGGCGCTACGAGAACGGAGTCCGAAGCCGTTAGAAACAAGGGAGCGCCGGTATTGATGGAACCTTCGGCCATGGCCTGATTCACAAGGAGCGCGCCTATTGTGGCCGACTCAGCGACCGTGGCCGAGAAGGTGATCGACACACTGATTGGCTCCGTGTAGGCGCCGGTTATCTCATAGTGGAGCGAGTGGGTACCGGGATTGTAGAGTTCCGGTCGGGATACCCCGTTAACGAAGATCGTTTCCGGCATGATGGTCAGTTCGGCCGGGGGCTGATCGGTAATCCTGAACGTGTACAGTGGGCCGGATTCCGGCGTGATCAGGCTGCCGTCGATGCGATAGCTCAACATTCTGCCGGGGACAGCAAGGTGGTCGAGCGCCGCCTTGCTGAAGGTGATGACGAGGTTGTCGTCTGTTCCGATATCTTCCACGGTGAAAAAGGCGGCCGATACCGGCCCCCAATTCCCCCCGGCGTCCTGCCCTTCTACATAGAGGATGTGTTGCCCCGGTTCCATGTCGGCTACGTCGAGCGTCGCCTCCACGGCTTCTTCCGGGTCGTTGAAGACGCCATCGACCGGTTGCAAGGGTAATTGCTGGGCGCCGTCCTGCCAGGGCGGGATATCGATGGAATATCGCGCGCTCCCAATCGCGTCTCCACCATTTTGGGTATCGTCCACTATCGCCGTTGCGAGAAGTTGCTCGCCGTCGGCCGAGACGGACAGGTTCAGCACATCCGGCCCGTGCGCCAAAAGATAAGGTGCGCGGGCAATTCTGGCCGCGTAGAGCAAGGCCGGGCCGTTGTCGGGCCATTGCCGGCTATCGATTTCAACATAGGGGGGCATGAACTCGTTCCCGACCTCAAAAGTAAACGCAGGGATGCCCAACTCTCCGTAAGCCCAGTCGTCGCTTGAGCCGTTGGTCAGATAGAGGCACCTGGAGGGCTGGCAGGAGAGATAGCCGTTGTACGTGGCGAGCTTGTCGCCGATGGCTTTCAGATCATCGACGTTGGGCGCGGGGGATTCGCTGTTTCCCCACGGCCAGAGGACAAGATTGCTGAAGCTGTGCAGCGTGATGAAAATGCCGGTTGTGTCTACCGGTGCGGGGTCATTATCCAATGGCCCGCGCCGGTCGGGGAACAGCGCCCGAACCAGCGACTCGAGGGCGGCAACCTCATGCTCGGATGCAGCATACGGTCCCCGATATGTCATGTTACAGGGCTGATCGCTGGAGCCGGGTGGCCCCCAGCCGAAGCTGTGGTTGCGATTCAGATCGATGCCGTATTGTTCGTAGCTGGACGGCGGCCAAACCGGACAGTCGGCCGAGCCGTCGGCGTTGACGTCATTATTGGCATTTTTGCGATGATAGAATGGCAGCCCGCCATACTTCTTTTCGGCGCCTAATTCCACCAACCAATGACCGTCGGGGTTGGTCGTGGGGACAATCCAGATCTCGTGATAGTCCACCAGCCAGGTGATGTCCGCATTCGTGCCGTAATTGTTGATCAGGGTTTCCAGAAGCCAGACGGCAAGTTCGGGCGTTGTGATCTCGCGGGAATGAATGCCGGCCATCAGAAAAAAGATCGGCTTCTCGCCTCGCGTCACGGTCCCGCCGTTGATTGACGATGCGCCCGATATCGCTTCGTTGGTCACGCGAATGGCCCGCAGGGGAACGCCCGGCCAATTATCTCCGCCGGGCGTGGTGCAACCGCCTTCGGTGAGGCAGTGGCTTGGCCCGTACTCGATGATTTCTGTCAGTTGCGGCGCTGCTTGATCGATCGACTCCAGCAGGGCGTATAGTTCGTTGACGCTCCTGTAGCCCCCGAAGAATTCGGCCGCGCGGTCGAACGAATGGGAAAGTTGTGCGCTCGCGGTGTGATCGATCGCCACTCTCCAACCCTGTTCAACCAGAGAGCGGTAAAGAGCAGCATTGACCGACGCCAGAACATAGCGTTCTTCCAGATTATTGTATTCCCACAGGTCAAGAGACTGAAGCTCCTGGATCTCCCGAATATCCTGGTAATAGATGCGGACAACCAGCGGAGGCGGCGGCGCCTCAGTGGCCCCGGTAGGTTGCGAGGGCGATTGCGCCCACAACACCGCACCGAAAACCAGCCCGGTCAGGGCAATCAACAACCAGATGCGTATTCGATTTTCGCGCTGCGAGATCACACAAATCTCTATGATTTCGAGCGGCGACGCCCCAGCTTGGGCAAGACAATGGCGGCTACCACGAGCAGTAGAAAAATTCCAAATATGGCCATTCCGACGGGGTCCATTTGTTTCATTCTCCTGAAAGATATTGTGGCCGGGTTGTGTTGCCCGGCCCAGAGGATTATAACCATTACCCAAAGTCTTTCACGTTAACGGAACAATTGCCTGGAACGATTTTGCCGCGGTCGGCAGAGTGTGCTAGACTTGAGGAGATGGAAATCCTACAAGACGAAGGGGGTGAATACTCTGCCTAAGGTAACGCTTCGATCCGACGAGTCACAGGAACAGCTGCTCCGTCGCTTCAGCCGCGAGGTGGTCAAGAGCCGCTTGCTGACGGACGTGCGCCGCAAGCGCTGGTTCGTTTCCAAGAGCGAATTGAACCGCATCGCCAAGAAGAAAGCAGCGCGCCGCACGCGCAAGTCGCAGAAAGAACAGCAGCAAGGTGTCTGATCGCGGGTCGATCCCCCTTTCTCGTTTTTTGACGACAGGCCCCCGAGTAAACGCTCGGGGGCTTTTTTTGTTTCTTATGCTACTATACAGAGCCGAAAGGGTAGCACAATGATATTTGCCGACACGTTACGCGCTTATTTGGGCGCCATTCTCGCCACGGCCGGCGCGATCTTGCTGATTGTATGGCTGGCTGTGGTCGTTTGGGCATTTCGCGATCTGCGTTCGCGTTCCCGTTCGGGGGTGGCGGCCCTGTTGACCATCCTGCTCGTCGGGCTTTTGCCGATCGTTGGTCTTGTCGTTTACCTGCTGCTGCGGCCGCGCGAAACATTGGCCGAGGCCTATGATCGGGCGCTGGAACAGGAAGCCCTGCTGCAACAGCTTGAGGACAAGCCGGTGTGTCCCACCTGTTCGCGACCGACCCAGCCGAACTGGTTCCTTTGCCCATCTTGTCACACACACCTGCGTCAGCCCTGTCCCAATTGCAATGCCCCGCTTGAGCTTCATTGGGATATTTGCCCTTATTGCGGGTATCTGTTCTCCACGGACGAATCAGACGACTCGGGCGACGTCGCGACAGTGGGGGAATCGGCCGTTGAAGAGGAACCGGTGTCTGGATTGCCGCCTGTGCTGGACTAATGGGTTCGTGTAGTGTCTCTTCACCTCTCGAATTGCGGCAGGTATGACGCAAACGTCACCAGATAATCATCCAGAATTGCCCGCGCACGGTTGATGTCATTGATCATCGGATCGAGCAGCAGCGCCTGCAGAGCCAGGGCGCGATCGCCGGTGACGGCCGCATCGACGACCAACTCCACAAGCGTTGCCTCGCGACGACACAATTCAGCGATCGGATCGGGCAAGTTGCCGATTTGAACAGGTCGAATACCGGTTGGGCCGACGACGGCGGG
>JACDJC010002368.1_pt1 | contig 14923 bp, 14 predicted proteins | sample 7454191 | NCBI WGS metagenome assembly JACDJC01 (sample SAMN14253291, study PRJNA609438) | sludge metagenome | isolation source: sludge after 25d culture with pyrite and EDTA | collected 2018-12-20 | reverse complement strand
GAGCTACGAACAGTACATACCGCATATACACCATATACAACACAAGAAAATCAACGCTTCGTCTACACCACCCTAGACCTGGGGGAACGTATAACTAAGGCATCAAACGAGCTTGTTGAGTTATATGTTGAATATCATTTCGTTTTTCCTCCAGTAGATCGATTAGTTATGCATCAAGTAAAAAATAGGGCTCTTCGATTTACCCGTAGGGACACGCCAATACTCGTAAACGGGATCGATGAAAAATTAGAAGAATCATTAGAGTTTTTCACTACAGCCCAACAACATTTCATTAAAGAGCGTGAAAGACTGACTGGCCTTTTACTAACCTTACCGGTCTTACTTGACGGGGTTCCATATACGGAATATGCGAAAAAATGAAACATTGTGACTATGAGAATGAGGTTTTGAGGGGTGATTCCCGTCTCCCCCAGGTTCTCCCGGCCGGGGAAACCGCTCTCGAACGTTCCATCTATTCGGCGATTCTCGCGGCCGTCGACCAGTGGGGAACGTATCTCCGGGAATCTGAGGGACGGCCGGAAACTACGGTCCGAACCTATCTCGCCCAAATCCGGGGGTTTGTCGATTGGTTACAACGGAACCCCCAGGACATCACCCGGAGAACGTTCGAGAACTACCGAAACGAACTCCGAACCCGCTATTCCCCCTCTACGGTTAATCTGGCGATTGTGACGATCCGGGGGTTCCTGAATTGGCTCGAACTGGAGGGGATGATTCCCACGAACCCCGCTCTCGGAGTGAAAGGGGTGAAACGGCCGAAAGGGGCCCGGGCCCATAAGCGAGACGAATTGACGGGTTCGGAAATCGGGCGGGTTCTCGCCCTGGTCGACTCGGAAACCCCGGAGGGGAAACGGGATCGCGCTATGTTGCGACTCATGGCCTATAACGGATTGCGCCAGGTCGAATTAACCCGACTCCGGTTCGGCGACTATCAAACCAGGGGGAATTATCGGGTTCTATTCCTCCAGGGAAAGGGGAGAACGGAATCCGATGAATACACGGTTCTAACCCCCGAAACCGAACAAATCATCGGGGAATGGATCGCCGTTCACCCATTCGCCGGGAATCCCGAACGGCCGATTTTCTGTTCCCTCTCTCGCCGTTCCCACGGGGAACCGCTCTCTACGAGTTATATTCGGCGAACCGTGGGGGAACTGTATAAACGGGCGGGGATTCGGGAGAAATCGAAAACGACCCATTCCCTACGCCATTCGGCGATAACGGCCGTTCTGAGGAACGGGGGGTCAGTTCGGGAGGCCCAAATTTTCGCTCGCCATTCGAGCTATGATACGACCCTCATCTATGCCCATGAGATCGATAGACTGGAGAACCCCCCGGAGTTAAGAGTGAGCTATTAACAAACAAAAACTCGCCGTTAGTTTTGGGAACCCGGCGAGTTTTCTAAACCCCACGAATGGAGTTCAAAATGCAATCCAAGTATAGCACAGTTTCCCCAAATCTAACCCCAGAGGTTCCCAGATGAGCGAACTATGGGTTATCGATGCCCGATTCGAGAATCTCCGGCGCATCCTGGAGAGTCTAATCGCGGCCGAATCGTTCCCCCGTCTCCATTCGGTCGAATTCACGCGGGAAACGGTTCTCCGGGCCATATGGGAATACCGGCCCGGGCTCGAGAGGGAACGGGAACAATTCGGAACTGATTATCGGGAAACCGTTTTTTACCTGGTTCCCCAGAGGGATGATTCGACTCGAATCGAAATCGCCGATAATCCCGATCTGGGTTTGGAACCGCTCGCGTGGGGGATTATCTGGAACGAATTAAAACGAACTGGACATCGGGTTAAACCGGAAAACGCCGATTCGGAGATCACAACGTTCGAATCCGATCCCTGGGTTGACTTAGAGGAAATTGAGAGACTCTCCCACAGAAAGATTATTCGGGCCCTAAAGGATGACTACCATTCGAACCGGGTTCGAACCCAGGCGGCAATAGCGGCCGAACTGGGGATTTCTGAGGGAACCGTTTCGACTGTCAAATCAAACCCGAAATATCTCCGAACAAATCGAAAGGTATTAAAGGAATCGAAAGGAAATAAAGAAATTGAACAGGGTTCTAAACGCGAATCACCCCCCATATAGGGACGCGTATCAAACCCTCATGGTATAGTCGGATTAACTTTTGGGTGAAACCGAAACCGCTCGAATGGGCGATTCGAGCGGCGACGGGGTGAAAAACTATTAGGTTTCAATTCCTGGTTCTCATCTTAGCAGATGAGAGCTCCAAACTCAATAGTTTCCCCCGGTTTCACCCCCAGGACGTGGGGAATCGCCCGTTCCCCACGTTCGAGTAAACGGGTGAAACTATGATTTTGGCCTACGATATTGAGACATTACCAAATATGCTCTCTTACGTTTTCCAGGACGTGGGAGAACCGGATCGGGTTTTCGAATTTGTCGTTTTCGGCGATAGGGACGATCGGCCGGAAATGCTCAAATTCCTCCAGGAAAACCGGCCGGAACTTGTGGGGTTCAATTCCTATTGGTTCGATGATCTGATTCTCGCGGCCACCGGGCTCGCGCCACAGAAACCCCCGGCGACATTCTACGAACTCGCACAAAAGTTAATCGAGAACCGGCGAGACGAAATCCGGTTCTGGAGTCAATTAACAAAGGCGAGAGACGAAATCGCTAGTATTGACTTATTGCAATTACTGGGTTCCCGAAACGTCTCCCTAAAGGAAATCGCCGGGAAACTGGGTCTCCCCCTGGTCGAAATGCCCGTTCCCCACGATCGGCCGATTAAACCCGACGAACTGGACATCGTTCTCGAATATAACCGGAGTGACGTTCGGGTGACGGTTGCGCTCTATCACGAGCTCGCCGGGGTTATCGAGACTCGCCGGGGAATCGGGAGGGAGTTCGGGGTTAATGCCCTCTCTTGTTCGGATTCCGTATTGGCGAATAGGGTTCTCGAAAGGTTACACGGTAGGCCGAAAACCCAGGGAACCCCCAGGGTTCGGATCGACCTGGAGGACATCATATCGGGGAAACTCCGGTTCGACTCCCCCGAATTTGTCGCCCTGGTAAATGATCTCCGGGGAATGTCTCTCTCCGGCGAGAACGGGTTCTCATTCTCGAAACGGATTCGGTTCGGCCGGAACTCCTACAAACTGGGAACCGGGGGGATTCATTCAGAGGATTCACCGGGGATATTTCGGAACAGTTCGGCCCGTTTGGTCGATGCCGATGTAACCAGTTACTACCCGATGATCATGTTACAGAACGATATATTCCCCGAACATCTAGACCGGGGGTTCCTTTCGTTCTTTCGGGAAATGGTCGATTCCCGAATCCAGGCGAAACGGGCGGGGGATAAGGTTCGGGCCGATGGACTCAAAATCACGATTAACGCCACGTTCGGGAAACTGAATTCTCAATTTTTCTGGCTTTACGACCCCAGAGCATTTATAGCGGTTACGGTTAACGGGCAATTGTTCCTACTCGATTTAATCGAGAAACTCGAACTCGCCGGGATTCACGTTCTTTCGGCCAATACGGACGGGGTTCTAACCCAGGTTCCCCCCGAACTGGAATCCGTATATTCGGCCGTGGTCCAGGAATGGCAATTGAGAACCGGGTTCGAACTCGAATTCCGGGATTTGGAACTCTACGTTCGGCGAGACGTGAATAACTATATCGCCCGTTCGATTGACGGCCGAATCAAAACGAAAGGGGTTTTCTCTGAGGAACGGAATCTCCGGGAATCATACCGAGCTCCCATAATCGCCCGGGCCCTGGTCGAATACTTTACCCGTGGGATCGACCCCGGCGAGACTATCGACTCGGAAACCGGGGTTCTCCCGTTTTGTTATGTGTTCAAACCGGAAAAGAATTTCCAAATGGTTTTCCGAACCCCGCTCGGAGATTCCCCGGCCGGGAAAGTAAATCGCTATTACATGGCGCGAAACGGGGGGCTCCTGATTAAACGGGGTTCCAACGGCCGGGAGATCATGGTTCGGAAATCCCCGGTTTGGCTTGTTAACGCGAATCTCCCGGAAACGGTCGACGACATCGACCGGGAATTTTATCTCCGGGAAATCTGGGGGGTTATCGAGAAAATCGACTCCAGCGGGCCCGGGTTTGGCGAGTTCGGCCCGTTATTTGAACCCAGGGAGGAAACCCCGGTTCTCGAAACTGACATCGGGGATAAACCCTATCCTACGATTCCGAGTTCCTATTCCCCGGCCGAAATCGCGCAATACATGAGCGCGATAGATGAGGGGGATTCATGGCGAGCGCCATGCCCTCTACATGATGGAAAATCATCCCGTTCCCTACTGATTCGAGACATCGGCGGGGAACTCTCCCTCCATTGTTTCGGGGGTTGCGATCCGAACCAGGTACTCGCCGAAATCGAATCCCGGATCGACGGGGGAGAGGAGTTCCGAAAACCCGAATTCGACCCCCTGGGGGAACTGGTCGCGGAATATCCTTATACCGATGAATTCGGCCGGGTTCTGTACAAAAAACAACGGTTCGAACCTAAGAACTTTCGAGTTTCCTCTCCGGGTTCAAATGGGGAGTTCTCGCCGGGAATCAATGGTTCTCGCCGGGTTCTTTATAGGCTACCGGAGATTCTCGCGGCCGAAACCGTTCTCATTCTGGAGGGTGAAAAAGACGCGGAAACCGCTCGAACACTGGGGTTCGTGGGAACGTGCAATCACGCCGGGGCGGGGGAATGGGATGTTTCCTATTCCCGAACTCTCGCCGGGAAAGACGTTGTAATTATCCCCGATAATGATCCCCCCGGCCGGGAACACGGCGAAACCGTTCGAGTTAGCGTTTTCCCGTTTGCGAAATCGGTTCGAGTTCTGGAGCTCCCCGACGTTCCCGACCACGGCGATTTAACGGACTGGGTTTCGGCCGGGGGAACCGCGGCCGAACTCCGGGAACTCATACGGAAAACCGAACCGATTAAACCGGGTGAACTGGTTTCTGAAATCGAACTCGTTTCCCCCGAATATGGACCCCATGATGAGGGAAACGCTCTCGCCGTTCGGAGACTCTACGGGGATCGGATTCGCTATACCGGGGGGTTCGGATGGATGTATTTCGATGCTCGATACTGGACTACCGGCGAGCTCGCCGAATCCTACGTAAATCGTTTAATCCTGGAGGTTCTCGCTCGGAGACGATCCGCGGCCGTGGTAGCACAGTATGAGGAACTCCAGAAAGCCGGGAAAGGGGGAGAGGATAAGAAATCCCGGTTCGAACTGATTGTCGAAAAATCATCCCCCTCTACGAGTCGGGTTAACTCCGTTCGAAACATGCTCAAAAATTACGTCACATGTGGCGAGAACGAGTTCCAGAACACCCCCGGATTATTGAACGTTCGGAACGGGGTTATCGACCTGAAAACGGGAGCTCTATATTCCTCTCACCCGGCCTATGGGTTTACCTACGTTCTCGATATTGACTACGAATCCGGGGCCTGTTCGGAAATCTGGGATCGGTTTTTAGATGAGACGGTTCCCGACGAAACCCGACACTATCTACAAATGGCGTTAGGGTCTACGTTCTCCGGCGATCCGAGAGAGGAATCGGTTTACTGGATTGTGGGGCCACCCAGATCGGGAAAAGGAACCCTAACCGAAACCCTCCAGGTTTTGGGGGGAACTATCGCGGCCGAAGTCTCGATTAAAACATTCCTGGATCGCAAAAACGCGAATGAACAGAATTTCGATCTCGCCGGGTTACATCATGCCCGATTTGTTCACGCCAGTGAAAGCGGGGGGAACGACTGGGTAGATTCCGCGTTCATTAAAGCGATCTCCGGGGGAAACTCCGTTCGAACCGCGTTCAAGGGGAAAGATATGTTTTCCTATCGCCCGATGTATTCGGTCTGGATTACATCGAACGAACCCCCACGAATGAAACCGGAGGATAAAGCGGCCTGGTATAGGCTAAAGGTTATTGAGTTCCCGTATTCGAAAGCGGGGTCAGAAGATAAAACCCTCAAATTCGAATTGAGGAAACCGGAGAATCTCCGAGCGGTTCTCTCCTGGATTGTAGAGGGTTCGGTTTACTGGTATGCAAACCCCCAGGGACTCCAAACCCCGGAAACTGTTTCGGAACTAACGGAGAGCTATCGGGAGGCTCTCGATTATCTGGGGCAATTCCTGGAGGAATATTTCGAATTCGCCGATTCCCCCGACGATCTGGAGATTCTCGAATCCCAGAAATTCACGGTTTCGGCCGATCGTCTCTATGAACTGTATAAGGGCTGGCATGAGGATAACGGAGCTCCCGAGCTCTCAAAAAATAACCTAACGAATCGGATTCGACAGAGAATCGGCGGGGTGAATTTGAACCCCAATAAATGCCGGGTTTACGTGAAAGACGTTCTAACCGGGAAATCGAAACAAATCCGGGTTATCGCCGGGATTCGAGAACGATCCGAGTCGGACTCGCTTATGTCTGAGGCCTTTGCCGGGGTTGCTAAAGAACTCGTATGAATCAAGACGCAAGACGCACTAAGACGCATAAATCCCTATATATAGCTTTATATTTATGCGACTTAAAAATCTCTCTAGGAAAAGTGCGTCTTGGTGCGTCTTGCGTCTTATGAATTTGACTAATGTCTAGACATAGTATAGAATATGTCTATCTAATGCGTTTTCACGGTTTGGGAACCTGGTTCGGTTGATGGGCGAAAACACCGGCCGGGAACCGGAAACCGTTTACTACATTCAAGTTTTGAGGTGATTAACATGATAGAGAGCGGTTTCAATTTCAAGTTCGATAGCAGTCAGGTACAAGGCGATTTGTTCGAGAACGGTTCGGGTTCCAAATATCCCGTGGTCGTATGGCATGGGAAATACAACGGATCGCCCGAATCGGCGGGGTTCTGGACCCTGGACATCGACTCAGAGGATTCCGCGCCCGGGCCGTTCTGGGTTGCGAGTGAGGTTCGATTCGGGGGAAAACCTGATTCCCCGCTCTCGCCCGTTTGGAAAACGGATCGACTCCGGGTTTGTGTCCTGGGGGTTCGGAAACGATTCGTTATCGAAACCGAATCGGGCGAGCGGGTTTCCTACCGATGGGGAACCCCGAAAAACGAACGGGTTAACGGCGGGTTCAAAGCTCATTTTCAAATCGCCGTGACAATGCCCACGGCCGGGGATACGATTTTCTCGATTTCCCTCCAGGGTTTAGCCAAATCGAAATCATGGTCGAACCCCCCGTCCGGGAAATGGCACGATCCTAAGTTCCCCACGGGGGCCGAATATGCTCTCGCCGAATATGCTCGAATGGCGAGTCGGGCTATCGGCGCAACGGTTCCCCCTCTGTGTTCGTTCTGGATGGATTTGATTCCCTATCGAAACGAGAAAGGGAATCCCCAGTTTGTGAACGTAGGCCACGGAACCCACGTTCTCCCGTTCACGGCCGATTTTGAGCTATCCCCCGATCTCGAAAATCGGTTCGTGGGTATGCCGAACTTTCTCCGGTTCCAGGAACTACGGAAAAACGAACTGGTTTCCTGGGAAAGCGAATGGGACAAATCCGGCGAATCCGTTTCCAGTAAGAACGGGCGGGGGGATGAGGATGAGGTTCCCGGTTCCCCTCTCCGGGATGAGGATTTGGAACTCATAAAGGCTACCGGGAGTTTCTAACGCCATGAGAGGGCCCGGGGTTCCTGGTACGAACCCCGGGCCCGGATATGGGGAACTATGAACAATTCACAGATTCGGCCGATCGTCGTTCCATCATGCCCCATATGTGGGGAGAGTATAGTCCTTTCGGCGATTTCGGAAACGCTTGATTTTAACGGTTCGGGATTCTGGGGAGACCAGGGTTTCCGGCGAATAGTCCATCGGGAGGGAGCTCATTTTCATTTCCGGGTGATACACCCCGAAACCGGCGAGACGGCCGATCGATATGCGTTCCTGGTTCCCGTCTCCAGGGGGAAACCATGATCTCGAACGGGTTATTCACTAGCGAAACCGCAGAGCACTACACCCCGAAACAAATCATTGATCTTGTTATCGGAACCCTGGGGGGAATCGATTTGGACCCATGTTCGAACTCCGGGGATTCTCCGAACATCCCGGCCGGGGAACACTACACCCAGTTCGAAAACGGGTTATCTCGAACGTGGTTCGGCCGGGTTTACATGAATCCCCCCTATGGGCGAGAAATCGGGAACTGGGTTCGGAAATTGGTTTCCGAGTTCCGAGCGGGGAACGTTCGTTCGGCCGTCGCCCTAGTTCCGGCCCGGGTTGATACATCCTGGTTCGGGGAACTCTACGGATTTCCGATTTGTTTCATTCGGGGTCGATTGCGGTTCCTGGATTCCAACGGAGAACCCCAGGGTTCGGCCCCATTCCCTAGCGCGATAGTCTACATGGGGAACGACTCGGAACGGTTCGTTCGAGAGTTCGAGAACCTGGGGATCATCTATGGCCCATGGGAGGGGGGATCAAATGTCTGAACAACTCGCCCTATTTGGGGGACAAATTGTTCCGACTCGCCCTCTAAAACCGGCTCTCCGTTTTTACGGGGGTAAATGGTCTCTCGCCGAATGGATCGTCTCCCATTTCCCCCACGGGTTCGAAAGTATGCACTATGTCGAACCGTTCGGGGGTTCGGCCGGGGTTCTCCTCTGGAAACCCCCCTCATTCCTGGAAACCTATAACGATCTGGATTCCCGACTAGTGACGTTCTTTCGGGTTCTCCGGGATCGGCGAGAGGAACTCGTTCGGAACCTGGAATCGACCCCGTTCTCCAGGGAGGAATACCGGGCCAGTGGCGATCCGACTCCCGACGAAATGGAAACCGCTCGCCGTGTTTTTATTTCGCTTTACCAGTCCATCGGGGGAACCCCCGGCCGTCTCTCCGGCTGGCGAGTGCAACGGGCGAAAGATGCTCGATATACATCATCGGCGAATGAATGGGTTCGAGCGGTCGACAATCTGGATTTAATCGCGGGTCGATTCCGAGCGGTTCAAATCGAGAACCTACCGGCGATAGAGCTCATTCGCCGAACGGATTCCCCGGAAACTCTATTCTACGTCGATCCCCCCTACCCGATGGAAACGCGGGGGTCGAAAGGGAGATCATATTCCCACGAAATGGGAGTTGATGATCATCGGCGATTAGCGGAAACGCTCGCCGGGGTTCGTGGGTTCGTGATTCTGAGTTCCTACCGAACCGGGTTATACGACGAATTGTTCTCGAACTGGGTTAGGGTCGACCGAGAAACCCGAACGAACTCCGGGGGTTCGGCCGTGGAGAGTCTATATCTCTCCCCCCGATTCGCGGCCGAACCAGGGTAAAATAGAACGGATTTTCGGGAAAATTCGCCATTTGGGGAATTTGAGGAACGATGACTAGACTCAAACCGAAACAAATTAAGGCTATCGAATCGCTCGCCCGTGGGGATTCCCAGGCGAAAGCGGCCGAATTCGCCGGGGTGACAGATCGAACTATCCTAAACTGGGTTCAAAAGGATCGGGAGTTTCAAACCGAATTGGCGAAACATCGGGAGGGCTATCTACGGGCGGGGGTTACTCGCCTAATGGGTTCCATCGAACTCGCCATTGATACCCTACGATCCGCGGCCGAATCGCGGGAACCCGTCTCGCCGGAATCCGTTCGAGCGGCAAATCACTTGTTAACCCATGCGAAAGCGTTCGGGGAACTGGGAGCTCTCGCAGAAAAACTGGAAACGGTTCTCCAGGAAATGAGGGAACTCCGAGAATCCAAACGAGAGGGGGAACCGTGGGTCGAATGACTCTCCGAGAGGTTAATCGGGCTCTCGATAGGGAACGAGATGTAACTCTCCGAACCCTGGGGAGGTACGATCGGCCGGTTGTCGAAATCATTCCCCATGATGCACAGAGGGGGATACTGGAGACGGCCGAACGATGGAACGTTCTCGCCCTGGGGAGACGGGCCGGGAAAACGACTCTGGGAACCTATCTCCTCATGGAAACCGCTCTCCAGGGGAAACCCGCGGCCTGGTTCGCGCCCACGTATAAGAACCTTTCCGAGACCTGGAGAACTTTCTCCTATCGCCTAAAGCCGGCGATTCGGGTTCGGAATACCCAGGAACGGAGACTCGAACTCTATTCGGGGGGAACTATCGATTTCTGGAGTCTGGACCGAAACCCCGATTTAGTTCGCGGCCGGGCCTATGGTCGAATCATCGTAGATGAGGCGGCGATCATTCGGGATTTGAAAGCGGTTTTCTATTTGGTTCTCCGACCGACCCTAACCGATTTTGAGGGGGATTCGTGGTTCCTTTCGACCCCCAGAGGATACGGAGATTTTCACGATCTATTCCTCCAGGGACAGAGCTCGGAATTCCCTGATTGGCAATCATGGCAGATGACTAGCTATTCAAACCCCTTTATCCCGGCCGGGGAAATTGACGCGGCCCGTTCGGAAATGCCCTCCCTCATGTTTCGCCAGGAATATCTAGCGGAATTTCTCCCGACTCTCGCCGGGGGGATGTTTCGCCGGGAATGGTTCGAGATTGTCGACCGGGTTCCCCGAAACCCGGTTCTCCGGGTTCGGGCCTGGGATTTGGCGGCGAGTAGTTCGGATTCGGCCGATTTCACGGCCGGGGTTCTTATGGCGAAAGATGAGAACGGGGGGTTCCATATCCTGGACGTGGTTCGGGGTCGATGGAGTCCAGCGAATCGGGATAGGATTATTCGAGAGACGGCCGAACGAGACGGGAACGAAACCCTCATCATTTTTGAGGAGGAGGGGGGGAGTTCGGGGAAATCCCAAACGCTCGCCCTAACCCAGTTACTCGCCGGGTTTCGAGTTCGGGCGATTCGGGCGAGCGGGGATAAGGCGACACGGGCCGCGCCCTTTGCGAGTCAGGTTGAAAACGGGAACGTTTCGATTCTCCGGGGGCCCTGGAACCCGGAATTCCTTTCCGAACTGGAGGGGTTCCCCGATCCGCTCGCCCTACATGACGACCAGGTAGACGCGGCGAGTTATGCGTTCTCCGGGATTCTGGAGGGGAATCGCGGGGAACCTAGAGCATACTGGGGAATAGTCAAATAGCGGCCGAATTCGGCCGGGAGTTCAAAATGCAATTTTGTGTATTTCAGATTAAACCGGGGTTCGGATATACGTTCCTAATCGGTTCTCATTCGTCTCCCACGAATCGACTCCGGGAACAAATCGGAGACGCTCTCGCCGGGGTTTGGGCGAGTTTATTTGAGGGGGAATCCGAGATTCCCGACTATGGGTTCGATTTGGTTTTCGACAAATCGAACCCCACGGGCGAAACCGAACTCCCGGTTCTCGAACCGGGAAAAACGTACATCATTTTTGTACTACTAGAGTCGGAGAGCGGTTCGACCGTGGGAGATGAGGAGACCACCAGGGGGATCACTGGGGCGATTGAAAATTCGGTTTCTCGCTCAAAAATGAAACCTAGAATCGGGGTTGTTACCCTTTACCAGTGTTCGATCCAAACGCTCGAATCGAAACACTATCACAGCGGAATATGGTAAATAGCGGCCGAATTCGGCCGGGATAGGGGTTCAAAATGCTATTTAGAGTTTTCGAAATCAAACAGGGATACGGATATACATTCCTAATCGGCTCGGAATCGACCCCCACGAACAAACTCCGAGAGGAGATCGGGGGAGCTCTCGCCGGGGTTTGGGCGGGGTTATTTGAGGGGGAATCCAGGGTTCCCGAATATGGGTTCGAACTGATTCCCGATAAATCGACTCCCACGGGCGAAACCGAACTCCCCCCTTTAGTGCCGAACAATGCCTATATGATTTTCGTACTACTGGAATCGGACGGGGGTTCGGCCGTGGGAGAACTGGAAACAACGCGGGGAATTATAGGGGCTATCGAGAAAGCCGTTTCAAGGTCAAAAACGAAACCCCGGATCGGGGTTGTCACCCTTTACAATTGTTCGGTTCAAAAACTCGAATCTCAGAATTCCAGTGAATGGGGTGATACAAGTTGGGGTCAAGTAGAGGGATATAAATCACCCTGGGGAGATCGGGAGGATTTTCCCTGGAGAAAGTGGTAACACGATGATACTAAAGGTTTTCGAACTAAGGCCAAAAATGGGTTTCTATGGAAGTTCCCCCAGAAGATCGCGGCCTACCCTAACGGCCGAATTTCGAGTTCTTAGTCCAGAAAATCCGGGAATGAACTACACGTTCGTTGTGGGAACCCGAACGAAACCCACGAACCGGGATAGGGAACGAATCGAGAGGGCTATCGCCGGGGCCTGGTCGGGGATATTTGATTCCCAGGGTTTAGATGAGACCTGGGGGAGAACAATCACCCCTCCCCCCTACGGAGTGACCATCGTTCCCGATTCCTCTATCCCCACGGGCGAAACGGTTCTCCCCCAGTTCGTTTATAACGGGTTCTTTATCGTTTTCGCGCTAATGGAATCGGAGACGGCCGTCTCAGAAGATGAGGAGAGAGAGGTCTCCGAGAGCATAGCGAAAGCTATCGGGAACCAGGTTCGGGATATGAAAATTAAACCCCGGATCGGGGTTGTCACCCTTTACAATTGTTCTGTGCATATTCTGGAGGGTCAGGGTTACTAATGAGAAACCGGGTTTTCGAACTCGAATCCGATTCGGGTTATACGTTCCTGATTGGCACTAAAACAGAGAATCCCACGAACCGGGATAGGGAACGAATCGCCCGGGCTCTCGCCGGGGTTTGGGAGGAATTGTTCCAGGGGAGAGAATGGGTTCCCCCCTATGGGTTCGAACTGGTTCCCGACTATTCGCCCTCAGAGGGAGAGAGCGAACTCCCCACGTTCGAACCGGGAAAAACCTACATCGTTTTTGTTCTACTCGAATCGGAGACGGCCGTCTCTGAGGAACGGGAACGGGAGATCACCCAGGGAATCGAACGGGCGGTTCGGGCCGGAATGGGGGAACGAAAAAAGAACCCCCGGCTCGGCATTGTCACCCTCTGGAATAGTTCGGTTTCGGCCCTGGAGAATCCGGGGGTTCGGAACCGGCCCGGGATGACTCCCCAGGAATGGGTTAGAGCGAATACGAGTTCCGTAAGGAATCCCCGGAGATGATTTACCCCCCGAACAATCGCCGATACCAGGGTTTCGAACGTTCCTCCAGGGTAGCAGATAAACGGGCGAGTTCCCTTTCGGCCGTGATTCGGGATTCCCGTTCTCGTTCGAGCTCCCCCCGCTCTCTCTCCAGTTCGGCCGAAAGCCGTTCGATTTGGCTCTCGTATGGCCTGAGAAATAATTCCATTTGTTGCGTTAATGACGGGGGAACCAATTCTCGCCCTGGGGATTCTGTCACTTTCTCCGGGGGTTCGAATGAGCTCTCGCCGGGAATTTCCTCCCGGATTTCACCCCCGGCGAGTCGGGGAATAATATCGGCGATCTGTAACCCCCGTTTCTGCAAAACGACGGCCGTTCGGAGAACACGAATATCATCCTCAGTATATCGCCGTTCCTCTCCGGGTTCTGGATTCGCAAAGGGGGAAAGGTAGGGGCCGAAATAATCGGGCCGGGTCCAGGTTCGGAGAGTGTTCGGGGCTTTACCAATCAGTTTCGCGGCCTGGGTTACTGAGAACGTTTCGAGCGGTTCGGGTTCCATGAGTCCATCATACCAAACTCGCCGAAATAGGCCGAAAATTCGAACAAATAGCTATTCGGGAATCTCGAATAGCTACCGGGAACCAAATTGTAATTGACCATGTAAGGCAAATAGGCTAGACTAAATCTAGACATATGCGAATCCCCCCGATTCTGGGGAACCGGAGGGATTCTAACCGGATCGTGAGTTAGGGCTCTCGAACCGGCCGAAATTGATTATATAGGACATTCGGCCGATCCCCCTACTCTATTCCGGGGATCGGTTTTTGTTTCCCCAGGGAGAGAGACCATCGACAAACCGAACGAACTCCAAACGGGGAACCCCCTCTCCCCCACGGCGAGCGGGGATGACATCGGTATTTAGATCGCCCATTAACGAGAACCCCCGGATTCGGCCGAAACCGAACCGGGGATTCCCAAAACACAATAGGAGTTTACCATGTTTGAGGATACTGAGGGGAGAGATTTCGATCTCTCCGGGAAAGCGTCAACGGGAACCATAGGAACCGCGGCCTCTTGGCTTGGCTGGGCCCTGTTACTCTCGCTTGCCATTGTCACCGCGATCCATGCAGTTTCCCTGGTTCGAGCTCATACGGGGTTATCGACTGCCAGCGGGGATATTTTTTCGATAATCCGGGTTTCCGGGGTTGTCCTGGTCGAATTGTTCGCAGTAGTGACGGCCGTTCTACTCGCCACCCATCGACTCCGGGCCAAACAAAAACCGGCGGCTATGGCGATTGAAATCACATGGGCAATATTCGCGGCCGTGAATCTGATTTCGAGTTTCGCCGTGGAACATGGCGGGGAACTCCCCCAGTTCGTGGGAATGTGGGTTACTTACGGTCTCCCGGTTTCCGCTCTGATTGTGGGAATCGAGTTCTATATCGTTCTCCGATTGAACCCGGACGCGGCGAGAGCGGACGATAACGCCGAGCTCGCCGAACAATTCGAGCGGGTGAAACATCGGGCGAAACTGGAGGTTATGGGTTCCCCCCAGATGAGAGCGGTTATTCGTCAAATGACTTGGCAACAGTTACCCCCGATTGTGGGTAGACAAATGAATCTCTCGGAACGTCAAATCAACGCCCTCATCGGCCAGGCCCCCGATCTTCTGGATTTGAACGGAAACGGAATCGGCGACATCCTGGAGACTGGGGAACGGATTCCATCGGCGAACGGCCACGGGCGAGCGGTTCCAAACCCTACGAAACGGGCCGGAGATTAAGACATCGATTCCGGCAGTCTTGTATTCGATGTGGGAGAGAGTTCGAATCGTATCACCCCGCTCGATATTGTTCGACCAGGTGCGAG
>JACDJC010002367.1_pt1 | contig 14932 bp, 12 predicted proteins | sample 7454191 | NCBI WGS metagenome assembly JACDJC01 (sample SAMN14253291, study PRJNA609438) | sludge metagenome | isolation source: sludge after 25d culture with pyrite and EDTA | collected 2018-12-20 | reverse complement strand
CATAGCGATCCGATAGGTAAAGCAGGGCTTTTAAGACCAGAAGCCCGGCTTTACCCAGCAGACAAAGCCCTGCTTTTAACCCACGCGGACAGAATCCGCACCCTTCCGCCGATCTCGCTGCTCAATCAAATTTGACCTGTACAAAAAGCAGGGCTTTTAAGCGCAGAAGCACGGCTTTACCGATCCGGGCGTACTGATCAGCGAGCAGCCTGCCGTAAGCAGCCTGACTCTTGCCTGGAGGATTAAAAGCCGCGCTTCGTTGGGAGTTCCCCCGAGGTTTGCTCTTAAGAGCAGAAGCCCGGCTTTACCGAGCAGACAAAGCCCTGCTTTTAAGGCATACGGCCCGGGTTAGCCCCTTTACGCCAATACGACGGGTGAATCATAGCGATCCGATAGGTAAAGCAGGGCTTTTAAGACCATCGATCGATTTCCCGATCTTACAATTATGGCTACACGCAAACCCCTACCCGCTCAGCAAAGGACGCGGTACATGCTCACAAATACCGCTCGTAGGCTTTCATCTTTGCTTGCATGCGCCTGGCCATTAACGGGCTGGCCGTGTGCAGTGCATCGTAAATTTGCTGTGCTGATTCCCGATAATTGATCTTCTTTTGCAGCGTCCATGATTCCGGTGGTTTTGACAGGTTGCTGATGCGGTCACCCAGTTTGACAATCCACACAGCACTGGGCTGCTTCTGAATGCGCCGCAAACTGTCCGCCATCTGTTCCTCCTCCGACAGGCTGGCATCTTTGGTTAACGCCAAGACCCCATCCGCAACCGCCCGCCCAAAATTCTGCTCAATATGCGCATACGCAAGGTGCGTGTCCTCCAATACATCGTGCAGCAAAGCGCACTGCACCGCCAGGTTGCCATCGTGCTGCTCTTCCTCTGCCAGCGCAGCCATAACCTCCATGCAGGTCAGGGTGACATGCACCAGATAAGGCAGCTGCGTATCGCGAAATTTTTGCCCCTGATGCGCTGCAGCCGCATACCGAAATGCCACATCATACGCATCTTGTGACCAATTCAGTGCCATTCTTCCACCTCCATCCTTCGTTTATTCCTTATTTTTGCATAAAAACGACAGCGATGAAAAACCTTGTAAAAATTAAAAAACTATCCCCCTAGCCTGGTCTGTCCATGTTTCATTTTTCGCGGCAGCCGCAAGCCCATTTTCATCTTTGGTTCGGGGTGCATAACCGGCCGCGAATAATCAAAATGGGATAAACGCAGGCTCAAGGGCGGCAATCCCCAGGCAGACCGCGCCTGATTACAGCGTTTGATATCCGCGCTTGCCACATGCAGTCCGCCAGCATCCCACTGCACCCCAAACTCACGGCAGGTGCTGGAGCGTTCGGCATATATTGCGCAAAAGGTATCCCGCCCAATCACCCCTTGCAAAGCCACACAGCGCGGCTTCTTCTGATTGGTGCCAGCCATGCAGCGATAAAACGGGGTTACTTCTTCGGTTAATCCAACCGGCACGGTGCCGCCCAGCTCGGCCTCGGCCTCCCCCCAATAAAAAGAGACCCGAAAATAGGCACAACAAGCCCCACACAATATACATGGATTCTTTCTCAACATGATTCGCATTATACGCCGAAATTGCTTTTCGTGAGAGGGATTCCCACACAACGCCTTATCTTTTTTCTGTGCCTCTGCCTATCTGTGTTTTCTGTGTTTATTTTTCTCTCTGTACGATCGTGGTGAAATTGTTCTTTTCCCCATTCGATCTTGTGTCCCGTAGTATTCGCGGATATTCGCGCTTTCTCTATGGTGGACTGATCTTAATTTGTTTTCTCCTGCTTGACTTTTTCCCAATACTTGTCTATATTAAGGATAGTAGTTCCATAGAATATCTCCGATTCACTGATTCCCCCTGGGATAGGTCGAACGATAGGGTGTGAGGAGCAATCCGCATCGCCTGCCAGTGCGCAAAGGAGAAATGATCTATTGACGTAGATCGTTTTTTGCTTGCGCTTTTTTTATTAAAAAACGATCATGTCACCCCGAAAATCCAATCATTTTAATCAAAGGAGTGTAACATGTGGTTCATACGAATTAATATGACCGACCAGACCGCCAAGCTGGAACCCGTACCGGAAGAATACAAGTATTTCGCCGGCCGAGGGTTAACCTCAAAATTGATTGCTGAGGAAGTGCCCCCCTTAGCCCACCCGCTTGGACCGAATAACAAATTGGTCTTCTCCACCGGCTTTGTAACCGGTACCAGCGCACCCACCTCCGCCAGAATGTCGGTCGGCGGCAAATCACCGCTCACCGGCGGCATCAAGGAATCGAACGTCGGCTCTACCTTCCCGCCCGAATTTGCCAAAATGCAAATTAAAGCCTTGATCGTGGAAGGCCAGCCCAAAGTAAAAGGCAAATATTGGGGCGTTACCATCAGCTGGGATGAAGCCGCTGGGCAGCCCAGCGTGGAATTTTTCGACGCTGGAAAATATGGCGGGGCACAAGACCTGTACGAAATGTTCCCCAAAGTATATGAAGAATACGGCGACAAGATCTCCATTGCCAGCTTTGGCAACGCTGCCGAAAACGGATATGGCAATTCCGGCATCGTGTTTAATGACATCGAAAAACGCCCCAGCCGTTACGCCGGACGCGGCGGTTTAGGAGCGGTATTAGCCAACAAGAAACTAAAGCTGATCATCCTGAAAGCCAAGGGCGCACCGGGCGTTGAGATCAAAAATAAAGAATTATTTGATATTGGCCGCAAAAAAATGATCGCCGCCCTGACCGAACACGCCATCACCAAACCGAAAGGCGGCTTAAACTCGTATGGCACGGCGGTCTTGGTAAACATTTTAAATGAAGCCGGCGGCCTACCGACCCGCAACTTCTCCAGCGGACGCTTTGAAGGCGCACCCAAAATTGCCGGGGAAGCCATCTTTGAGGCCAATAAGACGCGCACCGGTAAAGAAATTTACAATCATGCCTGCAGCCCGGGGTGTATCATCCGTTGCTCGAACACCTATTACAAACTGGATGGTAGCGAACACGTCTCCTGTATTGAATACGAATCAGGCTGGGCCTTAGGAGCGAACTGCGGCATTGATGACCTCGATATGATTGCGGAAATGGTTTTGCAGTGCAATAATTACGGCCTGGATACCATCGAAACCGGCACTGCCATTGGGGTTGCCATGGAAGCCGGGGTGCTGGAATTTGGTGATGCTGAAGGGGCGTTGGAAATGGTGCATAAGATCGGGCGCGGTGAGGACATGGGCCGCATCCTCGGCTCAGGCACCGGCTCAGCCGGTAAAGTGCTGGGCGTCGCCCGTGTTCCGGCTGTCAAAGGCCAGGGCATGCCGGCCTACGAACCGCGTGCCGTCAAAGGGATTGGCATCACCTACGCCACCACCACCATGGGTGCCGACCATACCGCCGGATACACGATTGCCCCTGAAATTTTGGGCGTGATGGGCAAGCAAGACCCGCTCAGCAATGAAGGCAAAGCCGCCCTCAGCCAGGCTTTCCAAGCCACGACCGCGTTCATTGACTCCAGCGGCCATTGCTTGTTTATCGCCTTTGCGATCCTCGATATTGCCGATGGCTATCAGGGCATGATTGACGAAGTGAATGGCGTCCTAGGCACGGAATGGACAGCCGACGATATTTTAGAACACGGCAAAGAAATTCTGCGCATCGAACGCGATTACAATATTGCCGCTGGGCTGGGCAAGGAATCGGGCCGCATCCCAGAATTCATGCGCTACGAGCCATTGCCGCCGCACAACGTCACCTTCGACATTCCCGACGAAGTACTTGACAGTGTATTAGGCGATTTATAAACTTTCACCGCAACGATGACTGGGGCTTGTCGATCAGACCGGCCCCCGTCATCTCTGTGAAACACAATCCATGATCACCATCCACCTTAAACTTTTTGCGACCCTCAGCCGCTTCATGCCCGGCAGCGACCTGCCCGGCATCCCCCAAGAAAAGCAACTTCCCGCGGGGACGACCCTAGCAGATTTGATCACTCGCCTGGGCATTCCTGACGAAGAGGTGAAATTATGCTACGTCAATGGGCGCTATCAGGAGGTTGATTATATCCTGCAAGATCAAGATGAAGTTGGCATCTTTCCCCCCATCGGAGGCGGATAAATACATGACAGAAATCACCCTGGACGTCTGGTTATACGGAGAGCTTTCCCGTTTTGGAAAAGAATTCAATCAAAAAAGTTTCGCCAATTTGCCGGTCAACTTGCCGCTCGGCAGCCTGGTATCTGATTTATTATCCCATCTGGAAATGCCGACCGGGGAACGCGGTATCACCTTTATTAACGGGGATCTCAGTGCCATGCCCGGCTTACAGCCCGATTTAAGCCATGTTTTAAAAGACGGCGATCGGATTGCCTTCTTTGATCACCACTCCATGTGGCCCTTCCAATATCGGCACGGCGCCGCCATGATCGAGGAAATGGCCGAAGAACTGAACAAGCGCGATGATCTGGGCATCAGCCATGCTTATGATAAATGATCGATAGTGATTTTGGCACTGGTTATGTTGGCTACACGCAATGTAAATCCCGACCAGAGTAAAGGGAACCGGGCGGACATACACGCTGGGGTGAACGAATTCAATCTCCATGAGATTGCTTATAGCTTTTCTTTAAGCGACTGCACCAAATCCAGCATGTGTTGAACGGTTAATCCCGCTTCCGTGATCGGCACATCGCTCAGCGGCTGACCGCCCCGATTGAAACGAGCAATCGCTTCCAAATTATTTTCTACATACGTCAGGTAAAAGCGAGCCTGTGTTTTTAGACCAAGCTGTAAGGCTGCTTTGGCTGCCAGGTAAGCCGGCACGGGCCGCGCACTTAACAGCACACTCGGAAGTTCGCGCAGCCAAAATAACAAGGTCAGCGCATCCCCGCCGGTGTTCAACCAGGCCACTCCGTCGGTTTCCAACAATTCTCCGGCGGCTTCAAAGTCTTTGATGAACAACAACCAACGGAAAGCCTCCAGCCATTCCCCCCGCGCAACCAACCACGCGCTCATTGTGCGTATCGTATCGCTCATCCACTGATAGTCAATCGCTTGGGCCGGGTCGCGCAGCCAGCTGCGCATCGCACCACTCGGCATTAACATCTCATCTGTCAAAAAATCGATAGCCCCGTTCGATTCCAGCCAGGCAATCAAGGCCGCATCGTTGAAAACAGCCGCCTGGCGTAACCAGGGCAGCCACCAGGTATCCAGAATCGCCAAAAGATTATTGTGCAGCGGCCGCTGTTCTTCAGTAGGCAACACACTGGGCGGGGTGGCAACAGCAAAGCGACTCAGCCAGGGCGACTCTTCGGCGAACAGACTGCCACCTTGATTGTTTAGAAACACCAGCATACTATCCGCCCGAAAGGCATCCAGCAGCCCAAACAGCTGTTTGGAGAGCGACCCCTGCCGGATCAAATGACAATCGCTCACCACCAACAGGAATGGCTTACCGGCCAGCTCCTTTTTAAACTGCGCAAACACCTGCGGATTGGGCGCAGCATGGTGATCGATAATGCCGCTTAACAGCGCATGTCCCCAGCACGGATAATGTTTGCGGATGCCATACACCAAAACTGTCCAAAAACGCCCCGGGTCGACGTCAAGCGCATCCAGGCGCAGCCATACCAGCGGCAAATCTATCGTCTGCGTCCAATCGAGTAGCTGACGTTTTAACGCGATGGCGTTCCCTGCGGTCAGCTCAACGTGTTTTTTATGGCTATGCGCAGTGGATAATTGTTCCGCTAGCGCGGCATTCGGCTGCCGGCCTAGAAAATAAGGGATGGTGAATTTGGATTGCAGATAAGAAAACATAACACACCTCCCTATTATTTTACCCTACGCGCGAATCCTTAGCACATATTGCACAGGTTCAAAATATGAACAGGGCTTGCCTAACCTACGTTTTTTTCTTCCTTCGCGTAAATTCGCGAATTTCGCGGTTTCTCTTTTCTTTCTCTGTGGTGAAATTATCATCAGTGGGATTTTTAGGGAAATTGCTCTGTGGTTGCTGCCCCACGATTTTCCGGCAAGCAATTGACAAGCCCCCCGCCCTGCACTACAATACACACAACTTAATAGATAGATTAAGGTGCGCCTGCCGCCCGGATGCGAGGCGCGTAACAGGGAAAGCCGGTCAAAGTCCGGCGCTGTCGCGCAACGGTATGATTTCTCCAGCAAATCAAGCCCGAGTACCTGCCTTTTTCTGGCTCTTTGTGTTCTTCGCGGAATGGGAAACAAGGCCCGTTATTCTACGTTAGCTAGAATGGGTGCAGTTCCCGCCAAGTTTGGCGGGTTTTCTGATTAAACGGATCGTCCTGCCTTCGCGTATGAACCAGGGCGATTTTTATGCCACCCAAAAGGAGAATTTCCATGAAGCTCGTTCTAAAAAAGATGACGATTGTTCTCTTTACCTGTTTCCTGCTGATGTCCACCTCCGCCGGAAACGCCGCCGCCCCCCGCCAGGACTCAACCGCTGCGCTTGACGCCGCCTTCACCTACCTCGCCAGCCAGCAATCCGCGGATGGCGGCATGCTCGGCCTGGCGGGTGCTTCCGATTCAGCCACCACCGCCCGCATGATGCTCGCCCTGGCCGCCAACGGCAAAAACCCCTCTCAATTTACCAGTGCGGACGGCCGCTCGCTGGTCGATTACCTGACCGCAGCCTATCCCGACTATATCTATGATGAAAACGGCTTGCTCTTCCCGGGCAATGCCGGATTAATCCTGGCTGCCTTAAACACAGCAGCTGCCGCCCCCCCGCAGCTCAGCGCTGAACTCGCCGCCACCCTACAAGAGGATGGCAGCTATGCCACAGCAGCCAACGCGGAATTCACCAGCGGCGCAGTCACCGACCTCAGTCAGGCCTTTGCGATCATCGGGCTGGCTCAGACCCATCAAGACATCCCCCCCCAAGCGATCACCTACCTCGTCAACCGCCAGGCCGCGGACGGCAGCTGGGACAACGGCTTTGGCTCCGACCCAGACACCACCGCGATTGTCGTCATCGCCCTGATCAGCAGCCGCCAGGTCAATTCCGATCACGCCGCCATCCAAGCCGCACTGACCTACTTCCGCAGCACCCAGCAAGACAATGGCGGCTGGAAGCCCGGCTGGGATAACGACCCCATCAACGTCGATACCACCGGTTGGATCAGCCAAGCCCTCATCACCGCCGGCGAAGCGCTTAGCCAGTGGAACCAAGGCGAATATACCCCCATTTCCGCCCTGATCAGCCAGCAGCAAGCGGATGGTAGCATCGGCGGCACGTATGTCAACGCATATTCCACCGTCGAAGCCGTATTTGGTTTATCCCCATTTTCGATCCTGAACACGACCACCTTTGCAGCAGGCCCGCCAGACACCATGCCCAACCAGGCCGGCCTGGTGATCCAGCTCACGGCGGATAACGTCATCCAGCAATGCCTTCCCATTCCCGATGGCGAATTTTTTGGCCTGGATTTACTCAAAGCCGCTACGCTCGATCTCGATATTGCAGTTGACCCCGCCATGGGCTCACTGGTATGCGGCATCGCAGGCACGGGCTGCCCGCTGGACGATTGTTTTTGTGATATGCCCAATTACTGGTCTTATTGGATTTTGACCGATGGCCAATGGGGTTACGCCCAAACTGGCGCCGGCACCCTCTCCGTGGAAGCCGGCAGTGTGCAGGGCTGGAGCTGGGGAGATACCCCGCCGCCGCCCGTCACCTACGACCAGCTGTGCCGCCCAGCCGCGCAAGTCATCCCGGCCACAGCGTTGCCCACCCCAATCGCAGCAACCCCAGCCCCAGCCACCCAAACGACCGTCGTCGCCACCGACCCCGCAGCTACCCCAATTGTGGAAGTCGAAAGCGTGCCTTCCGAGACAAATTACACCCTCTACTATCTATTCGGCGGTCTATTGGTGGTCTTAGTAGTGGTCATAATTGTCTATTCATCAAGAAGAAAGTAAACCGCTTAGCCGAAAGCTACTTACCTTGTGCCCCCTCATCCAAGCATCATTAGGTATCATTAAATTCCAAAGAAAGTAAAATTTTGAAAGATCGCTTCTTAACCATTCTCATCTATCTGTTAACCACCGGGCTGGGTGTCTTCGCCTATCTCTACCCCCTGCTGGGCACCGCTAGCGCGTCCGCTGCCCGCCAAAACGACCTGCCCTTGATGATGGCGGTCTTGTTGAGCTTATGCCTGCTGGTGCTGATCTATGAGATTCAAGAATGGCGTTTAAACAATAAGTTAATTGCGTTATTGGGCGTGCTGATCGCGATGAACGCCATCCTGCGTTTTTTTGAGATGGCACTCCCCGTCTTCGGCGGATTCAGCCCAGTCTTTTTTTTGATCATCCTCACCGGCTATGTCTTCGGCGCACGCATGGGCTTCCTAATGGGAGCGTTTACCATGCTGGTTTCCGCCCTAATCACCGGTGGGGTTGGCCCCTGGCTGCCCAACCAGATGTTTACCGCCGGTTGGGTGGGCATGTCGGCCTGTGTGGTGCGCCAACTGGTGATCTGCAGCAAGATCAAACATCCGAAGGTGGAACTGCTACTCTTGGGTGGGTTTGGCCTGCTGTGGGGCTTCGGATACGGGGCCATCACCAATCTGTGGTTCTGGCCGTTCATCGCTGGGCCGCAAGAGCAATCCTTTTCCACTGCGTTGGGATTGATCCAGACCCTAAAAAATTACAGCGTTTACTACCTGGCAACCTCCGCTTTTTGGGATTTAGGGCGGGCAATTGGCAATCTGGTGATGATCTGGGTATTCGGGCTGGCCGCCTTAAAAGCCCTGCGCCGCTTCCAAACCCGCTTCAATTTCTCTTACCGCCCGGCCAGCTCGGAGGAACGATGAAAATTCATACCTGGGCCTGGTTAACCTGGCTCGGATGCGGATTGATTTTAATTTCGTCTACACGCAACCCGCTCTACCTCCTCCTGCTCAATGGACTGCTCTTGCTCATCCAAATCCGCACCGCTCCCACCTGGAATGCCCGCTTTACCCTGCGCTTCCTGGTCTCGATGTTGGTTTTATCCACCCTGTTTAATATGGTTCTTTCCCATTTTGGGGAAACCATCCTGTTCACCATTCCCGAAAAAATCCCCTTCATCAATGGCGCGATTACCGCAGAGGCCGCGCTCTACGGCCTGACGAATGGACTGGTACTGGTGGGCATGTTTTCCATTTTCACCACCCTCAATCAGATATTGCCGGTGCGGGCATTGGTCAGGCTGATTCCACAGGCCTTCCAACCGGTCGCGGTAGTCACCACCATTGCCATCACCTTTATCCCCAGCACCCAGCGCCAGTTTCAGGCCATCAAAGAAGCGCAGGCCCTGCGCGGGCAGCGGCTGAATGGCATCCGAGACTGGCTACCCTTGTTTATCCCGCTGCTGATCGGCGGCCTGGAACGCGCCATGCAGGTGGCAGAAGCCATGACGGCGCGTGGTTACGTTTCCCAAACCAAAACGCCGCATAAAAGAAACCGCGTCTGGTTGATCCTCAGTCTATCGCTGGTGGTGGTCGGCTGGTTGGTACAGCTCGACCGATCCCGCCCGGCACTGGGTTGGGGGCTGGTCGTGAGTGGGGTCCTCATCTTTTTATCGTTGATCCTTTTCGCTGGCGGCAAAAACAAGCCCACCCATTACATCCAAGAAACCTGGCAGTTCCCGTCAACCGTGATCGTCCTCAGCGCCCTGCTCTCGGTCTTCTTATTGACAGCTCCCCTGCCAGGGCATGCCTCTTTGGTCTACAGTCCCTACCCTCAGCTCCAGCTGCCATCCCTGGCAGCCACACAGCTGGCCGCCCTGTGCCTGATCTTGATGCCATTCGCTCTCTACCGCGAGGAACACCATGTTAAAGATTAACCGGCTACGCTTTGCCTATCCCCATCAACCCACCCCGTTTTTAAATATCCCCCATCTATACCTGCCGCCAGTCAGTTTTTCCCTGGTGATTGGCCCCTCCGGCGGGGGAAAATCCACCTTGCTGCGCTTAACCAACGGGCTGGTGCCGCATTTTACCGGCGGCAGCCTGAGCGGGGAGATTACCATCCATGGGCTCGATCCAATCCGCAGCGGGCCGCACACCATGAGTAAAGAGGTCGGATTTGTCTTTCAAGAGCCGGAAAATCAATTCGTGGTAGATGTCGTCGAGGATGAAATCGCCTTTTCCCTAGAAAACGCCGCAGTACCGCGCCCCGAAATGCAAACCCGCATTACCACCGTCCTCGATCAACTCAATATCCGTGCCCTACGCCGGCGCAAACTGGCCTCTCTTTCGGGTGGCGAGGCGCAGCGCGTGGCAATCGCTGCCGTTCTGGTGTTGCAACCCACCCTCCTGGTGCTGGATGAACCCACCTCGCAGCTCGATCCGCAGGCCGCCAGCCAGATGCTGCACCTGCTCGAACAATTACGCGCTGCCTTTAACCTCACCATCCTGATCGCGGAACACCGCATCGAACGGGTGCTGCCCTTTGCAGACCATTTGATCATCGTCCCCGGCGGCGGCCAGCCCACCCAAGGCGGAGCCACCCGCGCTATGCTCGAAAAATCGCCCTACCTGCCGCCCGTCACCGCCCTATTTCGCCAAAAAAAGGTTTTTCCGCTGCCGCTTTCGGTCTCCGAGGCAATCTCGCATCGCGAGCGGTTAAATTGCCCCCCATCCTCCCCAGCCCCTGCGCTTCTGCCAAGCAGCGACCCGATTCTAATCGTACAGAATTTGTCGCTTTCAAACGTCGATCAGCTCATCCTGAGCAAGATCAATTTTTCGCTGAACCGGCGGGAACGGCTGGTCATCATGGGGTCAAACGGAGCCGGAAAATCCACCCTGCTACGCTGTCTGGTGGGTCTGGTGAAACCCAGCAGCGGAAAGATCGCGCTGCACGGGAAAGACATTACCAACGGCAACACCGCCGCCCTCAGTGCAACCCTGGCCTTATTACCACAAGAGCCGCAGGCCCTCTTATTCTCCGAAACGGTCTACCAGGAGTTGGAACATACCCTGCACAATCACGGACTGCCCACTCACCCCGAGCGGATCCTGGATTTACTGCGCCAATTGAAATTAAGCGATCAACGGGCGCATTACCCGCGCGATCTGAGCAGCGGCGAACGCCAGCGCGTGGCGTTGGGGGCGATCTGCATCACCCAGCCGCCGATCTTACTGCTCGACGAACCCACGCATGGGCTCGACCCTGATTTAAAAGATACCCTGATCAGCTTACTGCACACCTGGAACCAGGCTGGCATGAGCATCATCCTGGTAACACACGATGTCGAATTTGCGGCGCGTTTTGCCGAGCGCATCATTCTGCTGGAAAAAGGGGAGATCATCGCCCAAGGCCGCCCGCACCCCATCTTCACCCAAAACCCGCTCTTTGCCCCACAGATCAACCAATTATTCCCCGAAAGCGGCTGGCTGACCCTGGAGGATGTGCCGGATTAAGAGCAATCAGCGAAGTCCGGTTCTCTCTATGCTTCTGTGGCTGGTTTTTTGGTGAATGACTCTACAATTTTGTTGGGCAACGGGCGAGGCAACCGGTTGTCAGGACGCAAGCAAGGTTTTTCAGTACATTTCTTTCGCTCCCCCATTAAGCTATAATCAACAACAAACAGGAGGAATGTATGAAATACCGACGTTTAGGAAAAACCGAAATGCAAGTTTCCGTGGTGGGAATTGGCGCGTGGCAATTTGGCGGCGAATGGGGCCGGGAATACTCCCTGCCCGAAGTGCAGGCCATCCTAGAACGCGGCCAGCAGGAAGGCATTAACCTGATCGACACCGCCGAATGTTACGGCGACCACACATCCGAGCGACTGATTGGGCAAGGCCTGCCCGGCAAACGCGAGGATTGGATCATCGCTTCCAAATTCGGGCATCAATTTCACGAAAACTTCAGCCGCACCGATCGTTTTGACGCCCCATCCGTGCAGCAACAGCTGGAAGCCTCGCTGAAATCCCTGCAAACCGAGTACATCGACCTCTACCAGTTCCATTCCGGCTCAGATGCCGCCTTTGACAACCAGGAACTGTGGACGATGCTCGATAAACAAAAACAAGCCGGCAAGATCCGTCACCTGGGCATTTCGATTGGCTCGAATACCAATGTCCACCAAACCCGTTCGGCCCCAGACGTTGGCGCGGAAGCGATTCAAGTCGTCTACAACCGCCTCGACCGTGCGCCAGAAGAAGAAGTCTTCCCCCTCTGCCACGAATTGGATCTGGGTGTCTTGGCGCGCGTACCGCTTGCTTCGGGTTTCCTCAGCGGCAAATATAAACCTGGGGATACCTTCGACAACCCTAACGATGTACGTTCCCTGCGCGACGCGGAAAAAACGCGGGCTGCCTTACAAGACGTTCAAAAAATCAAGGAAGAAGAAGTGCCCGCAGGCGTGGACATGGCGGCCTGGGCTTTAGCCTGGTGTTTAAAGAACCCGGTCGTCACCACCGTCATCCCGGGCTGCAAGAACCCGCAGCAGGTCAGCGCCAACGCCGCCGCGGTTCGCGTTTTGGATCAGATTCGCTAAACCAGAACTTATCGATCCCTGAATTTAGCGAATTTCCTGATATTGAAAAGGTAGGGTGGGTTGGTTTGCGGAGAGTCTGGCTGTTTTGGATGATCCTAATATGTTGCTAATCGTTTCCTTTTCCCGTTTTGGATTTTATTCTCTTCTCTGTGTGCCCTGTAACGCAGGTTACAACACAATCCGGTATAATCATCCCACGATGATAAAAAAGACCCTGCCCGGCCTGGCCGTCCTATTGGCCTTGATCCTCCTCACCGCCTGCCGCCCAACGGCGGCATCAGCCGGGCTGCTCGATTCCACATCCACCCCCACAGCCGCCGAAGCAACCCCCTCCCCCACGCCAACAATCACCCCTTCCGTGCCGCCCACCGCCACCACCAGCCCCCAGCTCAGCCCAACCCCCATTCCGAGCGAGCATTATATCAGCGGCATCTTTGGGCACCGCCAAACCTACGCCATCAGCTGCGAATCAAGTGCCGCCGCGGATTGGGCCGGCTTTTTTGGCGTGCAAGTCTACGAAGCCGATATTCAATTCTTACTACCCCGCTCCGATAATCCCGATAAAGGCTTTGTCGGCGATGTACATGACCCCTGGGGGCAGGTGCCGCCCTATTCGTATGGTGTCCACGCCGCCCCCATCGCTCAGGCCTTACAAGACGAATACCAACTGCCAGCCCGCGCCGCCAAACCGTTCACCCTGGAAGCCTTAAAAGCAGAGATCGCCAGTGACCAACCCGTCATCGCCTGGGTGATTGGAAATATGGTCGGCGGCATACCAGCTGACTATACCGACAAAGACGGCGACACCACCACCGTCGCCGCTTACGAACACACCGTCATCATCACCGGCTATGGGGAAGATCACATCCGCTACATGAACAACGGACGTTTCTACCAAATTCCAACCGATACCTTTCTGAATAGCTGGGGTGTTTTAAAGAATATGGTCGTGTATTACGCAGATTGATCGAGCCCGGCCACCTCTTCGCTCAGCTGCGTCAAGATGGCGTCTGCATGTTGATAGCGGATCATAAAACGATCGGCGCCGGCTTTGACCGAATCCGAAAATTGATCGAAACTCATAATACCAGCCGCCTGCATTTTTATGGAGGGATCAAGCGTCTCTCTTAAAAAGCTCATTTCAGTGTACTTGGGCAAACGCGGCAGCCAGCCGCTGGTCGTATTAACAGCCTCAATCTCCAGATCCTTACAAATTGCACACACCTGACGGATATGTGCTGGCTGTAAATAAGCAATCTCTAAACTAACCACCACTGGTTTTCCCGTCGCGGCTCTGACCGCGGAATACAGGTCACATTCCACTTCATCCCAATCGCCGGACAAAATAAAACCCGTGTTCATCGTCACGTCGAAGCGGTCGACCCCCAGATAATATAATTCGCGCATTTCTGTGATCTTGGTCTTACTGGTCACACCCCCGGTTGGAAAACCACTCATCCCCACCAATTTACAGGCACTATCCGCGGGAAGCTGCTCTTTGAACAGCTTGAGATAGGCTGGCAAAACCGCAGCCCCCTCGTAGCCCTCACAAACGGCAAGCAAATTATCAACGGTTTTTTGATCATCATACGGCAATAAAGCCGAAATGACGCTGCGCGCTTTAAATAACTGTGGCGTCCAATTCATATCTTGTCTTTCTTCTGCAATTCATGGCTAAAAGAACGAATACTGTGCTGTCCAATTATAAACGCGCCCTGTATAAGTTTACTGCAGGTTTGTATAAGCTTAGGCGAAGTACCCTACGCCACATCCGTTGGAAGATCAAAAAGCTGGCAAACAATCTCCCAATGGGTACGGGTATCCAGCGCATCCTGGTCGCGGTCATAGGGGGACTGTTTGGTGAGCTGCCTTAACACCAAGGGCGATAAGAGATTCATTAACCAGTTTGGCCCGATTTTTTCCTGCTTGGATAATTCGGCGATATAGTCCGCAAAACTATGCTTTTGATACGCCAGCAATAACTGTGATTCTGCGGTGTTCACCCAATCCTCATAATACCAGGCCTCATCCACCAACGGATCTGGATTGCGGAAATAACGATCCGGCAAGGGTTTTAAGCCGCGTGCCTGGAAGATGGCTCCAAAGAACTCCCCGGCCGTGCGCATCCAATCCGGAGCATCGCCGCCCAGTAGCAGGGTACGGAACAAGATGTCCGCCTGCACCGCGTTAGCTAATGCCAAACCGGCATCACGGGCATCCAGGGCATGTTGGCGACGTTCTGGCGGCATGCTGAACAAATACTTCATTAAGGCCGGCCCACCCGCCTGCGGCCGTAGGCCAAACACAGCCGGCAAACGGATAATGCTCCACGGCAGACCGCTTTCCCGCACCAAGTCTTCCACAATTACCTTATGGCGGGCATAGTTATCGCCCGGGTT
>JACDJC010002366.1_pt1 | contig 14937 bp, 6 predicted proteins | sample 7454191 | NCBI WGS metagenome assembly JACDJC01 (sample SAMN14253291, study PRJNA609438) | sludge metagenome | isolation source: sludge after 25d culture with pyrite and EDTA | collected 2018-12-20 | reverse complement strand
GGTTTTCCCAGTCGCCAGCCATGCGATGCACTGCGGTGTCCGGTTTTGAAACTGGGGGGGAGGCCCCAGAGTATGGGCCAGTTAGTGTTTCCATAACTTTTGCGCTATATGGAGTTGCTACCTCAAACGACGGGGATATTCGCTTAGAAGTATCAACTAATAATGCTGTTGGCAGTCCAGGCTACCCATATTTTTATCAGTATGTTTATCAGCTGGACAGCGCAACCTACGAAAACCCAGGGACGTACACTGTATTAATTCCGGCTGCTGTAGGCGAGGAAAATTATTCAGCCGGAGCCTCTGGTGAGTACCTGACGATAGAGTTTTATGCGCCATCTGGTGGGGGCAATTATCGCGCAGTTACGATCACTGACATAACAATCGTTATGACTGGAGGTATAACTGGGTCTTGTACCTCTTTCTGGACGAATCACATTGGTCAGCAAGAGGTGAGCCCATGACAATCACCTTTGACGGCGAGCGCAGCAAACAGCGGAAAGTTCTAGCTAAGAAATGGCTGAACGATCTGACGACGCTCGACTTGCCGGCGAAGAATATCGTGTACGATGGGTTCCACTACCGGCTTTTCAATCTCGATGATGACCTAAAAGGTGGCAGGATTACAGCACCAGCCGGCGCGTTGGTGGCGTACTCAACTAACACCAAGATGGAGATCGCCAGTTCAGATTGGTGGGCGGGCGTGTTTAACGCTAACCGCCCAGCGTACATCTTGAAGGATATCGAGACGGTATCGGGCACAGCTGTAGTCAGCAAAGTTTCTGGCGTAGGCGCTGCTGCTGAACCTAGAGTCGCGTACAAACCTTCGGTGTACCCCGCGAGTACCCCGGTAGTGTTTTCCTTCGCCGGCGAACATTATGTAGTAGGCTTCTCTGGCACTCACGACAGCACCGGCATGTTCCTTCATTTTGGCTCTAGCTTTTATAGTGACGCGGGTAGCGCTGAGAAGTCTCTGCTGACGAGTAAATACACAGACAGTACTCCGGCTAATAGGCCGTATTATGGGTGTGCCACCACCATCAGGAGCCCTGGTGGGCTGTCGCTATTTCAAGTGCCTGGATATCTAACATCATCGTGGTACTACGCGGGGTTGGCAAACAACCCTTACACAGTTGGTGATTTATTCTTTATGGCGCAGGATGGTACTGTAGCTGCTGGAGAGATTACGGTTGAGGCGTATTACACATCACTTCATTCTGACATAAAAAACCCACTATCGTATCTTGACTATGCTATTTCTGGACAGGGTCCGGCATATCTGCGTACTTATGGTTACGCTTTCGACTCTTATTTTACCAATGGTACTTTGCCGACAACCGTGCAGCTTATCCGCGCCGACAACATTTCGTTTCCGCCAGCGCATGACTCCCCGCAATACGATCTTATGCTTGCTATCTTGAATTGGACGAACCCGATCAGCGGCATACTTCTCTATCTCTCCAACCTTGAGACCTTCTGCAACAACATGTTTGGCGCAGCAGCTCGCACAGTTGATGACATCACGGTCATCCTTCTCAAATACTTCGGCTATCCCTGCGCCCGCATGTCTGCCTGGACAGCGGCGGATACGGTGTTTGTCCCCGTCGATGCCAACACTTTCTACTCATGGACACGCTCAGACGGCGTGGCAAAGTTTTCCACTATGACGGGCATCACTAAATACGTCGGATTCCAAGTACCTGCACTTGTTAGCTCTACTCCGGGCCTGCGCCCCAATATCACTCAGTCTGAACCAGGGCGGTATTTCTGTGTTTGTGAGACAACCTCTGGAGAGAGTGAAGTTAAAGGGCTATACACCGGCAGCCCATTCGGTGGTTGGCTGCCGCTCCCGATGCCTTTAGTTGGCACACTTCGACACGCTCGCCCGATCAAGAACAGCGTTACGGAAATGATAGTTCTCGGCGTAGTCGAAACGCTAAATGGGTACTTCTTCTCCGTGCTTCGTTACGTTGATGATGGTCAATCTTTTTTCGGAGATTGGCTTCAGTTAGGTAAACTACCGTTCACGGCGGATAACACCACTAAGTGGGGCGTGGGGTTATATGGTGACGACCCCTGGGTAAAATACCAGCAGGATTATATGCAGCCGCCGCCTATTGTTCATGGAGATGTGTCATGACCTGCTGCATCCTCGAAAAGACGATCAACACAACCTATATCCCCGGTACTTCTGGGCAAGCAGGCTACCCCGGCAGACCGGCTTCACCTGCATACTGCGCAACTACGTACAGCGATAATTGCCAATGGGTGGCGAATCCTGCGGTCACATATCGCAACGACTGCGAGCTTCTTTGGGGGTGGTGGGCGAATGAGCCGGGGGTGGCGGCGTCGCAATGCGAATGGCTGGCAAACATATCCCGAGTTGTACCGCAAGGTTGTGGACACCTGATTACGTATGGGCAGAAGAATGTTTGTACGATAAATATGTACCACAACGGCCAGAAGATTGGGCCAGCGTGGGCGGCTAACCAATACGGCATTACGGCTGTATATGGCATTCCACTGTATGTCTATTCGTGCGGAAATCCAATCCCTGTAACCACATGCTATCCAGCTACAGCGGCTATTGCGCCTATTCCAGCAATCCCACCTACGCCTGCACAGATCATCACGAACTACAACCTCGGTTGGAACTCGCACTCTCGTGCCATCGACTCCCTGGATGTAGGCAAGGTCGTCACGTTCACCGTGGCCAACGGTGTGCATGGTGCGTTCGTGGCTCTCGGACCTTCCGGCGTGGGCGGGCAGAACCTCGCCTCGTTCGGTTGGGGCCTGATGATCGACACCACGGGCGTCAAGGTGTTCGAGTACGGCGTGCATGTGGCCACCCTCGGTGCAGGTTACAACAGCACGACTGCTTTCAGCATGGAGCGCGAGTTCGACGGCCGGCTGATTTACCGGGCGGACCTGGACGAGTACACGAGCGCCAATCCTCCCGCTGTCAGTGATGTGTTGTATCCCTACACGCACCTGTACTCCGGTGGCGACAGGTTGTTGTGCGCCTCATACGCTGACCTGAATCCTGAACAGACAGCCAGCGCCACGATGACCGGCAAAGGCACGCTGCTCATAGGGGCACCATCGGTAGATGGAACCTTCAATGCCGCCATTATGCTGGTTGGTACGGGGGCGCTGACTGTGGATGAGCCGTACCCTTACACCATTACATTGGCTGGTGAAGCCTCTTTGTCGGCGGGCGTGAACACTCTGCAAGCTAACATTACCCTACCCGCCCTGGAGATGATCGGCGCGGATTTTGCCTACAGCTTCGTGGATACCACACTTCCTGAGCTTGAGTTGGTTAGCGGCATGGCGATGTATGTTCCGCCGCAGCCGACAACGATGTATGCCACGCTACCCTTTTTGCAAGCCTACGGGTTCATCCAGACTGTCGAGATTGACAATGGTGACATGATTTTGCCGGAGATGCAGGTTGTCGGTGGTGATTATGACTATGCGTTCTTCAACCAGTCGCTCCCTCCGTTGCAAGTTTTTGGCATGGAAGGCAATCGTCTTGAGATGGAGATCATGAGTCATTTCGTGACTTTCTTCGACTTTCAATCCGTCGCTTCAGGTGTACTTGTGCTCATGAGTCACGGTCAGCTTCAGTCTATCCAGACGCTCCAAGTCACCGTGCTGATGGACATGGTCAGTCAGATGGTTGCGGCTAGTCAGTGGACTGTACTGGGTGAGTTTAGCTTGAGTTTGATGAGTGGTTTGCAAGCTCAGTCTTCCCAGTTGCTGACTGGGGTGACTGGTGCAGCAGTGAACGACACAGCTCGTGTGTGGGTCGTCAACATGGACAACGGTGCTTCTTCGCAGTACGACGACTACGGTTTCAACAGCTACTTCAACCGAGATGGGCTGTCCTATGGTGTAGCTGACGATGGTATCTACCTGTTGCAAGGTGAACTGGATGCTGGCTCACCTATCGAGGCTGTGATGGACATGGGCACGACCAGCTTCGACTCCCCAGTACAGAAGCGCCTGCCTGCTGTATATGCTACGGTTGCTGGGGATAAGCTCATTCTTAAAGTAGAGGCGGACGGAAGCGATCCGTACTATTATGAGATGCGGAGTAGCAGCGAGCATCTGGACAAGCACAGGTTCGACCCAGGACGCGGGTTGGTAGGTGTCGAGTGGAGCTTCAGTCTGCTTAACCAGAACGGTGAAGACTTCGAGTTGTCCTCACTTGAGTTTGCTCCGGTAGCGATGAAGCGGAGAATTTGATGAGTACAGTCGATACTGAGATTAGTAATGCTGTAACCCGTGCAGGTAGCTGGGGGAACACCGCCAGTTTTTACGGGCTAGTTGCTTCCGAAGGTGGTGAACTGTGGAACGGTAACTATTTCGATGGGGTGACTACTTTCACAGGTAGCGCTACTCCGACCACACCACCTCCTACTTATGGCGCGGCTCTCGTTGCCCCGGCGCTACCTACTATGGCTGACGCCGAAGCGTTCCGGCTGGCGTTGCAGAATGAGCTTGATGCGTTCTTTGCCAATTATTTTTCAGCGGCTGACGCATACATGGCTGCGGTAGCGTGGGTACTGGATGCGTTAACAACGAATGATCCTAAGTTTCCTGGTGTTGCGTTCAACACCATCTGGACCAAGGCTCGACAGCACGTAGACGCGCAGGGTAACGATGTCAGTGACCTTAGTTTGCCTACTCCTGTAGCGCACACCTTCGCAGGTTTGGGTGCGTTCGATCACGCTGAAGATTATGTATGGTCGAAGGTCAAAGCTGAGTTATGGACACACGCGGCGTCACTCAAGATCAGGGACACGCGCATCGAGGCTATCGTGGCTACGGGTGAGTACATCAAGGCTTCGGCCAAAGCGGACATTACAGTACTGAGTGGTCAGACCGCGTTGTTTGCCGCTAAGCAGAATGCACAGCTGGCTATGGCTGCTTGGTATGTCGCTATGGCTACACCACAACTTCGTGACGCTGATCGCGAGCGCATTCGTAAGACTGAGCTACGCGGCTTCGACATGTCTGATGGTACGCACGTGTTTACTGGGGTGAATCAGAAAGTTGACGCTTACCTTGGCGCGGCAGACAACATGGGTAAGGTTGCTCAGGCAGCACAAGCGTCCATGAACAGCATCATAAGCTCTTCGCAGGTGGGGTTCTGATATGAGCATGACTGTAGATACACTGATTCAGAACCTGGAGTCGAAGGCGAACTCGTTTTCGAACAGTGCGTTTGATTTCTCAGTTCGCGGATTAAACACAGCTTATGGCGCACCTATCACCATACCTGATCAAGTTATCGCCTACGTAACCCCTGGTAACAATCCGCTGACCATTGCTCTACCTCCGGAATGGAACAATGCGGATACCCTTGCACTCGTCAAGGAGTTGATGGATACGTTGAATGCGTTCTTCGCCAAGTATTTTCCGAATATCTCCACGGAGTACACGGACTGGATCAACCTCCTTGAGCAGCACATCGCAGCAGGTGTGCCAATTCACGAGGATAACGCTGAAGCGAACCTGATGCGGCAAGAGCTTGATGCTGTGGAAGGTGTGCGTAATAAGCACACGATTCGCTCGGGCTATTCCAACCGTGGTTTCCAGCTACCGCCCGGAGTGTTGGTGCGCGACACCTTGAATGATATCGACACCCGCAGTGCCAAGCTGGTTACTCAGAGTATTGGCACAGCGAGTAGTGCTACGGACGGCGTAGTGGGTGCTTACAAGACCTTGCTCAGTACGGCGATTGCTACAGACTCAGCGCGCGTCTATGCTTTGAAGGCGATGTCTGACTTGATGCGTACTGCTGCGGATATGTACGGAGCGAACAACGACAAGAAGGTTGCCCTGCTTCGTGCTCAGTCTGAGGCAGTGCAGGCCACCATCGCATACTACAAAGCTGAACTGGCTCTGGATGATGCGAACACCAAGATTTACGACCAGAACACCAAGCTGCGGCTACAGCGTTTCGCTGCGGATGGAGAGTTCTTCGGCAAGAACGAAGGGCTGCAAGTTCAGTCTGCCCTCGCGGCATCGGCTCAGGCTGCTAGAATAGCGCAAGCGGCGTACTCGGCGTTGAACACCATCGTGTCCTCGTCTACTGTCGGATTCAGTTAAGGAGAAGATCATGAGCATGAGTTTCGGACAGGCGATGGAACGTCGGGCACGCAACAAGGACACTGAGCTTGCCCAACAGTGGGACCGCAACCGCATAGCTTGGCAAAAACTTGAAGACGACTATGCGTTAGGCACGGGCGCGTTGGGGAATAATGCTGCACAATCTCCTCAAGGTTTGAAACCCGCTACGAAGTCTCCGACATTCCTTGGCAAAGGTACGCTTGAACAGAATACTATTGACGGTAACCGGCAACCTGAGCCTATGGGTGGTATGCCGCAAAGTTCTGTATTCAAGAACTCTGCCAATACTTACTCAGATACGAACACGGCGGGGTCTACTTTTCTTTCCCAGCCTACTGCTCAGCCTAATAATATGACTGACGACCAGTGGAACCAGCACGTGCTCGGCATGTTCCTCGGTGGCCTCATTGGCAAAGACAAGAAGCCGGTGGACCAACCCAAGCCTCCGCAAACCCCTCCGCAACCTGAGATGCTTGGCACGGGTAAAGTACGCAGTGCTGCTGAGCTTCTTCGCCCCGGCGCTCGGCAGAAGCAGCTTGAGGAACAGTTGAAAGCCCAAGGTCTTCGTCGTGGCACAAGCTATGTTTATGACAACCCCGCTGGCGTGAATCAGGTTGTTGACCCTACTGGTAACGGTCATCCCACCAAGGATAGTGTTCCTGCTAATCTGGCTCAAGGTGAAGCTGTGGTGAACGCTGGCGGTATGGAAATCCCTGGCATGCGCGACTTCGTTGCCTTCATCAATGAAGTAGGCGCAGAGAAGCTCGGTCTCAAGGGTGCTGCAAAGACCAAGGGCGGTGTATTGCATGCAGCAGCGGGTACTATTGATGTGAGACATCTTAGTGGTGCTGCTGAAGATACGGCTATGAAGAAGTACTTCCTCCCCAACGCCGATGTAAGACATCTCGGCGGCACTGTTCAGGATGCGGCTATGAAGAAGTACTTCCCTAACGCCGCGAATGTTATTACTCCGCAGGAAGTACACGCCAACATGGCTGCGCGTAAAACTGTCGAGCAACTTTCGAAAGACGCTGCGCGAGTCAACGCGTACTCAGACGCATTGGCCCGTGGCACTGTTGGAGCAGGTTCTGTACCCCCTGGCGCTGTACCCCCTGGCGCTGTAGCCCCTGGCGCTGTACCCCCTGGCGCTGTACCCCCTGGCGCTGTACCCCCTGGCCAACCAGGGTTTGGTCAGCGTTGGAAGCAAGCTATGCGTGATGGTTTTGCTGCTGATGCAGCTAAAGCTGAAAAAGTGGGTAAGTATGTTGGTGGAAAACTTGGTAGCGCAGCTAAGTTTGGAGCGAAAGCCACTCCTTACCTCGCTGCTGGTTACGAAGCTTATGACGCGGCTAAAGATATTTCTCAAACGCCTAAAGGCGAGCGTGCGCGTTTCGCGGCTGGTCGTGGTTTAGAGACAGCTGGTCGTTTTGCTGGGGCGTATGGTCTAGGTAAAACTGGTGCAATTACAGGGGGTTTGGTTGCTGGTCCCCCTGGTGCTGTTGTTGGTGGAGTACTCGGTGCTGGTGCTGGTTATTTCTTGCCGGACCTTGGCTATACCACCAAGGATGAAGCCAACGACCGCCGTGCAGCTATGGAACAAACACTAACTCCGGAAGCTTCCCCATTGCTTGAGCAGAGTAAAGGTTTCTACACAGTTGGTCCGGATGGAAAACTGATTCGTCACGACGCCGCTGGTGATCAAGTGGGTAACAGGTGGACTAATGTGAACCAACAGCAAGTTGATCCTGACGAAGCTGGTTACAGCCAGTTCTTCAATAAGCAAGGTATCACTGACGAGATGCGTGCAAACCCCGAGAAGCATGGTTTGCGTCGTATGGAAGGTACTGGTGGTAACGTAATTTATCGTCGTGGTAACGAGTATATTGGCATGGGTGCTCCGTCACGCATCGCAGCTGAAGAAGCTCGCGCCAATGACCCTGCTGTGAAACGCGCAGCAGCGATGGAACAGTTGCGTGAGTATGGTATGGCTGGCAATAAAGAAGCCGCCGCTATGTATAACGCGATGGTCAAGGAAGATACTGACAGGTATGTTGCCAGCACGGGTCTTGACGCTGAGCGTATCAAAGCAGGGGTTACAAAAGGTAAGCAAGGGGATGATTACAAGATCATGGACCGGCTTATTGATTCGGATGATTTCAAGATTCCTGTCTTTAACAAGGATGGCCAGCAGACTGGTTCGACAGACAGCACTGAAGAGAAGCAGGCGTTCAAGACCTTCGTTCGAAATCAGATCGCTCAAGGTCGTAAGATGAATCCGAACTTGCAGCTTCCTTTCGATGACCCTGAGATGATGGAGTCGTTGATTGGTGAATTTTTGACAGACTTCAAAGGTCTTCAAGCTGTGAGGGGTTATGGGCGTGAGAATGCTGTCAACTACCGAGACATCGAAGGTGGATTGTCTTCTGCAAAGAAAATTCCTGACCTTACGATCCCTGATTGGTTTGATAACCGCATGAAAGGTGTTTCAGGAAGCCACACACTATACAATGCGATTACTGACAATTTGTGGAATCCTTCAGGCGGTGTAAGGTACGTTGGTAGTGACGGCACTACAGGTGTAACTGTACCGAACGCTGCTGGTCTTGGTTTAGGTGACCTGTCTGGAAGTGCTCTGAAGCGGCGTATTCAAGAGGATGAGTGATGGGCGCAATCTTTGATTCACTGGTTGGTTCGCGGCCTGTTGTAGAGGAAAAACTTCCTACCGCAGAGAACTTGGGTGAATTCAGTAAAGGTCTAGGCCGTGGTTTTCACGGATTACGCGGTACTCTGTTGGACTTCGCTGGTACAGTAACTGAGCCTATAGCTCCAGACACAGCGCGTAAGTTCTACAGCTACTCAGATGCTGCTCAACAAGATGCCGCGCAATACCCAGGTCGTGTAACCAGCCTGAAAGATATTCACAACGTTAGCGACTTCGGTGACTTCGCTGCTGGCGGCGCAGGTCAAGCCTTACCTTCACTTCTTGCCTCAGTAGGCATGGGTGGTCCAGTGGGCGTCGGTCTTAGAGCAGCAGGTGCAGGTGTTGGGGCAGCGACTGTGGGTGGTCTTGCCGCAGGGTCTTATCCAGCTGTGACGGGAGAGCTTGCGGGCTCTATGCGTCGTGATCCTACGATTATGAGCGACTACACACCCGCCCAACGTACTGGTATGGCTCTAGCTGGCGGCGTTCCTCTCGCCGCTATAGACGCACTACCGACAGCGCGCGCAGTAGGTAGAGTGCTCGGGCCAGACATCGTAGGCACAGGTGTTAAGAATGCTGTGTTGAATACAGCTAAAGGTGCGCTTCAAACTGGTGTTGAAGAAGGTGTGGCTGAGGGTGCGCAACAAGCTGGTCAGATTGCCATGCTTGGTGCTATGAATCCTGAGCGCAAATCTTTCGATCTTCAAGAGACTGCTGACGCTACTGCGCTCGGCTTCTTCGGTGGTGCTCCGTTGGGTGGTGCAGCGGGTGCTGCTCAAGCTATCAAGAGCAACCTCCCAGGTGCTGTTAACAAGGCTTCGGATTATCTGAAGTCACGTAGACCAGCGACTACTGAGCAAGAGCTTACTCAACGTGACATGGCTGACGTTGGAGAAGCTGAGGCGTTGGCTGGCAGGATTCTTGAGGCTGACGCTCCGGGGAGTGTACGCAGGCTCACTGAAGAATTCATGAGCATGGCCAAGCGTACTGGCGAGGATGCTGAGTTGTACTTGCGTGAAGTGGGCAACCGCTTCGCTGCGTCCGACGCTTATGAGAAGGGTCGAGTAGCCGCTAAAGCTCTGCGTGAGAAGTTGTTCCCTGGTAGGGATCGCCGCCTCGGTATGGCGATGTTTGGAGATATCAAGTACGACGACCCGCCTGCGACTAAGAGTTTTAGGCCTGGAGTTGACGCGCCTTACTACAATAGGTACGCACCTGAAGAAGTATCGCCACGCGGCTTTGGTGTGGAACCTGATGTAGAGCCCTTGCTCAGTTACCTGCGAGCGAAAGATTTTGTAAGTGGTGTGTCGAAAAACCTAGGTGGAGAAACGAAGTACTGGCAAGACGTTGCTGATTATCTTGTAAATCAAGCTGAGTGGGATAGTGCTGATAACTCTCTGCTTTCCTCCATGCAAGAGTGGATTGGTAGCAAGTTCGGTGCTGTACTTTCCAAAAACGAAACCGGGGAAATGATCGTTCCAGACGAAGGCCTGGTCAAAGCTGTCGATGGCTTCTCTGACAAGATGAAGTTTACTTACGAAGCCATGAAGCTTGGTGGCCAGAGTGTGCCTAGTCAAGTTGCGTTTGATGAAGTCTACAACATTGTCAAAAGTTATGAGTCTGCTGAAGATATGCAAATGCAGCAGGGTAAGAAGGAAACCTACGACGAAGAATCATTGGACGACATTGGCACGAACGAGTTTGAACCGAACGAGCTTCAGACCGAGGATGTGTATATCGGCAAGAGTGAATTTGCTGACGTTCCGTTTGAGAGTATCGGCAACAAGGTGAAGATCAAGGAGCTTCAGGATAACATTCGCGGGAGCGGCGGTTTGGCTAGGACTATCGGTGTTTGGGATAAAGCCAAACGGCAAGCGAAAGACGATGTGGACTTGCGTAGGCGTGAAGATGAACTTCTGAAGAAGTATCGCAAAGAGCCGTTTACTGATCGAGAAGAAGCATTGCAGGATGTGAATAGCAAGTTTGTCTATATTCTAGATCAGCGTGTTAATCGCCCTGAAGGTACGGTGGTTCGCGGCGAAGAATTCAACAACGTAAGTTCGAAGAATAATAAGTGGTCAGTACAGGCTAAGAATTTCCCTGGCCCTGAGCACGGCACGGTTTGGTTTAAGCGCAAAGATGGTGTTGAGTTTGCCACCAGTGTTAGCAAGTTGATTACCCTTGGGCGTAAGGGCGGTGTGACAGGCGAGACTGAGGGATTGGCTGAGCAGCGCGATGCTTTGCTTACTGGTATCAGTTCATTCTTGACGGCTGAGAACGCAGACGGTAGCACTGCGTTGCAACCTCAGTTTGGTTTCAAGAGTGGTGAATCTATTGAGTGGGGTAAGAAACTCCCTGCTAGTTTGAAGCTGTTCGATGGCAAAGTCGCTGACATTGAACAAGCAAAGGTTCGTAAAACTAAGTACGCTGTTGGTTTACGTGATGAAAAGAGTGCCAAGAAGTACATCGACTACGTCACGAAGAAGTTCGAGACGAAAGCTATATCCCAAAATGATGAAGCTCTTTTGAATAAGTTGAAGGCTGCGACTAGCACTAGCGAAGCTTTCAAACTTGCAATGCAGCTGAATATTGAAGGTCCGGCTCGCAGGGCTGTTGATTACGCTCGCTCGCTTGGATATGAAGAAGAGTCAGCTGCGTTAGAAGATTTGCTCGCCACTGAGAATTGGGGCAAGGTTGGTGCAGCGCTTGATGACCTCAGTGAACTGCTTGCCAAAGCTGGTTTCAATAAGGAAGAAAACGAAGGGGTTTCTGATCTAACGAAGATTACTGAAGATAAGCATCCTATTCGTAGTCTCCGCGAAGACCTTGCCAACCCGAACAAAGCTATGGGTGAACGCGACGCTTCTGGTGAGATTGCTCGTCCTGCGCCAACAGGTGAACTTGCTACCGGGCCTAAGATTCAAGGTGTCAAAGCAAAGCGTGAGCCATTGAAAGGTGAAGGTATCCCCAAGGCGAACGAAGCTCGTCTTGTTGAAACGTCTAAGAAGCCTGCTGAGCTTAAAGGTGAGCCGCTCCCCACCCCTGAGCAGTCTTATAGTTTGCTTCATAAAGAAGACGATACAGACAGTAAGATTAAACAGACGCTTGAAAAATTAGGCTTCACAAACGTGCGCCCGCTTATTGGAACAAACTATCGTAAGTTGAAGGACGTGCGGACTGATAAAGCTGTCGATGCTGTGTTTGTGTATGACAGCGGTGGTGATGTGAATTACTTCATAGCCAGCCGTGACAAACTCATTGTCGGCTTGCGCTCTGACAGCATCACTGCTGAGAACTACACTGACGCTGTGAAGAAACTATACGCGGAGCCGGCTAAAGCTGCGCACGACTCGCGTATCGAGACGAACTACGTTCACTTCAGCGGCATTCAAGACAACCTCGGTACTCCGCTGACTGAAGCTGAGCAGAAGGAAATCAAGGAACACATAGAAAAGCTGCTTGGTCCGAAGATCAACACTAGCTTCGTTGAAGAGGTGTTGGGTAAGCTTAGTGGCAAGCCTGTGAACTTCTCTGCCGACTGGGGTCCAGGCGTTATTCGCATCATGTCTCGGCTTACGTTCGGTAGTGCAATGGATGCTGCAAACCATGAGTCCATGCACGAGTTGTTCAACTTGCTGCGTAACGAGACAGCTGCCAAGCCGCTTATGGATATCCTGCTTAAAGCTGCAAATGCTGCGCCTGTGGTGAAACAGCTTGAGCGTCTGCTTGAGCGTCATCCTGCTGCGATGAAGCAAATCCATGACAAGTCGCCGGAGTTTGAAAACGAGCGTCTGGCGTACATGTTCCAGTTCTGGCAAGCGGGCAAGCTTGTAATCGGTTCTGAAACAAAGTCTGTGTTCCAGAAAATCCGTGACTGGATTCGTAAGGTGGTAGGACTTCTGAGCGAAGATCAGAAAGCTGAGCTTATCTTCCGTCGCTTCGCAGAAGGTCAACTTGGTTGGGGTATGGCTGAGAATCCCAGCGAAGTGGCGAAAGTTCTGGCTGACGATATTCAGAGCCGTGGTGCGGCTATAAAGAAAATCGGAGAATGGACGAAACCTGCATACAGCGCTCTGTCGAAGCTGGCGTTTACAGCGCAAGGTCAGCTGGAAGATTCCAATAATCCTGTGTTGCAAAAACTCTCACGCATGTTCAACGTCCCGGTTGGTGAGTCTGGGGATCAAGGGATGTACCAAGCTCGGGCTCAGATGTCTTCGAAGTTCTTGAACCGCTTCGAAAACGACATTGCTGGGGCGAGTAAGGCTGACTTGGCTTTGGCCCTTGAGTACTTGCAGAAAGAAGATGGGTCAATTCCTCGTGCTGAAGAAGCGCGCAAGGTATTCCTCGCCGTTCGCAAGTTGCTGGATGACCTGCATCCGTACATTACACAGTCAGGTATCGAACGCTTCAATGCTGAGACGAATAAATGGGAGACTATACCGTATCGTAAAAACTACTTCACGGTGGTTTACGATATGGAGAAGATTGCTGAAGACCCGTCAGCCTTTGTCAAAGACTTGGTAGATAACCATTCTGACTATATCCAAGAGCGCTTGAAGGAGTTGGAGTTTGACCGTTGGAATGACCCTGCGCGTCATGAGGAATATGCTAGGGCCGTAGTAGACCGTCTGTTGAATTCTCAAGGCGCTGTAGACCTTGATGAAACTACGTGGTCACTAGGCTTCTCTCCGTTGATGACTGCTGTAAACAAACGTTCCTTGGATTGGATCAAGCCTGAGATTCGTTCGAAGTACCAGAACAAAGACCTTGTCGGAACTATGACTAGCTACATCATGCAGTCTGTGAAACGAGCTGAGTATGTGCGTAGGTTCGGTAACGACGGTGATAAGCTTCGTGACTTAATCGTAGATGCTAAGGATGCTGAAGTAGCCCGTATGGCTAGAGAACGCTCCGGTGGAAAAGCGATTCACAAAGTCAGTAAGGAAGAATGGAAGGAGATGGAAGACAAGGCTGCGGAGAGTATTAAAAAATATCACCCTGCTATCATGGCTCTTGAAGGAACGCTTGGTTACGATATTAACCCGACGTTGCGTGAGTTGTCAGCTGGCATGATGGTGTACCAGAACTTCCGCATTCTTGTAACCAGCTTGTTTAGTAGTTTGATTGACCCGCTGGGTATTATGGTGCGCGGTGGTACGGCGAAGAATGCTTACGATACTTTCATTCGAGGAGTGAAAGAAGTTGGTCTTCGTTGGAAAGGCGAGAAGTCCAAGGATGAAGCGACTAAGCTTGCTGAAATGATGGGCACGGTTGATGCGGGGACGTTCCTTGAAGCACTGGGCCAGACGTACAGTAGCCTGTACATGTACGGAAAAGTGAAGCGGTGGAATGACTGGTTGTTCAAGATCAACGGTATGGAAGCATGGACAAGGGCCACGCGAGTTGGCGCTACGCAAGCAGCGATTGAATTCATCCAAAAGCACATGACAACGCCTACTGATAATAGTAAGCGTTGGTTGGATGAATTATTCGGAGAGAATCAGAGACCTGTCCTTGTGGACGGAAAGTTGGACACCACTGACAAAAAAGTTCAGATGGCGGTGATGAAGTGGGTAGACGGAGCAATCTTGCGACCTAACGCTGCGCAAAGACCGTCTTGGGCTTCTGACCCCCACTGGGCGCTTGTGTGGCACATGAAGCAGTTTACTTATACTTTCCACAAAGTAATTCTTGAGAGGGTTTGGAATGAAGCTTACAAGCATGGGAATATTGAACCAATGATGCTTCTCATGGCAACGTACATTCCTATGATGATCGCTGCGGACGCAGCTAAGGCGTTGCTCATCACAGGGGATGAGCCTTACTGGATGAAGGAAGGTTTGAGCGGTCAGATTAGTCACGGGGCTGTTCGTGCTAACTTGATGGGTATCCCTCAGCTTCCGTTGGAAGCTTATAACAAGGATGTGGCTCAGATAGCAGGTCCATCTGCTGAGTGGGTGAAGGACTGGGTGACTGAACCTGCTGGTGAACAGGCTCTAGGTTCACTACCATTTGGTAATGTAGTCAGACAATGGGGTAGTGTACGAGGTCTCTAGGACACGCTAAACATCGGGCTCTCGGTCTAGTTTGAGCCTAGC
>JACDJC010002362.1_pt1 | contig 14960 bp, 9 predicted proteins | sample 7454191 | NCBI WGS metagenome assembly JACDJC01 (sample SAMN14253291, study PRJNA609438) | sludge metagenome | isolation source: sludge after 25d culture with pyrite and EDTA | collected 2018-12-20 | reverse complement strand
TGACTGGTATTGTTCGAGGAGGTATTGCCTCAGTTTGGCCTCCTTCTCCATCCTTCTCCTGTTCAGAAGGATCACGATGAGAAGCACAAGCATCGAGGCGAAGGATGCAATAATAGTAATTATGAGTGCATTTACGAGGGCTACTGACTTGCCGAAGTAGTCATATCGGGTGAGCCATGGACTGTCGCCCTTCAGTACGAAGATGTTCTTGAATTTTTCCCATTTGGTCGGCTGCGTCACAGGCGGCATGCCGGCGGATGATGACGAAGAGTCTGTAATACCCAGCATCCCGGTTGCCGGAATTATTTCTGTGGCAGGCACTGACTCAGCTTCAGAAGCCATCCCTGATGCGGCTGGTGTGTCTATATCGCTTATAGCGGCAACCGTATCCTGTTTAATTTCAGCCTCTTCTGCAGGTGTTGAGATTACTGCCTCTGTCTTTACTGCCGGTTTCGCTTTTACAGCGGGTTCTCCGGGAAAAGCAACCGGTATGAAGATACTTGGGGCCTTGCCCCTCAATGAACTGTTGATGAATACTTTGTACAGGCCATCCTCTTCAATGAGTTCAAGTGCCAGTCCTGTCATCTCCTCAACCCGCCCAATCAGTGCTTCGGCATTGGCGCGTCGGCCAAATGCTCCCATCTGGATGGCGAACTGTCCGCCGGCGAGTGATACCAATCCTTCAGCAGTAAGCTCAGAAGGGAAGGTAGAGACTGCAGGCAGGTTCTTCGAGCCTGCTGCAGGGGGAACAGAGTCCGGCATATAATCTCCCGGCAGGCTGTGGGCCGGCAGCAGGGCGCCCTCAAGGACGAATGCAAGCAATATGGTCAGTATAAGCCTCATCTTACTTTTCCTATGCCCATTATTAAGCCGGCATTGCCTTCAAACCTGTTCCTGTATGCAATCCCGGACAGCTTTTCGTATGACCAGCCTGCCCCAATCCTGTAGGACCAGCGCGGGTTAATCTGGTCAAACCATGTGAGCCTGACGCTTGTCGCCTTCTGCCTCTCGAGGTCAGTGAGAATGTCATACGGCTCATCGGGAGCAGTACCGGTGCCCGCCGTCAGCTGAAGGTAATCCGTTGTACCGAAATATCTCCTGGCGCTCAGGAAGAAAGAAGTTGTTACCCCGATATCCTTGAAATGGAAGTATCCCCTGGCGGCGAACCAGTAGTTGCCCAGGTACTTCTCGACCGAGGCAGTGCCCAGGAAGATGTTATGATCAAAGTAGTAATAGTTGACTCCGGCGGAAATTGCCCATCCGGCAGGAAGTGACTGCCACAGTTCCAGGGCAGCCCTGTGTTTCGGGAACCAGCGGCCCGGGCTGTAGGCGTAGGCCACGTATGCATAATTGTTTCTGCCGAGCTCGGGCCATGCCTCCGCAGCAAACTGGAGGTCACTGTCAGAAATTTCATCCGGTGGACCGGTGTTTAAATGTCCGTAGTTTATCCCCGCCGCAGCAGTGCCCCATGAGAACCGGTGGCCGGCGCCCAGGCTGAATACCTGCCATAGGCGGTCAAAGGGCTCGCTGTATGTGTCGAACATGTACCCCGCCCTTATGTCGGTCGGGAGGGTCACCTGCTGTGAACGGTCACGTGACCATCTCCTGATGTCATTCAGTGCTTCGGCAGCGTCACTGTTCGCGGGATCGGTCATCAGCAACGTATCGATGACAGCCGATGCTTCATCATAACGGCCCTGCCAGGCAATTATACGCCCAAGCAGTATGCGGGCATCGCCGTATTCCGGGTATTCACTCACAAGCAGCCTCGCTGCAGGTTCAGCCTCGGTATACCTGCCATCAAATGCCAGCACCCGTATCCTCGAATACTCCTCTTCCGGGTTTGTAACAGTCTGACCTGATACCAGTCCATTGACAAGCATCATTATGATCAGAGCAGAAAAAAATGCTATGTATGGTTTGTTCCTCATCGTTTAAACAACTGCTACTGCCGCCCGAATCTTCCTAAGGAGGTCATCCGGGTCAAATGGCTTTGTAATGTATCCGCTAACCTTCATCTCACCTGCCTGCCGCTGCATCTGGGGATCACTGAAGGCTGAGACTATCAGGACAGGAGTCTGCTTCCTGAGCTCGGTGCGAAGAAATCTTATTACTTCCAGTCCACTGTGGTATGGCATGTGAATGTCCACAATGGCAAGATCAAAGTCATTCTTGCGCAGTTCCTCAATAGCCCTGTTACCGTCACTGACTGTCACCGGATCATAGCCCTCGCGCTCCAAAACTACTGACATTGTTCTCAAAGCCATCTGGTTATCTTCACAGATAAGTATCTTCATTTCTTTAGTTCAGTTCTGTTTCGCCCTTTTTAATAACGCATCTGTCTGACCTTTATTAGACTAAAACGTCAAAAATGGTTCTTTTGGTTCGTTTCCTCAAAAAAAGGGGCTCGTAATTTGACAATTGTTGATAAATCGTTGATGATATGACTTCAGACCGTGATAAGAGATTTACAGCTCCTGCAGGCGGATATTCCTGAATTTAACGACAGAGCCATGTCCAAGGAATCCTATGTGTCCCTTTTTGTTTTTCAGGCCCGGGTGTTCCTTGCCGTCCATTGTCCCTCCGGTGAGGGCGCCGGCATAATCACCATCAACAATTACGGTGCCGTTCAGAACAACCTTTACCTTCGTCCCCTGCAGGGTTACCTCCTGGTAGTTCCACTCCCCGACAGGCCTGAGAAATCCTCTCCGTGCCGGGATGACACCGTATACTGAACCGTGGTACTGGTAAGGCTCAAGGTTTGCATAAATCGATGCAGTATTGTCAAGTATCTGGAGTTCCATTCCTACATAGGCAGCATCTCCCTCAGTGGGAGTCCTGACGCCAAGACCGTTGTTAGCGCCGGGAGTAAGCTGAAATTCGAAGCGGAAAACGAAATCCGCATACTCCTTCTCCGTATAGAGGTTACCGCCGCTGTCATTGCCCGGTTTGATCACAATCACCCCATCTTCAACAGTGTAAGAGACCTTGTTGCCGATCCATCCGTCCAGGTTTCTGCCATTGAAGAGCGAAACAAATCCGGCCTCTTTTTCCTTGTCTGTGAGGTACTTTCCGTCGAACTGTGATTCGTACTCCTCTTCATCAGGCACGTTCATGGCTTCAATGGCCTCAAGCGCCGCATTGCGAACCTCTTCTGACGGATCTGACAGATATGGGGTAATAAAGGGCAATGCCTCTCTTATTCCCAGGGATGCGCTATAGGCTACCATTGCAGCCCGGGCCCCCGGGTCGGCGGCATATGGAGCAATATCCCTTATCATCTCCAGCTTACGTTCAGGTGTGATACGTGCTGCCTCTGTCATTCTCATGTAAGCGTCGAATGCGGGCATTCCAAAGGTCTTGTTCCCTGATGCTGTTATATCCAGAAGATGTTTTGCCGCTGAGTGGTCCTTCCAGTGTGAGAGGGCGTCAAAGCAAATATCGCGGACTGTTGCGTCCCCGTTTTCAAACTCACTTACGACCAGCTTCAGCGCTTTTTCTCCGCCTGTTGCCGAAAGCAGGGGAATCAGTTTCATCCTGTCTCCGCCCTTTCCGAGAGCTTCCAGTATCAGGTCAGAACGCTTTTCAGGGTCATCATGCTTCATTGCTGCCGCCAGTATTGCCCGCTGCAGCTCGGAAATTTCTGCCCTGTCAGTGGCTGCACCAAGCAGACTTAGTATCTGAGGCTGGTCACCGAATGCAGCCAGTGTTCCCAGGGAGGTCAGTGCCACTGCTCTCACGCCCGGGTCTTCAGAGCCGGTATATGGGAAGACGGTTTTGAACCATTTGTTGTCACCTGACCATGCCATCAGCCTTAAAAGAGTCACAGTGGCCTGGCCGGCGGACTTCGGGAGTGTCTCAGCCACCCGGATCATGCCTGTGCTGTCAAGAATGGTTGTAAGAGCGTTGGCAGCGGCAAGGTGTCCCTCCTCGCTGTCATGCCTGACGATCCATGAGAGCAGCGGGTCAAGTGCCTTTTTGTTCTGCAGGCGTGCCAGGGATGACAGAGCAGCTGCTGCCACATCCTGCGAAGGATCTTCCATAGCCTTCAGGATCAATGGTATAGCAAGGCCATCGCCGCGTTGACCCAGCATGAATATTATCTCAGGCTTTGCTTCCTGCGAGACCCTGGAGTACCTGCTTATCCATTTTTTTGTTGCGTCGCTTCCCGGAATGGCAGACGCCAGGCGGAGAGCACCGCCCCTGATTGCAATGTCAGGGTCATTTGCAGCCTCAAGGAGCATCCCCAGGGCATCCCTCCCCTTCACCTCTGTAATGACACTCATGGCGGCCAGTCGCTGGCTGGCAGCCTCGGGAACCTGGCTGGCAGAAATCACCTGTGAGGTGATGCGCTCCATCTTCTTCACCTCGCCCGCAAGGCCAACTTTCCTTGCATAGATGAGCAGAGCCCTCACGGCTCCTGTCGGATCCCAGCGCCAGGAAGCGGCTGCTGCGACCCGTTCAAGCATCTCCCCGGCAGAAGGTGCGCCAGTTGATGCAATGACGTAGAGAGCGGCTGATTTTTCAGCTGTGCTTCCCTTTTCGTACCATGCCAGGTAGGTGTCGATTGCATTTCCCGGACGTGTCTCTGCCAGTGCAACCATTACCTGTGCAGCGCAGGGGCAATCTGAAGCAGTGAGAGCCGAGGCAAGCAGATCAGCAGCACCGGCGGTGCCTATCGATTGCAGGACAATCACGGCATCATCACACGCCTCAGGCGACAGTACCCATTGCCTGAGGGCTTCCACAGTCAAAGCCGATCCCACCAGATTGAGCTGCCTCATGAAGAATGACCGCACCTCCCTGTCGGTTGCCCGGGCCATAAACTCTATGCACTCCTTTTCCCACGCACGCTTCCTGATGTCATCACGGTCGGCTGACAGATGGGCAGTAAGTGATGAGACCGCATAGCGCGCTCTCAAGTCATCACCGTTGCCTGCAGGCACGATCTGTTCGCAGATCATTTCCCTGCCCTGTGCGCCGAGTGCATACATATCCTCCATCAGACGTGAGGCAAGCTCATTGTTGTCAGCCGGCAGCCTCGCAAGCAGGTCAGCCACCCTGGTTCCGAGTGTCCTCACATCCTGAGCACCGGCTGCCGTACTGATGAGCAGAAGCGCCACAAGCGCAAATAATGTTCTGATTTTTTTCATGATATCATGTTTCGTGCGTATTACATATGCCATTCACCTCTCATTGGCTGGTCAACCAACGCATTAGCTGCGTCATCGTCAATGAAGAGCTGACTAACAGGGTCAAACTTCAGGTTTCTGCCCAGCCTGAGTGCAACCACTCCCATATTGACGATAGTACAAGACCTGTGTCCGTTCTCTTCGTTCAGGGCGAATGGACGACGGGTTCTTACCGAGTCGGTGAAGCGGGTAATCTGCGGCTCAGGATCGGGAAGATCCCTGGCCAGTTCAGCCAGGTTGGGTATATCTGAAACGAATCCCTTGTAAATCTTTCCGGAGGGGCCTTCAATATAGGCTGCATCCTTGTCGCGGTTTTCACCGTCAAGAATAATCTGGCAGCCATCTTCATATGTATAGGTAATCCTTCGCCATGAGCCTACTGCATCATGATGCTGCTGGGGTGCGTCTATCTCAACTGATATGGGACTGGTCTGATCCTTGCCGAGCAGGTACTGAACCGGATCTATGTAGTGCTGCCCCATGTCACCCAGGCCTCCGCCGTCATAGTCCCAGTATCCCCTGAAATTCTCATGCACCCTCAGCTCGTTGTATGGTTTGAAAGGTGCCGGCCCCAGCCACATGTCATAGTCCAGCTCTGTTGGTACAGGCTCCGGAAGCAGATCGGTCCGTCCGCTCCAGTAAAACTTCCAGTCGTAGCCTGTTATGCCACTGATTGTTACCTTAAGCGGCCAGCCGAGGATGCCGCTGCTGACCACTTTCTTGAGCGGCATTACTGTTGTGCCGAGGCCGTAGAACTGACCTGTAAACCGGAACCAGGTGTTGAGCCTGAACATCCTTCCGTTGGCCTTCACGGCCTCCACCAGCCTCTTCCCCTCTCCTATCGTTCGTGTCATCGGTTTCTCGCACCAGATATCCTTGCCGGCCTCGGCAGCCATTCTGGCAATAACGCCATGCCAGTGAGGAGGTGTGGCAATGTGAACAATATCAATATCCGGCCTGGTGATCAGCTCTCTGAAGTCGCTGTACCCGGTCACCCCCTTGCCAGCGCGGTCAAGCGCTCTCTTAAGGTGTCCGGCGTCAACATCGCATACGGCAAGCAGCCGGGTATTTTCATAATTGAAATGGCCAAGCCCCATCCCCCCGACACCAACTATGCCCTTCGTGAGCTGGTCACTTGGCGGGGTGTATCCGCTGCCCCCCATCACATGCCTTGGTATGATGGTGAGGCCTAGGCCTGCTGCAGTACTTCTTAATATAAACCTCCGACGGTTGACTTTTTCCTTCTCCATGAGCCGAAATCTTTCGTTGAGCGGTAAATATAAAGATTCGGCCAGACCGATGGTTAAAATCCATATTCTAACTATGAACAAGTAACTAACCGTGAAGTGGAAATCCGGTTGCTGGTATTGACTTGGCGCGACATTCAGAATCAATCAAGTAACAAATATGAGATTTGGTCGTTAACATATTGAAAGTTTTTGCAACTTAGTTCCTGAATCTGCATTCTGATTAAAAATGAGAAAGATGACTGCAAAATTTATCATGCCAATCATGGCACTGTTGGCTGTACTGCCGCTGAAATCACAGGATTACATCAAGTTTGGACGCATTGATCCTGTCTATATGACAATGGAAACCTGTCCATTTGACTCCGCGGCAACTGCCTTCTTCATATTCAATGAGCAGTCATGCATGACAAGTTATTACAAGACAACCGCCAGGTACTCGAGTGACGGAACCATGACCGACGGTCCTGACTATCAGAATAACATCCACATACACAGGGCTATCAAGATACTTGACAATTCTGCCACCGACTGGGGAAATTACTCCTTCGTAATAAACACGAAGCTGGATAAGATTGGCTCCTTCAAGGGTTTCACCTACAACATGGAGGATAATAAGGTGGTAAAGACCAAGCTTGAGCGCAACCAGGTCATTTTTGAAGAGGCAGGTCCGAACAGTGAGCGTATCAAGATCAGCATGCCCCAGGTTAAGAAAGGCTCGGTAATCGAGTTTGAGCTGAATATTACCTCCCAGAATTTCTATTCCCTGGGCCCTTTCCCTCTGCAGTTCACAATTCCTGTCGAAAAAAACATCCTGGTTGTGAAGACTCTTGAGTATTACAACTATAACAGGATTTCCAAGGGATACTTCGGCATGGCACCGGCCTTCTCCCAGACAACCATAACCGTGCCAATAGATATTGTTGAGCAGGAGTTCAACGGAAGGACAAGAACCGACAGCAAAATTACCTACCTGGAGCGGACAGAGGAGTACAATCTCGACAAGGTTCCGGCATTCCCGATCGAAGCCTATCTCACCACGCCAAAGAACTACCTTGCCAGCATCAGGTTCGAGCTGGCGTTTACAAAGTTTCCGAACTCAGCCCAGAAGCACTTCAACAGCTCATGGGAGTCACTCAACAAGGTGCTGCTGGAGGACGGCAATTTCGGTCTCCAGCTGAAAAACACCGGGTTTCTTGCTGATCTGGCCTCTGAGCTGAAGGCCGCTCATACAGATCAGACAGACCTTGCCAGGGCATGCTTCGAGACAGTTAGAGACAGGATAACCTGTAACAACAAGACAGGGATATTCTGTGACAAGAGCATCCGTGAGGTGCTCAAAAATGAAGAGGGAGATGTGCAGGGTATTAACCTGTTGCTCACCGGACTGCTGAGAGAGGCCGGTATCCAGGCATGGCCTGTGATCCTCAGCACGCGGGGCAATGGTTTGATTCAGCCCATATATCCTTCAATTGAAGACTTCAATTATGTGATATGTCTCGCGGAGGTAAACGGCAAACGGCTGTTGATGGACGCTTCGGACAAATACCTGACTGTTAATCTGCTCGATCCTATCTGCCTGAATGACAGGGGAAGAATAGTGGATCAGACAAAAACCGGATGGATTGAGCTTACAAACACTGAGAACTCATACAAACGCTCAGTTGTCTGGGATGTGGAATTCGGCGAGGATGGCGTTGCCCTGGCCAGGGTTTCGGAGACATATGAAGACATTGCGGCCTACCGCCAGAGAGACCGTATCAGGGATGAGGGTGGCTTTGATAAATACATTGAGGATAAAAGCAATCCTGACAACGGTTACACAATCAGGACCTCAGGTGTGGAGAATCTTGAGGAGCTTACGCAACCCCTGAGGCAGACACTCGAGATTGAGCTTGATAAAGGTTACATGCAGGGCGATCTCTGTCTGTTTCTCCCCCTCTTCACTGAAGCACTCAGTGAAAATCCCTTCAAGCTCAGGAAAAGAGAATATCCGGTTGAATTCAACTACCCGATGACAGAAAAGGTCCTTATCAGGACAAAAATCCCGGAAGGATACAGGGTAGAGAGCCTGCCACCCAACCAGACATGCATTTTGCCGGGTGGCGGTGCAGTTTACGGCCTCAAGATAACCTCGAGAGATAACGAGATAGTGGCTGAATATGATTTTCAGATGAAAAGAATGCTCTTCACTGTAGATGAGTATTCCAGCCTGAAGGAATTCTACAGGAAAGTAGCCGAGAGCCAGAATGAGAGTGTAGTGCTTCAAAGGGTTGCAGAATGAGACTTACCCTTCTCGCTTTCCTGATCCTGTCAGCCGCCTCGGGTGTTTACGGCAGCACTGGCAACAATACCGGTCCTGTTCCGGCCGCAAATGTGAACGCCCTGATAAATGAGTATCATGTTACTTATGAGGTCAGGTCGGAAACCGATATCCGCAAGACAACTGTATACAGGGCAACCGTGCTGAGCCAGGGCGGCCGAAGTTACGGCATGGTCAGCACCAGCGTAGACAACCAGAGCAAAATTACCGCATTTAGCGGAAGCATATTCAAGGCAGACGGATCACTTCATTCCAGGATTAAACTTTCAGACCTGAATGATTCACCGTCATACCCTGATTTTGTGTTTGCATCTGACAGCAGGCGGTACTCCTATTCACCGGCAATACAGGACTACCCTTACACACTTGCATATGAAGAGGTTATAAGCTATTCAGGACTGATGGCCTTTGAATCATGGATGCCTGTTAACAGCCTTAACCTGGCGTGTGATACTTCCTCATATACAATCATCTGCCCTGACTCCTATAAGATAAGGCACAAGAGCTTTAATATCAGCGAAGAGCCGGAAACGGTGAAGCTTGACGGAAACCGGACGCGCATCTCCTGGGGAGTTGGTAAGATCCCTGCGGTGGAACTCAATAATTACATACCATCCCCGGAGACCTTCCTTCCCTACCTCATGGCGATGCCTGAAAAATTCTACTATGACGGGTATCACGGAGAAGTCACTGATGCCAGGTCTTACGGCTCATGGGTGGCCGGACTGCTGGAAGGGAGGGATGCAGTAAAACCTGAAATCTCAGCCCGTATGGCTGCACTTACATCTGATGCATCCTCAGCGAGAGAAAAGGTGAGCAGGGTTTACAGGTACCTGCAGGAGAATACCCGTTATGTTGCAATCACATATGGCATAGGAGGTCTCCAGCCTGCTCCCGCAGACAAGGTGTCGCAATACGGTTATGGCGACTGCAAGGGACTCTCCAATTACATGAGATCACTCCTCGCTTCAATCGGCATCAGGTCATATTATACTGAAATCGGGAACGGGTCAAGGAAGATCACCCACGACGATTTCGTCTATCTGCAGACCAACCATGTGGTGCTGTGCGTTCCGGATCCGAATGATACAATCTGGCTTGAATGTACCAGCCAGCACTATAATGCCGGATACCTTGGCTATTCAAACAGTAACAGGAGGGCGATGCTTGTCACCGAAGATGGTGGTAAGATCGTAAACACTCCCTCAGCTGATTCAACCAACAGCTTCAGGAGGACAAGATATGACCTTGCGATCAGGGCTGACGGAAGTGCTGAATACAGGATCAGGGCTGATGCCACGGGACATTACTATGAGGAGTTGTTGCACCTCGAATATTCAACAAGGGATGAGGCTATCAGATTTCTCTACGACGATCTTCCTTTCAGGAACCATTCAATCTCTTCATATGAAGTCTCATCAGATACAGCAAGTCTGGCAGCACTGAGAGCAGTAATTGACGGGAAACTGAACAAATACGGGACTATTGCAGGAAAAAGAATGGTAGTACCTGTCATCCCGGCAAAGATGTTCTCATATGTTCCCAAACTGGAACCTGACAGAAAGGTTGCAATCCATATCTCCGGGCATACAGCAATCACTGACACTGTTGCGATAAGGATACCTGATGGTTACAGGGCAGCCCTTATCAATGAGAGGAAGGAATTTTCAAATGAATTCGGGCGTTACAGGCAGTCAGTTGTCTCAGACGGTTCCACTCTTCTTGTGGTAAGGGATGTGCATATTCCGGCTGGTACTTATCCCGCTGAAAACAGGGAGAAGGTGACGGAATTTTTCAAAAAGAGCCATGACATCGAAGCAATGTCAATAATGTGTGAGCAGGCACAATAGCACGGTAATGCCCATATCCGGAATAATTTAAGGCCTCAGTGCACGTCTTCCGGCACCTGGTACTTTTTGCGCAGACCGTCAAGCTTTTTCCGGAGCTTTGCCTCTGTCCTGTCATATGCCGGATCGTCAATAAGGTTTTTCATCTCGGCCGGGTCAGTGCTCAGGTCATACAACTCCCACCGGTCAATGTCATTATAAAAATGGATTAGCTTGTACCTGTCCGTTCTTATGCCGTAATGTCTCCGTACGGCATGTTCGGCAGGGTACTCATAGTAGTGGTAATACAGGGCATCACGCCATTTTCCGGGTTTCTCTCCCGTGAGCAGCGGCACAAGTGATACTCCCTGCATATCAGCGGGCGGCTCCACTCCTGCCAGTTCCAGGAATGTGGGTGCGAAATCTATGTTCTGCACCATCTCCGGAATATCGCCGTGGGCTGAGAGTGAAGCCGGGGGGCGCATCATCAGAGGTGTCCGGAATGACTCCTCGTACATGAATCTTTTGTCAAACCAGCCGTGCTCACCAAGGTAGAAACCCTGGTCAGATGTATAGACAACAAGTGTGTTCTCAAGCAGGCCTGCCTCCTTAAGGTAATCAAGCAGCCTTCCCGTGTTGCGGTCCACAGACTCGATTGTCCGGAGGTAGTCTGTCAGGTACCTGTTCAGCTTGTACAGCGCCAGTGCCTCGCCTTCAGGAGGACTGGCCCTGTATGCAATGCTGATGCTGTCATACTCCTTCAGCCAGGCCTCGCGCTGTTCAGGGGTCATGCGTCGGTTAAGGTACCAGAGATAGTCCTTCTCCGCCTGTGAGAGTGAGTCGCCGTCAGCGCCGGTGATCTTAAGGTCCGATGAAAGCGTCATATCCTTTATGACGCTCATCTCCTGAAGGCCTGCGGCCATCCGTCCCCCGTAATTATCAAAGAATGTTTCCGGCACGGGGAACTCCGTCCCGTCAAAGAGGTCAAGGTCACAGGTATCAGGCATCCAGTTGCGGTGCGGAGCCTTGTGATGAAGAAGCATGCAGAATGGCTTCCCGGGGTCTCGGTTCTGCAGCCACTCTATCGCTTTGTCAGTAATAATCGTGGTCGCATACCCTGTCTGCCTGTATGTGCGTCCCGGTTCGATGAAGTCAGGGTTGTAGTAGCTGCCCTGTCCGGGGAGGATGCTCCAGTAGTCGAATCCTGTCGGTTCGCTCTTCAGGTGCCATTTTCCGATGAGGGCTGTCTGGTACCCGGCCTCCCTGAGGAGCTTCGGGAAGGTGACCTGGGAGCTGTCAAACCTTGCCCTGTTGTCAATGTGTCCGTTTGCATGGCTGTGTTTCCCGGTGAGGAGCGCTGCCCTGCTTGGAGCGCATATTGAGTTGCAGACGAAGCTGTTGCGGAAGATTATCCCTTCATCCGCAATACGATCTAGATTGGGTGTTTTGTTTATCACGCTCCCATATGCGCTGACCGCCTGGTATGCATGATCATCTGTCATGATGTAGATGATGTTGGGTCTCAGTGGTTCCGGCCCGGAGCATGACCAGGCAATGAGGAACACCGGCAATACAACAAGCGTCTTGATCTTTTTCATATTACATTATTCGGTTTTCACCCGGGAGGCCGGCCGGTAATCTGTCAGCCGGTGGCTTCAGATAGTAACTATCTTTTTTCTGATTATGATCCAGGAAACAATCAGCAGATAAACAGCACACAGCAACAGAACACCCATTCCGGGCACCACCCCCATTGAATCGCTGACAAGACCCATCAGCGGAGGTATAAGCGCTCCGCCGGAGATAGCCATCATCATCAGGCCGGAGATTTCATTGCTCCTTTCCGGATACTTCTGTACCGTGAGCGAGAATACAAGCGGGAAGATGTTGGCTACACCAAGCCCGATAAGGAACACTAGTATCCATGCCGCAGCCTTTGATGCAGGGATAACCATTATGAGAAAAATTGTGATGATAGACAGAATGGCGCTGTAAAGCAGTCCTCGGGTTGAGGCGAGTTTTGTCAGGATGAGAGCCCCGGCGAACGTACCCAGCATACGGCCGAAGAAATAGATGCTGCGGCCCGACTGTGCCGTAACCTCCTCAAACCCAAACCTTGTGGTCAGGAATTTGCCGGAGAAATAGTTGAAGCCTACATCGATGCCCACCACAAGAAATATGGAGAGAACCATCATCAGGATGTACGAATTTCCCAGCAGGCTGAAGGCTGATGCCATCGATGCCTTGTTCCCCGTTGAGGCGGTCTCCTCTATTTTTACCATGCTTAGCCAGAGCACACTCAGGAAGGAGATGACACCATAGACAAGGAAAAGGATTTTCCAGTCATTGAACATACTGGCAAATAGGGCTGCCAGGGGTGCTGCCAGCATCGATCCAATGGCCTTTATGAACTGCGAGAAGCTAAGGAAGCTCGAAGCCCGCCGGCCTGGCACAACATCTACAAGCAGAGGGTTGGCCGAGACCTGCACTATTGTGTTACCTATTCCAAGCAGAGCGAAACCTGCAATGACCGTAATGAAATTATAGAACAGCAACGGGACGAACAGCCCGATTCCGGTGATTATCATGCCGGCATTGAGCATCTTCTTTTTGCCCACCCTGGCCTGCATTATACCCACCGGCACAGAGAGGAAGAAGAACCAGATGAAGGCAGCAAACGGGATAAGGCCAAGGATGAAGTCGCTCAGCCCCAGGTCCTCTGCCACGCGGTCCTTTCCAATTCCCACGAGGTCAACAAAACTCATTACGAAGAAGGAGAGGAGCACCGGCACCACCAGTCTCATCTCGATTTTTTTCTCATTCATATAGTCAGGGTTATTCAGTCTTACATAAGTGGAAGGGCAGGTTGTACTGCCTTCCAGAAATCATCATCGAGAAGGTATGCGCTACCCAGCAGGGCTGCATCCTCCTTCAGTTCGGAGATTGCAATGCGGGTGTCGCATCCCTCCCTCTTGAGGGCCTCTTCCACAGATGGTCCGAAGAGATTGTATGCATGTGATATATTTCCGCCCATGACAAGTATCTCTGCTCCGAACCGTTTCAGCCAGGGTGCAAGGAAACTTGCAAGGCCTTCGCCGAAACCGTTGAAAATCTCCTGCACCTCAGGGGCTCTTCCGGCCATCATTGCAACCTCTCTTACCCCTTCGGCATCGCGGCCGGTCACCTCGCGGTAGCGCGAAGTAAACCAGCGGGTTGAAAAGTAATCGTCTGCTATCCCGTTTCCGAACGGGAGGTGGTATACACACCCCATCTTCGGCACCCTGTCACCTTCAACAACCGGGATGCGGTTTTCAAGGAACGCCGAGCCGAAGCCGGTGCCCAGTGTGACTGCCATCATCCTCTCATACCCGGCGGCTTTACCTGCCCAGGCTTCCCCCACGGCGAAGGAACTGGCATCATTCATGAACCTTACACGGCAGTCACATGGCAGTCCCAGCCTTGTGCTTATGGCCTTTCCAACGTTTACTCCGTACAGTTTCTCATACTTTGGCACTCCCCTGATAAGGCAGATACCCTTTACGTAGTCAAAGGGCCCCGGCATGGCGAATCCCACCCCGCGCAGATTGAAGATCTGAATTCCCCTTAGAACCTGCTTAAGGGTGTCACTCCAGACAGTAAGTATCTCATCGGCCTCAGCCTTGTTGTCAACAGGGCTCTCAGCCCTCGATCCGCTGATGATGCGGTGGGCAGTCATGTCAACTGCCACGGCGGTAATGTGGCTTCCGCCAATGTCAACGCCAATGGCGATGTTCTGAAGTGCAGAATTCATGATGGTTCTCCTTAGGTTGAGTTTTTGAAGCAATGAAAATATCTATTTTTTCTCAATAAGTGCAGAATGTGTCAGGGATAAAATTCTGAAAAAATAGGTTCAGTCAGGGAAATGTCTTAAATTCGTGTTACTAACATCAGTTTCCAGGTCATTCAAAATCCAAACATATAGTGTCATGCTAAAAGCCACCAAGGAAGACGCCCTTCTGTATCACAGCAGCGGCCGCAAGGGTAAAGTGGAGGTAATCCCCACGAAGCCATACTGCACACAGTTTGATCTCAGCCTCGCCTATACGCCGGGGGTTGCATATCCCTGCCTTGAGATTGAAAAGAACCCTGATGATGCATATCTCTACACCGCCAAGGGCAATCTTGTTGCAGTCATCTCGAACGGTACCGCCGTGCTGGGTCTGGGTGACATCGGGGCACTTGCCGGCAAACCCGTCATGGAGGGAAAGGGGCTCCTGTTCAAGGTTTTTGCCGATGTGGATGTCTTTGATATTGAGATCGATGAGAAGGACCCGGACAAGCTGGTAGAGATATGCGCAAAGATTGCTCCCACCTTCGGAGGAATTAATCTCGA
>JACDJC010002361.1_pt1 | contig 14962 bp, 18 predicted proteins | sample 7454191 | NCBI WGS metagenome assembly JACDJC01 (sample SAMN14253291, study PRJNA609438) | sludge metagenome | isolation source: sludge after 25d culture with pyrite and EDTA | collected 2018-12-20 | reverse complement strand
GATACAGATGAAGCTATACAAGACATCATCTTTAATCAGCTTTTAAAGTCACCACGCATACTAAAAACATACTTGGAGGTGTAATATGACCGTAAAAATAGACGTTTATATGGACGGAGGTATGGATTATTATGTAGCTACATTTAACAACGTAACATTCGTAGAAATATTCATATTACCAAAACAATATGTTATACTACGACTTCTGCTACGTTTTTATAATAGATGTATGGAAACCAATCCTACTGCGATGACATCGAAAGGACTCAGAATTGCGTATATAGGTAACAATGCTAAAAAGCAGCTTAAATTTGCCTTAAAACGTATCTACAGAGATTACCCTTATCGTGTACAATCTAGATCAGTAAAGGACATGTCAAAACTGTCTAACGAAGATCTAGAAAATATTCTGTATAAAATAATAGATCTAGAAAGCTATCTAATACTTATAACATGCTCATGATCATCGATTTAATCAACAACGAGAGCTTTGGGTATATGATAGAAGTTCCAGATATACATTTTTGTATGCAAAGAATAAATACTGCACAAGGCCGTCTTCCTAGATACTACCAACACGCACTCGAGTTAAGAAAGACTTACTACACTACACATCAGTTTTTAGCTAATACGCTTGAAACTCGCCCTGTTGCATTAAGTGATTTTGCAAAACAAGATCTGCTTAAAATAAAGCATTGTTTGCGTACTATTATACGTAAGCATGGTCTACTTATCACAAGCACTACAGGTATAAAAGAGTTTAAAGACGAAAACGAGCTAAGAATATTTTTACAACGCATCATTATGGAAGACTATTACTTCCTACGTGTTTATTTCACATCAGACTAACATATCATGAGAGTAATAATAGGTTTTAATGACACCATACCCTCCCAACATGCGGATAAACACACTTTGCAATTTGAAAACTTCTGTTTCCTTGAGCCTGGACCTAGACAGGAAATATGCTCATTGATAAAATGGTATGTTATAATTGCAAATAAAGGGAGTGGCAGAATAATTACAAATAATGAAATAACCTACAATCCAAGCCAATATAACAGGGAAAAGGAAAAAGAAATAAAATCAAAACTTTTCAAGTACGACATCGCTATACACACTAGTCAAATAAGTCGTGATTTACGACGAAAATTGATTCAAGGCATTACACACTTGTTGTACCCAGAACAAAAAGACGTGTTTTTCTTTTCACATTTATACACCACAGAGTTAACAGATTCAAGGTTCAAAAGTGCCTTAACTAAACTGATAATGGACGGAGTGTATATTACTCTCAACTACAAAGCATGACAGCATATATCTGCATAGCACCAGAAAAGGTATTAAGCAATAGCGTTAGATATGGTAGAGATGAGGTTGATTGGGAAGCAATACACCGTTTACTGTTAATGGGCTTAGATTCGTTTATGATAGAACATCTGCAGCTATACTTGTCTGACACATATTTGAAACTACCTAATATACAGTTTGTTGCACTTAGCAGAAAAATTGTATATAACGAGAGTAGTAGAAGTATGTATTCAAAACACAGCGTAGATAATTACACCGCAACTTTGATGGAAAGTCTGCTGATGGGTTCGTTTACAGTTAATGATCTCTGCATTATTGATAAGGCAGAAAAAGCTAAATACGAATATCCGTATGTAATAGACTTGAATCTCAGAACTGTAAAAATGCTCTTTTATGAAGCATTCTTTAAGCTAGGTGTAAACACCTTATCTGATGCTACTTTAACAATAAATAATCAACCACAACCCTACACTATACCAGATGGTAACGGAGTTACAAATCTAATAGATAAATTTGTTAATTCTACTGAAATGAGGCTAGCGTATTTAATTTTAACTCGTGCACCATGACATCAAAAATAGTAATATTCGACAAAGCAGGTGTAAAACTTGAATACGATGATGGAATTGTGTCTCACCTAGATATTCGGAAAATTAATCAGCAATTTGAAATATTTGGAGTAAATAGTACTAATAATAAAGCTTTATTTAAAGAAGCTTTGTCAACAGTAACTCTAACTCGCACATTTCAATTTGTAGATTCAACAGTAGCATGTCAGGTAACAAAACAACTAATCAGCGAATTTGGATGTGAGATAATTCCAATATCTACATCTTTAAATAGAACGCTAGATTTGTTATCTAATATGTACAAGAAAAAAGAAAGCTTAGATAGAGTATCTGAACTCCTAGAAAGGAATATAGATAACTTCATGCTAATCTTTATTGTGTAAAAAAGAAACGTAAGCAAAGAAATAAAAAACAAAAAGAAAAAGCACAATGACACAAACAAGTGAAACAAGTGAAACAGTAGACGAATTAATAAAAGAAAACGCACCAACAGAATTAGACTACACTGCTGAAGAACTAATTGAACTAGTTCAAAGATCTGATGTAGGTTTAATTCCAAGCGCATTATTCTCTGATGCAACATGCATTGCTATAAGTCCTTCTTATGAAGGTATGCAGTTAGTGCAGTTTAAAAACAGTAAAGTAAAGAATATAGATTTAGCTGAATGTGACGAACGTCAACGGCATATTGTAAACTATACTTTACAGTCCAGCGTAATCCCAAGTGAGGAATTGATAACTGCTATTTACGAAATGGACAGTAATCCACCTTACGATTTAGCTGAGTTTAAACTTTACGTACAAAAAGTTGTAGAATTGGTAAGACATGTCTTCTCACTTTTCAAACCAAGTGAAGATCCAGATTTACATGAATTCCAACAAAAAGTGTACGACATTTACAGTGCGTATGAACTAGAAGTAGTGGTAGGCTACACTGTGCTGCCTAGTGCAACATCAATTGATAGACCTAATTTACGAGTAGTGCCACTAAGTACTTCAAATAACGCTACAGCTGCATTTAACAAAATTAATGCAGAGATCACAGACTCAGAGTTTGATAATAAAGAAGTACTAAAATTGTGGAACAAGTATTTAGAGATACAGCAGCTTAAAAAAGACGCTGAACGTATGCAACTAGTTGCATTACAAGAAATAGCGTCTATGAAAAGAATTGAGCAGCAGCATATAGAACAGCTGAATGATAACAGAGCCAGAATGTATCACAAAGAAAAATTAGCAGAAATAGTTGTAGAAAATGCTAAGAATATGCAGATATATTTAGCTAATAATTCATTTGCTGCTTCTGGTGTACACGACGGAAATTTCTGGGGAATTACTGGATGGAATGTGGTAGAGTTACAGAACTATGTAGGATACCCTGTATCTGGAAAGAGTAATTCACGATATCAAATACTCACTAAATACCGTCTATTGCCGCCTGTAGTAATCCTGGTAAAAGATATTCTGACAACAAAAGAACTACGACAACGTTGGTCAATTGCTGTACTTGAAGAATACAAGCAGTATTTTAAACTTGTACGTTATGATGGAAGAGTAGGTTTTGACAAATCTATTCCACATCAATCTTCAGGAAATGTAGTGGGAGTAGACTACAATGCTGGTAAAATAACAATAAAGTCTTACGGCATAAACTCATGTGTAGAACCACAGACTGAAATAATGCATGATTTATATAATGTATCACAAAATCACTGCATTACAGACTATAAATTCTTGAATATGTTCAGGACTTTACCACAATACGCAAACGCAAGAGATGGCTACGGAAGTTCTGCACTAGCATTACTACCAATTTCCCAAAAATATGTAGACATCATACGCAGCTCAGCAGGACAGAATATTCATCATGACTTTATTAACGATCAAGATCGTATTAAAGACAGCTTTGAATTGATTTGTGAGGCTGATTCGATAGCAACAAAAACAGCAAAGGAATTTATTTCTAAATTCGCTATATCTGACTACAACAAAAGTATAATTATTCCAAAATAGTACAATGGGCAAGCAAGAAAAGGAAGAGAAGAAAGAAAAAGAAAAAAAAGAACGTTACGCTCTAGTTGATGCAACAATCTACACTACACATCAACCATTTGTGTATATGGAAAATGTGTACATCGTATGTAAGGATGGATCACCTCAACAGGCTGTAGAGTATAGAGGACAACTTAGATATCAACAATATCTAAGTGTAGCACAAATGTTGTGTGGTATAGTTACACGTGAAACAGGTTGGAACTGCGAAGTAATTCTAATGCCAAAAGCATTTAGAAAATATTCGTGCACTATGTACTTGTAGCAACAAAAAAAAACAAAAACAGAAACAAAAAAAAACAAAAAGGAAAAAAACAAAATGAGTACAACATTTGTGAGCAACGGGCATAGCAATGCCCCAACTTTAGTATTCTCAGCAGAGGCATCTATGATGCTGTATTTGCTAATTCGTATGTCAGCTGAGCGTGGAAGTGCGTATGCTGAGAATCCAGCATTTGGTAAAGAAACAGGTGGTTTATTCGTAGCTTGGTTAGACAAGAATACAAACGAAGCAGTAGTACCTTGTATTCCACTATGCAAACAGATTGTAAGTGGTGCAGCTACAACAACCCCCGCTGGTGAACACGAAAAAGCTTGGAGAAAATGTATTGAATTTGTAAGTACTCGTCCAGAGTGGCAGTATTTACTTGATGAAACCAGGTATGAACCAGTGAACAGCATCTTTCATCACCACGTGCATATGAGTGCATTTGCAAGTGGTGCTTTTAGTCGTAAAATGGAAGATTACTACACGCAAAATCCAAGTACTGACACACCGTCATTTCTGCACTTTAGTGACTACGGCAAGCGCAAGCACTTTAGTTTGATAATGAACATTCCTACACTACAAAACTTCAACATTGAAGAGCTGTACAACGACGAATCTGAGTTGAGAGACCATTATTACGATGTAGTTAAAGACTTCAGAGGAAACCGCATTAGCAACAATTTCTGTTTTCTGTACAATCAGCCTAAAATTCAGAGTTTTAATCAAGATGTGTATTATCTAGCAGAAAATGCGCAAGTAGATGAGGAAACTGGAGTTACGTACTTAGGTAAAAATGAGCCTCTAACAGCAGAGGAAGTGAAAAAAGCAATTGCAGAAGGATTTGGAAATCAGCTTATTGTAGCTCGTGTAGAACAGCAAATCTATACTGATTTTCAAACTACATGTACTACAATTGTACAAAGTAGTGATACTGGATTTCCTCCAGTACTACTAGAATATGCCGACAAAACTACACTGAAAACTATGTACTACCAGCTAACAAACACTCCGCCACGCAGTAGCATGTCTACAGAAGAGTTAATCCAGTTTCTTATGCAACAAATCCAAACCCTCTGCATTGATGGAGGTAATGGCGGAAAAAAGCCAATAAATCAGCCAATGTTGATCGTTGGACAAGACAACGCAATACGAAACGGAATATTTCTTTCGTAGACTATGATTTATATTACTAAACACAAAAGCGTGAAAAACTATACTGTAACAATCAAAGTATTTAAATACAAGAAATACATTTTTTCAGCTGAAGTAGACATCGAAGCAGAAGATAAAGAAGATGCAAAAACAATAGCAAGATCTTTAACTGATTCTACTTATTGGGCAGCTGATATAACTGTGTACGCTGATTTAAGAACGCTAAAAGAAGTAAAAACAAAGTAAACCAAAACAAAAAACAAAAACCTTGAGACCAACAAGACCGACAATTGACGATAGCGCTAGTGGCGTATTCGTAGTTGAAACAAAAGAAAACCAAAGGGTTGTGGTAGTAGGAGTAGGTAATGTAGGAGGAAAAGTAGTCCTATCCTTACTTGCTGCTGGTGTACCACCTGAGCAGATTGTTATCATTGACTTTGATACAATCGAATCTCACAACGTTGCAAATCAGCTGAACGGCCACATGCTTGGAATTGCAAAAGTAGATGGATTAAAATCTACTGTGCGCCATCTTTATGGTGATAATGTTGGAAATGCGATAATTGCATATCAATGCGCATTAGGTGAAGACCATGAAGAATTCCCTTTGGCTGCACAACAGTATTTAGTAGACGGGTCTATCGTAATTTTAGCTATCGATAGTCCAAGAGGTATGCGCAATATTTACAACAACGTACTTCGCCATGCTACACCTGACATACTGTGTGCAGCTAATTTCTCTAAAATCTACCGTGACGACAACGGTAATGAAGCATCTGGTAAAATTACCGTGATGCCAGACAAAATATATTTAAGAAAGTTCTGCGAATCATTTGCCAGCAGCGCACTTGAAATCAGCAGAGAAGACACCACCCCTGCGTGCAAACAACCTAACTGCTCCCTTCCAGGAGAGTTAGCGTCTGCATTATTAGTACAAAGATTGATGATGTTCTTAAGGTACAGAAATCGGACTTTGCCAGCATCTATTACAAACAATGTAACTGCTTTGAGTTGTGCGACTGGAATAGTTTTTGAGGAAAGTGAGTTCATCGATGAAAACGAAGATGCTTGGACAAACTATACTCCAGTGGAACCCACAGTAGACTATATCTGTTCTGTAAGATTTGACTTAGCAAATCCGTTTAACATATCTGAAGAACGTATTGTCAAAAGCACTGAGACAACTGAGTTACCCAATTTCGAGACTGAGACAAAAGAAATCTAAACAAAAACAAAAAAACCAAGAACAAAAAAATGAATTTAATTCCAAGCAACAACAAGTTGACAGGTCTTTCAGGTTTAAACACCAAAGTAGGCGGATTAGGCAATTTAAACAGCGGAAAATCGCTTAGCAATTTCCTAAACAAAACTAAGCACAAAGTAAAAGTGTACAACGCTAGTGGTGGTGAACAGACGTACGAACTACCTGCACAAAAAGTAGAAGGTACAAAAGTGGAACTAGGGTATCTTGTAACGGATTTCTTACGCACAATGATTGGCGGACAACCTACACCTGCAAATATCTTTGGTATTGGCGCTGACAAATTAAGCAATCTAGCTGACGAGCAGGATTATAGGCTGAATGTAAATTCGGCACGAAGCCAGGGGAAACGCTATATATCGTACCATATAGCAATCTTGGATACTACACTGAATCCTATCAAGGACGAGAACGGCAATCCAATAGGAGAAATGATTAACGAAGTTGTTATTGCAGGCTTAACTTCTGCATCAAACTGGATGATAGATGTTGTAGCTAATTTCAATTTAAAAGTTGATCCATACACGATCAGCTCGATTCACATGGTACCGAAGAGTACCACCCAAGCACGATAAAGTAATATTAACACGAAAAAAGAAACAAAACTAATGGCACAGGCGATACAACAAGAGAGAGGCGGACGACGATGGATTGGTAGTTATGTAGATACACTTGCACAAATAATCATTGATACACCTAACTTAATTCCAGCTGATAAATCAGCTGCATTAGGTTCATTGTATGCAATGTTTAAAGTATTTAACCAACTTGCAGAAATCTATGTACCTGTTGATGAATCGGGTATCTTGACGCTTAATCTTAACGACGAAAGATACAAAAACGTAACAATGGGCGACAAACAATACAAAGTTTTGCCCGTTATCCCTGCACGAACACTTTTAACCTCGCTGTTACATTCAACAGCACAAATCAAACAAAACTTTGATGAACAAAATCAAATTCAAAGGGCTCCTCATAGCTCTAGCACTCCTGCTGACAGCGAGCTGTAATCAACAGCAAGAAATCCCTACATCCGAAGCAATTGCAGTAGATTCTACAACTATTGCTAACATCACCAAAGAGGTGAATTTAGTAACAGAAGAAGACACTTTGTGTGTTGACATAGAATCTGTAATTGTAGATACCTTGTGTAACGATTGGGCAGTAATAGTAGATACGCCATCTCAACTAACACCTGTTAAGCATGTTAAGGACGATGTTTCTATTCCTATTGCCGCATCTTCTGTAAAATCCGCATCACCTACAAAAATTACAAAACCTGCCTCAAAACAGGCTGAAAAGCCTAAAGTGCAGAAAAAGCAAGCCGCGCAAGCCACTTTACACATCTATGTTGTAGAAAAAGGTGATACTTTCTACAGTATTTCTCGAAAACTTAAGGTAGATGTGAAAAGGTTAAGAGAATTTAATCCTGGAATGTACAAAGTACTTACGCCAGGATATGAGATTCGCTACTGGAAAACAGATCAGTAGTTGCTACCACTCTGAGTTTTAGATACTTTTGGAAATAGCAGGTAGTAAATCTACCTGCTATTTCTATCACTAAAACTATTTTATGCACAATGTATTAAAACAAAAGCTAGCCAAACAGCTAGCACAAATTGCAAATTTAATGAAAGGAGCTTTTTTCGTAGTAGCTATGTCGACCTGCTTTGCTGCTACTTCACCACAAGTAGAATTTTGCTTTAGTGAAATTGAAGACGTTACTCCTACTGAAATAAAGGAAATTAAATTAAAACAGTTAGTTGAGCGTGAAAAAACAGTGTTTGCTTCAAGAGAAGAGTATATTAAACATGCTATTCAATACGGTGTAGTAGCAGACAGTGTTGCTATACGTATGGGACATAATGTAATTCCATTAGCTATAACTGTAGCTCAATCTTGTTTAGAAAGTAATTTTGGAAAAAGTAAACTTACACTAGAGTCTAATAACGAACACGGAATTAAGGCTACCACAGCCTGGACTAAAGCTGGTAATGCGTACGTAGAATTTTATGATGACGGCCCCTACAAAAACAAGTTTGCTAAGTTTGAAGACCGTCTAGCTTCTTATATATCACACGCTGTACTTCTAAATAAATCTAGATATAAAAAAGCAGGTGTGTTTAAGTATAATCCAAACACTACTAATCTTGTAGAACTAAAAGATGTGGCAACAAGAATCAAACGTGCTGGATATGCTACAGATCCAAATTACCCTGATGCTGTAATGGTGCTTATCAAACAGTACAAAATCATTCAGCTTATTGAAGCAAGTAATTCTTAATCTTGTTTCGTATTTAACTACCTACAATGAAAACTTCCACATTGGTAGCACTCGTGGCGTGTTTTGTTATCTTGCTATATAACACAGACTTGAAGCTGGTTAGAGGAGCAGGGTATTACACTAACGAGCAGCTTGACCGACTTATCGAAGCTAACGGATTTGCAACTTATGACAGTTCAGGCAATCCGATTAAAGAGGTGACTATCTTTGACATGAAACTTGAAGACACTATTGCAGTAGCCAGTAAAACAAAAGTTAACTGGTATTACAACGTAGCAATAAAGTTTCATTCTCCATTTCCTAACAAATAATTTCATCATTCATCACTGAAAAAAGTAAATTTATGAATCTTCAAAAGAAAATGTTGAACACGGCTCAGTTTCTTGGTCTTTGCGTACATGTTAATGTACAGCGTGTACAAGGTGACCCTATCAACGAAGTGTACTATGTTAATGGTATACAAACTGGTGTTGTTTTAAAAGACATGCAAATCAAATTTGGTATTGGCAACAATACTGAACTTGCCAGAGTTATCGATATCAGCAAAATCGAGTTAACAAGCACTCCGTGTATCGCTGCTCCAAATGTTGTGAATGCAATATTGTATGGAAACACGACTAACGCAATTACCGAAGTCATGGTAAGAATCTTTAAACAAGAAATCCATGCGATGATTGAAAGAGATTTCAAAAAACGTTACCCAAACTGCACAGTACACATTGCGTACAAAGTAGGACCAGCTAAATTCACGGTATGCCCTCAACTTGATACTTATTACTGTGTAGAACTTGCTACAGTAGAAACAAACGAAATTGGTCAAGAAGTCTATGGCAGCCGAACAGTGTATAAATGGAAAGAAAATGGTGAAGTTAAACTTGGATTCCGATCTGAGCTAACTGCTTACTTCCGTGCACAAGACATGCTTATTTCAGATGCGCTATACACAGCCTTCATGTGGAATAAATTTAAACTAAGTCCTGGAATGCATGATCAAATTGGAACAATACTTGCAGCTGAGCTAAAAGTTTATGGCACTCCGTTGTTACGCAGTCTTACAGCTGAATTTGGAGACGGTGTTTGCAAAAATCTGTTGATATCACAAGTATCATACGCAGAATTGCACCACCCTGTTCAATTTGAAAGAGCTTGCGAAATTCAATCTTTGACTCTGCCTTTGCCATCTGTTCAGGCTCCTGATTTTGTAGACATTGATATGGATACCGACATTACATTTGTAACCGAAGATATTCCTGTAATCATTGAGCCAATCCGTATTGACAATGATGCTGAAATAACTATTGTGCCTATTGAGCGTATTCCAGTTGAAACTGCCCCCACTTCTACACCACCACCATTACCTGCGCATGTGGAAATTAGAAAAGTTTCAGCAACAACGAGCCGAATTACCGTTACAGTCGGAGACGACTACCCGCCTGTGCCTAGCAACTAAAGAAGAGTTTGAACTGTGGTTCAGAAGTGTACAGATATGTGCAATAGATACCGAAACTACTGGCTTAGATTTCCGTAAGGAAAAGGTATTACTTATAAGCTTTAGTGATGGTGAAGTAGCGTATATCTGTACACCTGATGAACTGGATAGACAGCTTATTGTTGAAGCTAATGAAAAAGGTTTAGTGTTTATTGGGCATAATATTAAGTTTGATTTAACGATGTTAATGAATTATGACATTGTTTTAGAGAATGTGTATGATACCCAGCAAATTCATATAATTTTATTCAAAGGCTTTGACAAACCAAGCGGTCTAGCTGCTGTGTGTAAACAGTATTTTAATTTAGATTTAGAAAAAGGTGAGCAGACTAGCTTTATTAATATGCAGCTTGGTGAGGATAATAAATACGTCTTCACAGATTCGCAGTTAATTTATGCTGGTATGGACACTATGGTACTGCCCAGTATTTGGGAAAAGCAGCAAATAGGATTAAGTAGATTTCGTATGCACCGATTAGCAGAAATTGAAAATCATTACACTGTTTGTCTTGCCAAAATGGAATACTACGGCGTGTTAATTGATGTAGATAGACTTAACGAAAATACTAGACTTAACAAAGAAAAGTACGACGTAGTTGAAGCCGAACTTTATCAATTGCTGAAGCAAGTATTTCATGAGTACCCTGAACTTTATTCTATACAGTTTACAAAAACTCAGCAGTATACAAATGAAGAAGACTTAAACAAGTTTTCCTTCAAGTCACCAACACAACTAAAGAAGATCTTACAGCATATTGCGCCTCAAGTAACAAGTGTAGGCAAAGAAGAACTTGAAAAATATCTTCAAAGTTTACACATCGATACAGCTAATTTAACAGAAGAAGCTAGAACTAAAATACAAACTAGTAACTTGCTTCAACTATTATTAAAGTTGTTAGAACAAAAAAAGCTAGCTAAGCAGATTTCCACCTACGGAAATTCGTTTATAGCTTTACTTGATGAGCATAACATAATGCGTACTGACTTCAAGCAAAACTTTCCAGCAACAGGTAGAATATCTTCAGGCGATAAAACTTATTCAAGTACTAATCGTAATGGAGGTACTACCAGACACTCCTTGCGCTTCGGTACTAACCTACAAAATATTCCTAAAACAAACCTTATCCGCAATTGTTTTATTGCGCCAGAGGGCTTTCTATGGGGCAGCTGTGATCTAAACAGCTGTGAAATGCGTATAACAGCAGACTTTAGCGGCGATCCACTACTACACAAAGTTGTAACACAGGGATATGACATACATAGTCTACTATCAACGCAGTCTTATAGAATAATTACAGGAAATCCAGATTTTGTAGTAAATAGTATTGAAAATAAACACTTAAGAACGAAGCACAAACCTTGCTTATTTGGCTGTTTATACGGAGCTGGTCCAAGTAGAATAGCTGTAACATTAAACATCCCATTACCAATAGCTAAAAGGGTTTGGCAAAACATACGTGACACTCTGGTTGTAGCATTTGAATGGTTGGACAGATACAGTACTCAAGCAATACGTAGAGGATACGCAATAGCTAACTCACGGACTAATAGAAGAGTAAGCATTCCAGAAATGCTGAACTTAAGTCCACAAGACAGATTTACGTATCAACCAGGCAAAAGCTTAAAAGAAGCTTTGTACAACTTTCCTATTCAAGCTACAAATGCAGACATGATTAAAGAGTCTGGGTATGAAATAGACCAATACTTTAAAACAGTATCAGCAAACACAGCAGGTTTATTACCTAGACAACTATTTCCAGTTCACGATGAAATCAATTTCCTATTTCCAGAAGACATGCCTGAAGTAGCTCAAAGAGTACAGCAAATAATGGAAACAGTAGGTAGTTCTTATCTAAAAGATATACCAATGAAATCAGATTTAACCATCGATAGATTTTGGAAAAAGTAAAGTAAAAAAAGCCGAAAGGCAATGAAATAAATTCTTAACAAAAAAGAAAAATAAAATGAATTTAGCCAACTTTTCGATGACGCACGTTTACGCATTACTAGGTCTAGCTTTTGTTGCATATTGGTTATATGCAGACCCAGCTAAACGCACTAAAATACAAATGGGAGTAGTAACACTGCCTCAAATGATAACTACAGCAATTACCACAGGAATACAACCAGCGTTGATATTCTTGTCAATCGCAATGGGCATCATGGTATCAGCAAACTTACACAACTTGAGTGTAACTACTATCGATGCGTTTGGAAAACACATCCCAGAAATGTCACTGTGGATGGGGATTTGTTTAGATATTGGTATAACTTTGTTAGGCGTGTTTTCACCCATCCTACTGTTAGTAGCAGTAGATATTACAGACGCAAACGGTGATTATCACGAAGACAGTTGGGCAGTTCAAATAGCTGCCTTCAACAAAGGAGTTGCTTATAATAGTGGCAATGCTGATGTTAAAGAACGTTTGTACGAAGCTTGGGGCATGTATCGAAACCCTAAAACTAAGAAGCTTACACCAATTGCTAAACTGCATTTATTGTACCTATTAATAGTTGTTACAGCTATTGTAGCGTACACAACTGGATACTTAAGCATATTTGGAATATTCTCAGTAGGTATTTTGGCTTTTCCTGTTGGAATAACTACTTTCAGTTATTTCACTTACTATGCTCACGGCACTCGTGAAAAATTAGTGTTTGGTTTAATCATAGTATCTTTAATATTAGCTTTGTTGTATGGTATCGTTGCATACTTCTTCTATCAATACTTGTACTTATTTCCATATCAAACTATGATAACAAATCCAACTCTAGTAGCTAAATACTACTTGGGTGAAGGAAATAACGGAATAGTTAATGGAGTGCTGACACCTGCAGGTGCGAAAGCTTTGTTAGGCCAATTAGATTTAACACTGAAGAGCGGTTTTCTTTCTCAAATCAGTATGCTTTTACTAGATACTGCAGCAGGTGTATTCGCAGTGCTTTTAGGTGGAGGTGCTGGACTAATGAAATTAATTAGTACTAGTGAAAAAGTTGGCGCATTCTTAACTACCCAGAGCTTTGAAAGGACTATGGATGAAGCTAATGAAATTCCAGAGCCTAAACCAAAACAGAAACAAGAAAATAACAGCAACAACGGACGTAACAACACGCCTCCTCCACCTCCTCCACCTGCACCAGAAGAAGATGAGGACTTAGACCCAAACATGTAACCCCCAATGTAACGAATAGTATACTGAGTATGCTGCGTAGCATACTCAGTTATTTTACAGTTGGGGGTACCACAATAGAAACTTTTATTAGGGATGTAGAGGATGCCATGCAGGGACCACAGTCTGACAATCTTACTGAAAGTCAGCTGTATCAGCTAGAAACAGATGTAGCTAAGTTTAAAAGCGATGTAGATCTGTACTCATCAAACTATGTAAAGTTCTACGAAAGACTTGAACAAGCAGCTAGACTAGAAGACGATCTTATAACAGAAAGTGAACAGTATGTAACTATTGCAAGTGAAATCTTGTATGGAATACACACACTTTTCCAAACTACTTTTATGTCTGCTTCAAGAGATACTTTTACAACCTTTGATAAACTTTATACTGATAACACTAATCTACGACACCTTACTCAAGCAATCATTGACACAGTTACCGAGCATGTTATTGCAACTAAAGACTCAATAGTAACCTTAGATGACGAAAATACTGCCAGAATAACACGTGACACAGCACACACAGTACACTCTGTTTTAAGCGAAACGTATCACGAGTACACTAAAGAATCTGATGTACTTTATACACACATTATTGAACAGTTGAAAGGACTACAAACTATCAACATTTACCGTAACCAATCTACAAGTATCGATGATCTACTAGAAATAAGTAGTAACATACAAATGGTATTAATTAAATCACCGTTTAACTTACCATTAGAATTATTTGTAGCAGCTACTTCAAAAGAAATAGGGCAATGGGCAGAGCAGCTTGGTGAACAAATTGGTAATGTGTATAAAGAGTATATTAGTCCAGATCGTATAACTAATGCGTTCAATGATTCAGACACAGTGATAAATGCTATAAGCAGTCCTAGCACACAAGACAGAGTGCCCAAACTTAAAGCTTTAGAAAAACTGTTACTAACGTACGAAGGTGTGTATCAGAGCATTGTAGATGATAACTTTAGTAATGGCCGTGGTGCTTACGATGACGATGTAGACAACAGTCCAGACGTTGTTGTAGAACGTGAAAAGATTACTAATATGCTAATAACAGTATTCGATATAGATAGAACACTATTTCAAATAGAGCAGCCTATTGAAAGCGAAGATGTTATTAGAGCTAAAGCACAAGAGATGTCAATCTGGCTTAACTTAATGCCAACTAAATCAGCTGGAAATACAACGTATAACAGTGGATTTGTTGATAGCATTACTTCTAAGACTAGTTTTACAACTACAGCAGCAGACATAGCTAGAGAAAACTGGGACAACTTTAACATCGCGTACACTGCAATGCAGGAAGGCGTACTAAGTACCCAACTTATTGCTATGATGGAACAGTTTAAATCTACTAATCCTGCAGTTGAAAGTATATCGACAGATCTGCTAGGAACT
>JACDJC010002358.1_pt1 | contig 14976 bp, 11 predicted proteins | sample 7454191 | NCBI WGS metagenome assembly JACDJC01 (sample SAMN14253291, study PRJNA609438) | sludge metagenome | isolation source: sludge after 25d culture with pyrite and EDTA | collected 2018-12-20 | reverse complement strand
GAAGGACATGATCGTTTCCGGCGGCGAGAACGTGTACCCCGCCGAGGTGGAGAACGTGCTGATGGGCCACCCCGCGATCGCCGACGTGGCAGTGATCGGGGTGCCGCACGAGAAGTGGGGCGAGACCGCGAAGGCAGTGGTGGTGAAGAAGCCCGGCGCGGAGGTGACCGAGCAGGAGATCATCGACTACGCCCGCGAGCGCCTGGCCCGGTTCAAGTGCCCCACCACCGTCGACTGGGCCGACGTGCTGCCTCGCAATCCCAGCGGAAAGATCCTGAAGAAAGACCTGCGTGCGCCGTTCTGGGAAGGTCGCAGCCGCAACGTGAACTAGCAGTTCAGGGGCGCGTGCTTGGGCTCAGCTGCCGAGACCGACTGCCCAGAGGAAGTCGAACAGGGCGATCGCGAGTTGGAGCTCGAACCGGGCTTGGGGGTCGTTGAGTTTGCGTTCGAGGACGAACTCGAGCCGCGAGATTCGGTACTTCACGGTGCTCGCGTGGATGTGACAGGTGGCTGCGATCGTGGGGTGGTGGCCCGAGGCGTTGAGGTAGGCACGCAGGGTCGTGAACAACGTGGCTTCTCGCCCGGATTCCTGTGCGAGGAGCGCGCCGATTTGCTCGGTGACGTACTCGCGAAGCGGTGCCGGGTCGTCGACGGCGAAGAGGAAGCGCATCGCGCCGAGCTCTCCGGCGGTGATCACCTTGCCTGGCATGCCGGAGATGCGTGCCAGGCGAACGCATGCCATCGCTTCGCGGTGCGCGGCGCTGAGGTCGTGGAGCGCCCGACTGACCCCGGCGATGAAGTGTCCATGTGCCGTACTGCTGTCATGGTCGAGGCGGGCGAGGATCATCTCGGCGAGTAGAGATCGCTGCTCGGGAATGGTGATGGCGATGTGCTCGCCGCCCGTGGCCGCCACGAGCACGGCACCACGCGGGATCTGATCGATCTTGCTGAGCCGGCCGACGGTGTCCTGCACGACGGCGAGGTCGAGGGGCTCATCGCCGGTGGATTCGAGGACGATGACCATGTGTGGCTGACGAAGGTCGAGTCCGAATCGGGCAGCGCGAGCGGCGAGACGCCCGTCGACGGGCCCGGCGGCGGAGAGCAGTGCGCCGAGGAGCTCGCCGCCGAGTCGCCACTCGACTTCTTGGCGGGCGCGATGGCGGAGCAGTTCGACGGCGATGACGACGGCGCCCTGCTCGAGCGCCCGCCGGTCGAGTTCGCTCAGCGGTTCGGTGCCTTCGACGGCGAGCGTGCCGAGTTCCGTCTCGCCGGCGAGGATGGGGAAGCTCGTTGTCATCGGGGTGTCGGGCGTGTCGAGATCGGGGACGGCGCCATGTCGCTGTCGAGACGGTGCGATCACGTCCTGGAACAGCCAGATCGGACGCCCGATGAGGTCTGCCAGCTCGGCGGCAATGCCGTCTACACCTGCATCCCTCAGCGCGACCGAAGTCAGGCGAGCATGGATGGACGCCGTGTGCTCCAGCAGGCGGTTCTTGGCGTCGAGCTGCTGCAAGAGACGCGCGTTCTCGATCGCGATGGCTGCTTGTCCGGCGAGTGCGGAGACGAGGGTCGGCTCGTCGTGATCGAAGGTTCGACTGGCGCGCTGGCCGACGTAGAGGACGCCGATGAGGCGGTCATCGCGGAACAGGGGAGCGCCGATGATCGAGATCACCCCTTCGTCGTGGATCGCTCGGCGGATGGCGGAGGTGGTGGTCTGGGCGAACGTGTCGTAGTCGTCGACGATGATGGTCTCGTGTCGCTGCAGTGCGACACCGCCGATGCCCTTGCCGAGTGGGACGGTCATGGTCTCCATCGCCGGGGTGAGGTGACCGTGCACCACGCGGACGGCGAGGTGGTGGTGAGCTTCATCGAGGAGTGCTAGCCAGGACACGTCGGCCGTGACCAACGTGGCTGCCTGTTCGACGATGGTGGTGAGCACGCTGTCGAGGTCGATCTCCTTGGCTTGGATCTGTGCGCCGATGTGGAACAACGCCTCGAACGCCGAACCGGTGGGTTGCTTGCTCCCGCTCTGGCGCTGATGCTTGGCGCGTGCGCTGGCTGCCATATCGACCTCCCCCGGTCTTGTCCCGATGGGATGATGATAGGTGGCAATGTTCGTTCCATTGAGACGTAGCGACGCATGCGGATGTCGCCTACCGTCCAGGCTCGGTACATAGAGGGGGCACCATGACCACAGGTACGGAAGCAACGTCGGAGATCATCGCTGGCCTGGTGGCACGGCTGGAGAAGCTCGAGGCAGTGGAGGCGATTCGGGACGTCATGTTTCGCTACGCGCGCGGGGCGGACCGTGGCGACATCGAATTGTTCAAGTCGTGCTACTGGCCCGACGCGACCGACTGCCATTGGTTCTGGAACGGCAACGCTCACGAGTTCGCCGACTACGTGATCCCGCTGCTGCGCGAGATCCCGAACTCGCAGCACTCGATCACCAACCCGATCATCGAGCTCGACGGCGACCGCGCCTTCGCCGAATGCCAGTGGTACGTGGTGCATCACATCCAACTCGACGACGAGCGGTTCATCGATCAGCAGTGCGAGGGCCGCTACCTCGACGTGTTCGAACGTCGCGACGGCGAGTGGAAGATCCTCCATCGTCAGACCGCCATGGAGGCGCTGCGCGAGCACGTCACGGCGAACCTCACCCGCGACTACCCGCCGCTGCACCCGGCTCTCGGCCAGCGTGCACCGCACGACGCGGTCTATCGCGGGGCTGCACTCGCTGACGACGAGATCTACCAGATGCCGCCCGCCGATCTGTGGGGCGACGCTCGGGCCCGCCACGCAGGGTCCTGACCATGCGGCTCGTCACCTTCACCGACGGCCAGAGCGAGCGCATCGGCGCGCTGCTGGGCGACGAGTCGATCGTCGACCTGAACGCAGCACGCGCCGAACTGCTGCCCGACAGCAAGCCGCTCGGTGCCTCGATGCTCGACGTGTTGGCCGCCTGGGACGACGCGCTGCCGGCGATGCGCGAGCTGATCGATCTGGCGCAGGATCGCATCGCGAACGGTGATGCCGTCGCGTCGACCGTCGATCGTGCAGCGGTGCACCTGCTCGCGCCCGTGCCGCGACCTCCACGGATCCGCGACTACCTCACCTACGAGCAACACGCTGCCGGATCGGGCATGCAGATGTCGCCCGCATTCGAGCAGATGCCGATCTGCTACAAGGGCAACCCCTTCACCGTCGTGGGGCCCGACGCTGAGCTGACCTGGCCCGCGTACTCCGATCAACTCGACTTCGAGCTCGAGCTCGGCTTCTACGTCGCCGGCACGGGCGTCGACCTGAGTGTTGCGGACGCCGCACATTACGTCGCCGGGGTGACGATCTTCAACGACGTGAGCGCTCGCGACATCCAGATGTTGGAGATGTCGATGATGATCGGCCCGTCGAAGAGCAAGGACTTCTGCAACGTGATGGGCCCATGCCTCACCACGATCGACGAGCTCGACGAATTCGCGATCGAACTCGTTGCTCGCGTGAACGGCGAAGAATGGGCCCGCGGTACGAGTGCGGGTCGCCGCTACTCGTTCGCCGAGGTGCTTGCGTGGGCCTCGTACGCTGAGCCGTTGGTGGCGGGGGAGTTCCTGGCGGTCGGCACGGTCGGCGGTGGATGCGGTCTCGAACTCGACCGATGGATCCAGCCGGGCGATGTGGTCGAGCTCGAGGCCTCCGGCATCGGCGTGCTCCGCAATGTCGTCGGCGCTCGACAATCCGCGCGCTCGGACGTCGGGCTCTCGAGCTACACCGGCGCCCCTCGCTTCGCTCGTCGAAATGCGCCCAAGCCCGAGTAGTCATCTGTCCCAATGGGATGATGAAGAGGGTAGATGTTTGTCCGGACGAGCCATATCTCTCGGGTCGGTGGATCGTTACCTTCGTCGAACAGGGGAAGTTCACGACCGAGGGGGTCACATGTTCCGATCGAAGACAGGCGTCGCGCTGTGTGCGGTGCTGGCGATGACGTTGGTGGGGTGCGGTGGTTCGGACGACTCATCCGCAACCGTCCCGCCGCCCACCGATGCCGGCACCGACACGACAGCGGCGAGCACCGCCACCGATGATTCGACCAGTTCGGTCGCCGAGACCTCGGTGCCCGACACGGCCGCACCTGCCTCGCTCGACGCGTTGCTGGAGAAGTACTACGCGGGAACCTTCCGCGACCTGCCCACGAGCGCGCCCACGCCGGTCACCGACAAAGCGATCTGGGTGATCACGCTGGCGTCGGCGTCGCCGTCGGTGGCCAACGTGGCCCAGGGCGTGACGGACGCCGGCAACCTGCTGGGTTGGACCACCACGGTCTTCGACGGCGCGGGCTCGCCCACGGCGTGGAACGACGGTGTTCGCCAGGCCATCGCCGCACAGGCCGATGCCATCGTGCTCGCCATCGTCGAGTGCCAGCCGGTGCAGGCGACGCTGCAGCAGGCGAAGGAAGCTGGTCTGAAGATCTACGGCGTGGTCGGTAATGACTGCGACATCCCTGAAGTGGGCGGAACGGCCATGTTCGACGGCGCCATCTTCAAGGCGGTGCCGGGCGGCCCGACAGCAATGACGAAGGACACGGCGACGGCGCGTGCCGCATGGGTGACGAGCGTCGGCGGCGACAGCGCGCAGATCATCGAGATGACCGAGCCCGACTACATGGGCGTGACCATCGCCAGCGCTGCCTTCCACGATGCACTCGCAGAGGTGTGCGCCGGCTGTGCAGTCAGCGAGGTGCCCTTCAACCTGACCGACCTGTACGGCCCCGAGTTGCGGGCGAAGACCGAGGCGGGCCTGTTGCAGAACCCCGATGCCAACGTCATCACGTTTCCGTACGACACAGCGCTGCTGCTCGGTGGCGCAGCCGCCGTCGCCGGTGCCGACCGCTCTGCCCCGTTGAAGGTGATGGGTGGTGAGTGCCTGGCACCCAACGTGGAGCTGATCCGTACCGGGGGAGGCCAGGACGCATGCGTCGCCCTGCCGTACCCCTGGATGGGATGGGCGGCGGTAGATGCGCTCAACCGGATCTTCCAGGGCGAGGCCGAGGTCGACTCCGGCATCGGAACGCAGTTGGTCGACAAGGACCACAACCTGCCGGCTGAGGGCGTCACCTACGACGGGATCGGCGACTACCAGACGAACTACAAGAAGATCTGGGGAGTGGGCTGACGTGACCGAGCCTGCCGGTCTCGGCCGACCCGGTCTGGTCCTCGCTGACCTCGGAAAGTCGTACGCCGGTGTCGCGGCGTTGGACGGTGTCACGCTGGAGATCCAGCGCGGCACCGTCCACTGCCTGGTCGGCGGCAACGGCTCGGGAAAGTCGACGCTGGTGAAACTCCTCGCGGGAGTCGTGAACGACGATGCCCGAGGAACCGTCACCATTGGCGACCGCACCGTCGACGCGTCCGACCTCACGCCCCGTTGGGCCCGCGAGGCCGGACTGCGATTCGTCCACCAGGACATCGGGGTGTTCGACGACATGACCGTCGCAGAGAACCTCGCAGTGGTCATCGGCTACCCCACGAGGATCGGCGGTGGAGTCGACTGGGCAGCAGTGGAGTCGAACGCCCGGTCACTGCTCGACCGCTTCGGCCTCGCCGTCGACCCTTCCACTCCGGCCGGAGCGCTGCGCCCTGCGGCGCGCACGATGCTCGCCATTGCCCGTGCATTGCACGACCAGAGCAGCGAGCGCGGCGACGACGGTGTGCAGGGCGTGCTGGTGCTCGATGAGCCGACGGCTGCGCTTCCCGCGCACGAGTCCGCCTTCCTGCGTGACATGCTCCGCCGCTACGCGGCCCAGGGCCACACCATCGTGCTGATCACCCACCATCTCTCAGAGGTGCTCGAGGTTGCCGACGGTATCTCGGTGCTGCGCGACGGCCGGCACGTCACCACCCGACCAGCGTCGGGGCTGTCGTATCTGGAGCTCGTCGAGCTGATCGTCGGGTCGGCCATTCCCGAACGATGGGAGCGCCCCGCGTTCGACCCGGAGAACGCCGTCCATGACGGCGAAGGACTGGTCGTGTCAGGATTGTGCGGCGGACTGGTGCGAGACCTCGACCTTCGTGTCGGGCGCGGGGAGGTGGTCGGCATCGCTGGGATGCGCGGCTCTGGCCGGTCCCAGGTCGTGAAGATGATCGCCGGTGTCATCCCCCCGACCGGCGGCCGCATCGCGATCGACGGCGTCGACCTTCCCGCTGGCGCCATCATTTCTGCGATTGATGCGGGAGTGGCGTACGTCCCCGAGGACCGCGATCGCGAAGCGGCTTTCGGAGATCTCGACGTGCGCTCGAACCTGCTCGCCGCGCGTGTTCACCGATACCTGCGTCGAGGTCGGCTCGACACCGATGCCGAGCAACGCGACGCCACCCGACTCATCGGCGAGTTCGGCATCCGCACCCGCGGCGACCGTCAAACGATGTCCACCCTCTCGGGCGGCAACCGACAGAAGGTCGTCCTGGCCCGCTGGCTGAGCAACGAGCCGACTTTGCTGCTCCTCGACGAACCTTCGCAGGGCGTCGATGTCGGTGCCAGGGCGGAGATTCACCGCATCGTCGAACATGCTGTCGAACATGGTGCCGCCGCGGTAGTGGTGTCGTCAGACTTCGAAGAACTCTGTCTGTTGTGCGATCGCGTCGTCGTGATGCGATCAGGTCGAGTGGTCGCGCAGCTTGCCGGACATGAGCTCAGTCCCGCCCGCCTCACCGAGCTTTCCTTCGCTCCAGTGGCGGCAGCATGACCGCGGTCACTGTGCCCTCACGTCGCCGACTCGGGCCGGTGCTCGAACCGTTCGTGCTCGTGATCATCTTCGTGGTGATGTTCGCGTTTTTCGCGTTCAGTTCGAAGACGTCTGATCTGTTCACCTCGCACGCCAACCTGTCGTCGGTGCTCGCCAACCAGTCGGTGCTCGGCGTACTCGCGCTGGGCTCGTTGGCGCCGCTGGTGTGTCGGAACTTCGACCTCTCGGTGGGAGCGATCGCCAGCCTGTCGCAGATCGCGATCGCCGCCGCGATGTCGAGGTTCCACCTGCCGCTCGTTGTGGCACTCGTGGTCGGCATCGCCATCGGCACCACGGTCGGTGTCGTGAACGGCATCGTCGTCACGCGATTCCGGGTCAACGCGCTCATCGCCACGCTCGGCATGGCGACGTTCGTCGGCGGCCTCATCCAGGCCTACACCGATGGCCAGACGATCTCCAGCGGCATCTCGCAGCGCCTCATGAAGTTCGGGTCCAGCGAGCACCTCGGCATCCCCAGCGTGATGTACGTGCTGGCACTCGTCGCCCTCGCCGTGTGGTACCTCCTCACCCAACTGCCCTTCGGACGGCACCTCCACTTCATCGGCTCCAACCCATCGTCGGCCCGCCTCGTGGGCGTCGAGGTCGACCGGCTGATCCGGCGCAGCTTCGTGGTCTCGGCCTTCTTCGCCTCGATCGGCGGCGCCCTGCTCGTCGCTCGCAACGGCACCGGTGATCCTCGATCCGGAGCCAACTACATGCTGCAAGCCCTGGCTGCGGCTGCCTTGGGGGCCACCGCCATCAGGCCCGGTCGCTACAACGTCGGCGGCACCCTCGTCGCCATCATGCTTCTGGGCTTCGGCGTCAACGGGCTGACGCTGTGGGGCGTGCCCTACTGGATCAACGAGGTGTTCTTCGGCGCCTCGCTCATCATCGCCGTGGCCATCTCGTCGTCGCTCGGCCGCCATCGCGCAGGAGCCACATGACCACGACGCTGCTCCCACTCGGCAACCACACCGTCGGTACCTTGCTGGCCGAACAGGCCACCGACCATCCCGACGACCCATTCATCATCTGCGAAGGCGAAGCCGGCACCACGACCTACACCTACGCCGATGTGCTCGAGCTGGCCAGACGGGGAGTTGCCGTTCTGGAGAGCGTCGGAGTCGGTCGTGACGACCGGTTCGGCATGGTCGTCGGCAACCGGCCTGAGTTCTTCGCCTGCTGGTTCGGTGCAGCGTTCCTCGGTGCGGTCATGGTGCCGATGAACCCGCAGAGCACCGTCCACGAGCTCACCTTCATGCTCGAGCACTCCAAGTGCTCGGCCGTCGTCGCTGACGCCGACCGAGCCGACGACACACGTGCAGCCACGCACGCACCGGTCGTTGCACTCGGCACGGACTTCGACACCCGCAGCGTCTCCTCGGTCGCCGTCAGGCCCGCCGATCTCGACCCGCGAGCACCGCTCGCTGTGCTCTACACGTCGGGCACCACCAGCCGACCCAAGGGTGTCGTCGTCACGCACGCCAACTACCTGGTCGCCGGTGAAGTGATCGCCCAGCAGGTCCGCATGAGGTCCGACGACCGATGGCTGGTCGTGCTGCCGATGTTCCACGCCAACGCCCAGTACTACTCGACGATGTCCGCCCTGGTGTCGGGTGCATCGATCGCGCTGATGGATCGCTTCTCTGCCTCCGGCTGGGGTGATCAGGCCCGACGCCACGGGGCCACACTCGGCAGCCTGTTCGCCGCGCCGATCCGGATGATCCTCGCTCAACCGCCCGAACGAGCGACGGGTTCGTGTGTGCTGCGAGCGACGTACTTCGCGCAGAACCTCACGACAGAAGAGCTCGACGACTTCGAGCGCCGCTTCGGATGTCCACTGGTGCAGTGGTACGGCATGACCGAGACGATCGCGCCACCCGTCGCGAACCCCCTCTACCGCCGCCGCGACAACATGACGATCGGTCAACCGACCGGCATGTCCGTACGCGTTGTCGACAAGGAGGGCAACGATCTCGACATCGGCGATGTCGGTGAGCTACTCGTTCACGGCGTCCCGGGCGTGACGCTCATGGCCGGCTATCTCGACGACCCAGTTGCCACCGACGCCGCTGTGCGCGACGGCTGGCTGCACACCGGCGACATGGTTCGCATCGAACGAACCGGATCGCTCTCGTTCTTCGACCGCGAGAAGGACATGATCAAACGCTCCGGTGAGAACGTTGCCGCCGCCGAGGTAGAACGCGTCGTCAACCAACACCCGGCAGTCTTCGACAGCGCGGCCGTCGGTGTGCCCGACCCCATCCGTGACGAGGCGATCAAGATGTTCGTCGTGCTGCACAACGGCGTGTCGGTCACCGAGGACGACATCCTCGAGTTCTGCCGCGAACGCATGGTTCGTTTCAAGGTGCCCAGCTACATCGAGTTCGTCGACGAACTGCCCCGCACCTCGGTGGGCAAGGTCCGCAAACATGTCCTGCGAACTGGAAAGGATGACCTATGACGACCGTGTCGTTCAACCAAGGCTCGATCACGGGCGTCATCGACGACGGCGTGCGCCTCTTCGGCGGCATCCAGTACGCCGAGCCGGCTATCGGTGCCCGGCGGTTCCGCCGACCGACGCTGCGCAGCCTGAGTGGCGACATCGACGCCCGCCAGGTCGGACCCTCGCTCCCACAGCTGGCGTGCTTCGGCGGTATCGGAGCTGTCTACACGTCCACCGTGCCGTCCACAGAGGGAGCGCTCACCCTGAACGTGCGGACCCCGGACACAGGCGACACCGGCCTGCCCGTACTGGTGTGGCTACACGGTGGTGGCTTCGCCCTCGGCGCAGGAAGCGACCCCACCTACCAGCATGGCGCCTTCGCCCGCGACGGTGTGATCGAGGTGACCGTCAACTACCGGCTCGGCATCGAAGGCTTCGGCTGCTTCGACGACCCCGTACACGGCACTGTCGCAAACCTCGGACTTCAGGACCAGATCGCCGCACTCCGATGGGTTCAGGACCACATCCACCTCTTCGGCGGCGACCCCTCGCGAGTCACACTCGCCGGGCACTCAGCAGGGGCGATCAGCGTCGCGCTGCTGATGGGTTCACCCCTCGCGCGGGGCCTGTTCTCGAAGGCGATCGTGCAGTCGGCCGCCGCACCGATGGCCATCGACACCGCATCGGCGAGCGGCGTGTCGGGCTACCTGGCCGAGGTGCTCGGCGTGCGATCCCAGGACACCGACGCGCTCGCCGCACTGCCACCCGACGTGGTCCTCGACGCGCAACAGCGACTCTCGAACGAGAGCTTCGACCGAGTCAACCTCGAACGGTTCGGTCTCGCCGGGCGAACAGGCATGGCCTTCGTCCCGGTCATCGACGGCGAGATCATCACCGGCGACCCGATGGCCGCGCTCGCCAGTGGCGCAGCGACCGGAGTCGACGTCCTCGGCGGTTGGGCCCGCGATGAAGTCATGCTGCACCTCGACCACGCCATGGGGTGCGCGACGCCCGACGACGCGACCGGAGCGTTCATGCTCGATGCGATCGCGGGCGGCTTCGGCCCGTTCGCAGCCGAAATCATCGACACCTACCGATCGATACGACCGGATCTCTCCGACTTCCGTCTCGCCGGCGCCATCAACTCCGACGCGGCATTCGGACAGGCCACGCTTGCCGTCATCGAGCTCGCGTCGCTGCACGCGAACGCCTATATGTACCGATTCGACGAGCCGACCGTCCTCGAGGGCCGAGACCTCGGTGCGATCCACGGGTCCGAGCTCGGCTACGTGTTCGCCAACCATGACGACCCGATGTCGCAGCGTCTCTCCGGCACCGTCAACCCCGGTCTCGCCCACGCGGTGCACAACGCTTGGCGGACCTTCATCGCCGACGGCCGTCCGACGGCCGCCGGTCTGCCCGACTGGGCCCGATACGAGCAGTCGACCCGCGCCACGATGCTGCTCGCATCCACCGGCAGCAACCTGACTTCCGATCCCGCGGGCCGCGAGCGAGCGCTCTGGACCCGCGTCTTCACCGCACTCGCTGCCGGCTGAGCCACCCCCTGTGCGCCCCGTCTACATCGTCGGCGTCGGCATGACCCGCTTCGGCAAGCACCCTGGTGAGACCTACAAGCAGCTGGCGGAAGTCGCCGTCCGAACAGCGTTGGGCGATGCCGGCCTCGCTCCGTCCAGTGTTCAGAACGCATTCGTCGCCAACGCCATCGGCGCCTCCACAACCCACCAGGAGATGATCGCCGGACAGGTCGCGCTTCGCGGCGTCGGCATCGCCGACATCCCGATCTTCAACATCGAGAACGCCTGTGCGTCGTCCTCGAGCGCAGTCCACCTCGGCTGGATGTCGGTCGCGTCCGGAATGGTCGACGTCAGCCTCGCCCTCGGCGTGGAGACGATGACCGGGGCACCGAAGCCCGATGTTGCCCGAGCGATCGGCCGCGGTGTCGACGTCGACATCTACGACGACCACGACGCGCCCGCAGGACGCTCCCACTTCATGGAGCTCTACGCCGGCCTCACCCGCGCGTACATGGATCGCTCGGGAGCCGGGGTCGACGTGTTCGCCCAAGTGGCAGCCAAGAACTACCGACATGGCGCAGCGAACCCGCTCGCCCAGTTCGGCGCCGACGTCACTGCCGCCGATGTCCTTGCCAGCAGAACAATCGTCGACCCGCTCACCCTCATGATGTGCTCACCCTTCAGCGACGGAGCCGCCGCCGCAGTGATGGTCAGCGAGGAGATGCTGGCCCATTGCACCGGCCTTCCCGTCGAGATCCTCGCGTCGGTCATCGCATCAGGGTCTGCTGACCCCGCTGCCGAGGGCAACGCCGTCGTCAAAGCCTCCCGGCTCGCCTACGACACGGCTGCAATCGGACCCGAAGACCTCTCGATGGTCGAGGTCCACGACGCCGTCGCGCCGGCGGAGGTGTGGGAGTACGAAGACCTCGGCCTCGTCGCTCCGGGCGACGGCCCGAAACTCGTTGCCGAACGAGCGACCTCACTCGGCGGACGCATCCCCGTGAACCCCAGCGGCGGTCTCGTCGCCCGTGGCCACCCCATCGGTGCCACAGGGCTCGGCCAGATCCATGAAGCCGTCCTCCAGTTGCGCGGTCACGCCGGCCACCGGCAGATCCCCGACTGCCGGGTCGCGCTCACCCAGAACGCCGGCGGGTACCTCGAACTCGACAACGCCGCGATCGCCATCCACATCCTCTCGCGACACGGGTGAGGGACGACGGTGTACGGCTGCCCACCGATCCGTCGCAACTGAGCCGCAACGAAGGGCCCGGTTCGCAGAAGATCCCCTGCTCAGAGGACTTTGGCAAGATCCTGAAGAAGGACCTGCGTGCCCCCTACTGGGAGGGCCGCACGCGGAACGTAAATTAGCAGGTCGAGCCACCTGACGCCATCGCTGACCAGGGAGAACGTCCGGTTCGCGTCGGCCTGCGCACTTACCACGATTGACCGCCATGACCGGGTCGTGACCCTCCGTGACCGTCGAGCAGTGTCAACGGAGTGTCAACGAGATTGGATCGATTCATCTGATGGGGCTCTGGCCGACAGCGCCTATGCCGTGCCACAGCCTGGAGTGAGCCGAGTGGCTCACTTCATCCGCTGGCTGGAGATACCCGGACTCCGTTGTTCGCCGTGATCTCGCCATAGGAGGACATGGCAATCCATCGAACGCTGGCGAGTCGCGTACCAGTTGCTCTGTGGCCCGCCTTTGTGAGGCTGCGGACGGTGCCATGGATCCAGTCGGGATCGGGAACGACGAGGAAGGCGATGTCTTCGGTGTCGAACGTCAGGGCCGGGCTTCCAGCATCGGCGGGGACGCGCCACTCCCGCTCGATGAGCCACTCAGATCGGGTCAGGAGATGCGGAGGAAGCTGCTCGCCTGGTTCGGCTGTTGCTCCTGGCCACAGCCGGACTGCTCGGGCCCGAAGTTCGGGAGGTAGGTCGCGGACGTGCTTCCATTCGTCGCCGCGGACCACGATCGCGGGGGCGCCGCCATTGGCAAAGAGGAAGCTCTTGGTGAAGGCAATGCCGAACGGTGCGAAGTGTTGCTGCGCGATGAGCCAGCTCACTCCTTGAGCAGTGGACTCCGTGAAGCATGCTGCTCCGAGGTCGCTGCCGTACGGGGTCGTCGCGAGGACCTGGCCCGAGGAAATGACCCGAAGGAGGCGGCGCTCCGCATCAGCCTCGCCGCCCGTTCTTCCGGTGAGGTGGACGACGACCTCGTTGAAGTCTGGGTGCCGTAGTGGGCTAAGAGGTCGAACCCGCATGGCCCGCACACCTAGCACAGCCAGGGAACCGAGACGAGCGTGAACAGCGTCGGCAGTTCGGACAGATGACCACACGAAGGTCGGGTCCGCCCCTGACGGGCGCGACGTCTTCGGCGGACGCGCCCTCACATAGGGACGATAGAAGGTCTCCGCCGAAGAAGTCGCTCGGCAGCTGACCGTCGGGAACTGCGATGCCCGGACGAGCGAATGGGATGAGGCTCGCGCAGGCGCCGCATGCGTCGATGCCCCACTTCGCCCGGCACCCGCTGCAGGTGCAGACGAAGGTGCCGTTGTCCCGTGGCTCAAACGTGGTTTGCGCAGTTCCGTGGCTCGGGTAGATCGGGCATCTCATGATGGCGCCGTAATGATCTCGGGCAAGCTGGAGGTCGTAGGTCCACCCGCCGGGTCGACGCACCGCCATGTCGAAGAGGTGTTTCCACTCGAGGTCGCTCAGAGGTCCGCTGATGACGAGGTGATCGCCGTCGAGGAGAGCGAACTTGAGACTGTCGAGTGCCTTGCGGTCATTCCGGTCTACGTCGCCAACAAAGACTCGCGTCGGGGCCGCCGTGAGCGTCGGGGCCGTGAGATGCCAGCGCAGAAACCGGGTCACGCGTTCGAGCGAGTCGATCAGGAGCGGGGTAGCGGGAATCAGGGCCCAGGTTCGGCTGACGTCGACCGCGTCGAACCCGGTGTGGTCGATGAGATCTCTCTCCTGGCGGTCAATGGTCGCAAGGTCTCCCGCATCGGCGGGGTGGAGTATTCCGACTGGACCCAATTCCGCTGCGTGGGCCGTGAGCCAGTCATCGAGAACCCGCGCGTTGCGGAGCGGTTCGGGCTCCTCGGCAGCGAGAAGCGGGGTGGCCAGTGCAACGAGGCGCACCGTTCGGGTGCCGGCGCTGTCGTTGATCGTCAGCTCTGTTGCACCGTCGAGTGAGTCCACGACAATCGAGGAGTGCCCGTTCCGATACACGCCGGTTGAGACGTCCAACTCGAAGCCGAGCCAACTGATGGCCTTGGACGAGAGCACTTCGGTGAGGACGTCCATGCCCCGCTGGCTCAGCGCCGGGTTATCGAGGCGCTTCATGCTTTCCAGAACTTCGTCTTGCGCGCTGCTCCACAACTTCCAGAGCGGTGGGATTCGACGGTACCGAGGATCGCGACGGAGGATGTTCGTGATCCGTAGCGACTGGACCCTTGCTCGCCCGCTGGTCCCGACGAAGAGCGGGGAGTTCCCGAGTGCCGAGAGCCGCGCTGCCATCTCCTGCAACTGGTTCACAGTGAGCTCCAGCATCTCGATGGTGAAGTCGACGTCCTGCTCATCGAAGGACGCGCGCAGCCGTTCCTGACGCCAGTGCCATCCAGAGAGGAGGACGAGCCGGCCTTGGGTGTTCTTGGTCAGCTGCGACCTGAGTTGCTGTAGCCGTCGTTGGAGGTGGACGAGGGCGCCGACCACGAGCGTCTTGGCGACCCTGTTCTCGTAGAGATCTGTGTCGTCCTCGCGGATGTTGGCGAGCACTTCGCGCGGTATCGGGAAGTCGGGTGCCCATCGTTCCCACTGCTCGCTATGTGCACTCAGTTGCTGAGCGGCACCTCGTGCTGGCCGGCGGACACGCCCGACCGGCTGGATCACTTCGTCGTACCGGAGGTCTTGGAGCGGCCTGATGCACATCCAAACCAGGTGATCGAGTTCCTCGGCAAGGGCGCGTTCGAACTCGTTGAGATCGTAGAGGCCGCCAGTGTCGCGGCTCACGTGGTTTGTCTTGAGCCGGCGTGTGTGGGGAGGCTCTCCCCGCCGGGCCCGCTCGTCCCAGTCATCGAGGATCTCGGCGAGCGCGTTTCGGACCGGGAGCGGAGCCAGAAGGGCATCAACCGGTTCCCGGCCAACCGCCTCGGGAGCGTCCGCGTCAACGGCCGTAGGTGTGGCGGTGACGATGCCGAGGATCAGCGGTTCGT
>JACDJC010002356.1_pt1 | contig 14983 bp, 13 predicted proteins | sample 7454191 | NCBI WGS metagenome assembly JACDJC01 (sample SAMN14253291, study PRJNA609438) | sludge metagenome | isolation source: sludge after 25d culture with pyrite and EDTA | collected 2018-12-20 | reverse complement strand
TCGGGAGGAGCAACCTCGAAGCAGGCGGTGAGCACCGGGCGCAGGTACACCTGGCCGGTGACCTGCACCAGGCTGATGGCTTGATCCTGGTTCTCGACGCCGGGCAGGTTGACCACGATGGTGTCACCCTGGCGCAGGATCTCGGGCTCGGCGACGCCCAGCGCATCGACCCGGTCGCGAATCTTCTCGACCGCCAGGTCGAGGCTTGCGCTGTTGAACTCGGTACCAGCCTTGGGCTGCTGTGTGACCGACACGCCACCTTGCAGATCGAGCCCGAGCGTGGGCCGAAGGCCACCGATGACGGTGGCCAACAACGTGCCGTACGCAAGCACCATGATGAGCACCAGCGAGAGAATGAGTTTTCTGCGCATGTGGTGGGATCAGTCGTTGGTGGCGTCGGTAGTGGTGATGACGTCGTCGATCTTGGTCTGCTTGGCCTTGCTGCCGTCGTCGGTGGGCACTGCGGTCTCGCCCTTGGCGGTGTCGACCTTGCGCTGGATGGCCTGGCGAGCGATGCGGATCTGCACGTTGTCGTCGATCTCGAGCCAGGCGATGTCGCCGTCGAAGCTGGTGATGAAGCCGTACACGCCCGACGTGGTCATGATCTCGTCGCCGACCTCGATCGCGCTCTGCAGAGCTGCGGTTTCGCGCTGGCGGCGACGCTGCGGCCGGATGAGCAGGAAGTACATCGCCACGGGGATGAGCATGAAGATGATGAGCGACGGCAGCGGGTTCTGACTTGCCGCCAGAAGAGGTGACAGATGCATGGAGGAGTCCAGGTGTTGACGATGGAGGCCGGGGCCTCGTTGACCGAGCAGCGATTCTAGCCAGGCCGACCCCCCGAACGGCGATCACCCCCAGACGGCGAGCACCTCGCGCCGCAGCGCGTGGAACGTGCCGGCGGCGACCGCGGCACGCATGCGGTCCATCAGTTGCAGCGTCCACGCGACGTTGTGCAGGCTCAGCAGCCGAGCAGCCGTCGGCTCGCCGACTTGGAACAGGTGGCGGATGTAGCCCCGGCTGTGCCGTTGACACACCTCGCACACGCACTCGGCATCGAGTGGCTCGTCGGACAGCGCGTGCTGTGCGTTCTTGATGTGCAGCCTGCCGCCACCGGTGAGCGCGGTGCCGTGGCGCCCGATGCGTGTCTGCATCACGCAGTCGAACTGATCCACGCCGAGACCGACGGCTTCCACGAGGCTGGCAGGGTCGCCCACCCCCATCAGGTAGCGAGGGCGGTCGGCGGGAAGGTGCGCAAGCGCGGCAGCGAGAGCGGGCAGCATCTCGGCCCGGCTCTCGCCCACGCTCAGACCACCGATGCCGTAGCCGTCGAAGCCGACCTCGACGGTGTGCTGGGCGCTCTCGGCACGCAAGGTCGCGTCGACGCCGCCCTGCACGATGCCGAACAGCGCCTGATCCGGCCGCCGGTGCGCCGCTTTGGCTCTGGCCGCCCACAGCGACGTGCGTTCCACTGCCAGACGCACGACTGCAGTCGGTGACGGCAGCGGTGGGCACACGTCGAGCACCATCTGGATGTCGGCACCCAACAGCTCCTGCGTGTGCACTGCGATCTCCGGTGTGAACCGATGCAGCGAGCCGTCGTACGTGCTCTTGAACGTGACACCGTCGTCGTCGACCTTCGGTTCGAGTGAGAACACCTGGAACCCGCCCGAGTCGGTGAGCGTGAGCCCGCCCCACGCTGCGAACTTGCCCAGGCCACCGAAGTGTGCGACGGTCTCGGCGCCCGGCCGCAGCATGAGGTGGTAGGTGTTGCCCAGCACGATCTCGGCACCCAGCCGCTCGTAGTCGGCGGCACTGAGGTACTTGATCGCGCCGCGGGTGCCGACTGGCATGAAGCACGGCGTGCGGTAGCTGCCGCGAGCGGTGTGCGCAACACCTGTCCGCGCAGCCCCCTCGGTGGCGGTGGTCTCGAAACGAACGGGATGCATCTAGCTCAGGCTCCGATCCAGCAACATCGCGTCGCCGAAACTCAAGAAGCGGTACCCCTCGCGGAGTGCTTCTTCGTAGAGGGTGCGCCAGCGGCTGCCGACGAAGGCGTCGATCATCATCAGCAACGTCGTGCGCGGCAGGTGGAAGTTGGTCATCAGCACATCGACCGTCTTCCACTCGTACGGGCGATGGATGAACAGGCGCGAGCGACCCTCGGCAACGCCGAGCGTGGCTGCGCTCTCCAGCGCGCGCACGCTGGTGGTGCCGACGGCGACCACTCGGCGAGCCGCCGCGCATGCTGCGGCGGTGGCAGCAGGCACGCGGTAGCGCTCGCTGTGGATCTGATGGTTGCGCGGGTCGTCGGCGCTGACGGGCTTGAACGTGTCGAGCCCCACGACCAGCTCGACCTTCGCCGTCTCGATGCCACGCGCCGCGAGCGACGCCAGCAGTTCCGGCGTGAAGTGCAACCCTGCCGTGGGCGCCGCCGCCGAGGCGGGCTCGTTGGCGTACACCGTCTGATAGCGCTCTTGTCGGTGCAGCCGCGCCGAGATGTAGGGCGGCAGCGGCATCTCGCCGTGGGCCGCCAGCAGCGCGAGCGGATCGCCCTCCCCCATCAGCTCGACGATCATCGTGTCGCCGGCATCGCTGCGCCGAAGGATCCTCACCAACGGCCGGCCTGCCGCCAGCAGCTCCTCCGCCGGCTTCATCTTCTTCGCCGGGCGCACCATCGCTTCCCAGGTTCTGCGCTCACCATCGAGCGGTTCGAGCAGCAGCACCTCGGCGGCGCCGCCGGTCGCGCGGTGCAGCTTCAGGCGAGCCGGGATGACCTTCGTGTCGTTGACCACCAGCAGGTCGCCATCGCGGAGGTGATCGCCGAGGTCGCTGACGTGCCGGTGCAAGGGTGCTGCCGAGCCTCGGTCGACCAGCAGGCGGGCGCTGTCGCGTGGCTCGAGCGGGTGCTGAGCGATCCGCTCCTCGGGGAGCACGTAGTCGAAATCGGCCAAGCGCATGAGCGCCCAACGATACGGTTGCCGAATGTTCGATCCCCACAACGACCTGCACCGCGTCGGCTCGCTCGACGAGTTGCGCACGCACTATCGCCATGCCCACGCCGGCACCCGTGGCAAGGAGCGGCCGGCGCTCGACGCTGCTTCGGCGACCGTGGCCGAACGCTGCCGATTCGCCACCATCGGTACCTTCGATGTGCTCGGCAACGCCGATGTGTCGCCCCGGGGCGGCCCCAGCGGCTTCATCCGCGTGCTCGACCCGACGCACCTCGCGATGGCCGACCTCGGCGGCAACAACCGCCTCGACACCCTCGAGAACATCGTGGCCACCGGTCGTGTCGCTCTGCTGCTCATCACGCCCGGTAAGTCCGAAACGGTACGTGTGAACGGTGCAGCGTTCGTCTCCACCGATCCCGAGCTGCTGCACGGCTTCCAACTGCCCAAGCCGCCGAAGTCGGCCATCGTGATTCGTGTCGAGACCACCTACATGCATTGCGCGAAGGCGTTCATGCGCAGTGGCATGTGGGACCAATCGGTGTGGGCCGAGCTGGCCGACGTGCCTGATGGCGCGGCTGTCCTCAGTTGCCAGGGCGTGGTCGACGTCGACGCCGAGACCACGCGCAAGTGGCTCGACGACGACTACGCCGAGGCCTTGGCCGTCGAGGCCCAGACGACCTGACGCCGGGCTCACAGGACGGCTGGGTCACGGCACAGAACGGGGTTCCGTCTGTGCCGTGACCCAGCCGCAACGCGTCAGGCCATCTTGGACTGGAGGCGACGGTCGAGCGCGTCGAGGAAGTCTTCAGTGGTGAGCCAGGGAGCATCCTTGCCGATCAGCAGCGCCAGATCCTTGGTCATCTCGCCGGCCTCGACGGCTTCGATGCACACGTTCTCCAGCGACTGTGCGAACGCCTCCACTTCGGGCGTGCCGTCCATGCGGCCGCGATAGGTGAGGCCCTGCGTCCACGCGTAGATGCTGGCGATGGGGTTGGTCGAGGTCTTGTTGCCCTTCTGGTGCTCGCGGTAGTGGCGAGTGACGGTGCCGTGCGCGGCCTCGGCCTCGACGGTCTTGCCATCGGGGGTCATCAACACGCTGGTCATCAGACCGAGCGAGCCGTAGCCCTGCGCCACGGTGTCGCTCTGCACGTCGCCGTCGTAGTTCTTGCACGCCCACACGTAGCCGCCCTCCCACTTCATCGCGCACGCCACCATGTCGTCGATGAGGCGGTGCTCGTAGGTGAGGCCGGCGGCGTCCATCTCCGCTTTGAACTCGGTCTCGTACACCTCTTGGAAGATGTCCTTGAACGAGCCGTCGTACGCCTTGAGAATGGTGTTCTTGGTGCTCAGGTACACCGGGTAGTTGCGGATGATGCCGTAGCGCAGCGAGGCGCGGGCGAAGTCGCGGATGCTGTCGTTGTAGTTGTACATGCCCATCGCCACGCCGCCGTCAGGGCCGAAGTCGGCGATCTTCATCTCCACCGGGGCACTGCCGTCGGCAGGCACGTAGGTCATGGTGACGGTGCCTGCGCCGGGCACCTTGTAGTCGGTGGCCTTGTACTGGTCACCGTGAGCGTGACGGCCGATGACGATGGGCTTGGTCCAGCCGGGCACCAGGCGCGGGATGTTGGAGATGACGATGGGTTCGCGGAAGATCACGCCGCCGAGGATGTTGCGGATGGTGCCGTTGGGGCTCTTCCACATCTTCTTCAGGCCGAACTCCTCCACACGCTGCTCGTCGGGGGTGATGGTGGCGCACTTCACGGCCACGCCGTGGCGCTTGGTGGCCTCGGCGGAGTCGATGGTGACCTGGTCGTCGGTGGCGTCGCGATGCTCGATGCCCAGGTCGTAGTAGTCGAGCTCGATGTCGAGGTAGGGCACGATGAGCTTGTCCTTGATGAACTGCCAGATGATGCGGGTCATCTCGTCGCCATCCATCTCGACGACGGGGTTCTTCACCTTGATCTTTGCCATCTCGTTGCACCCTTCTGCTGTGACCGCGCCATGCGTGCGCCGGCTCACTTGTATCGGACTTGTATGAGACTAGCTCAGCTCGCCCGGCCCTCGACAATCGCTCCGCCCGCACGCCCGCACGCCCGGCCACTCGCCGTGCGGACGTCGTGGTCCGATCGTTGTGTGCGCAACTGGGGTTCCCCGGTTGCGCACGTGCGGTTTCGGGGAGCCCCAGTTGCGCTCGCAACGGTTCCGACCGACACCATCGACCGTGACGGGTCTGGGAGCGCCGCTGCGTGGCAGCCGCGAAGTTCGCCCCGGCAACGAGGTGCACCTAGCATCGAACCCGATGGACTTCTCTTGGACAAGCGAACAGCGCGCGCTCCGCGCCACGGCCGCCACCGTCGCGGCAGATGCCGTTGCACGCTTCGGCCGGTCGAACGACTCGTGGATCAACGGCTACTCGAAGGAGTTCTCCAAGGAACTGGCCGGGCACGGCTGGATCGGCATGACCTGGCCCGACAACCCATACAGCGGCCCGGCCAGCCCGGCGATCGACCGATTGATCGTCGGCGAGGAGCTCATCAAGGCCGGGGCGCCCATCGCCGCCTCGTGGTTCGCCGACCGTCAGATGGGGCCGGCGCTGCTGGCCTACGGCACGCCCGACCAACAAGCCGCGTTCCTGCCAGGCATCGTGGCCGGCGAGACGACGTGGTGCATCGGCATGAGCGAACCCGACGCCGGCAGCGATCTGGCCAGCCTGAAGACCTCCGCCGAGCGCCAGGGCGACATGTTCGTGATCAACGGGCAGAAGATCTGGACCAGCTTCGGTGCGGTCAGCGACTACTGCTACCTCATCTGCCGCACGTCGCAGGAAGGCCCACCGCACGCCGGCATCAGCGAGGTCATCGTGCCGATGAACACGCCCGGCATCGAAGTGCGGCCGATCAAGGACATGACCACCAACCACCACTTCTGTGAAGTGTTCTTCACCGACGTGCGGGTGCCGGTGGAGAACCTCGTCGGCCAGGAAGGGGGCGCCTTCAAGCAGACGATGCGGCAACTCGAGCACGAGCGCGGCGGCATCGACCGGTTGGTCAGCAACCACGCGCTGTACCTGATGGCACTCGCACAGGCCGACACGTCGAACCTGGTCGTGCGCGACGAGATCGCACGGCTCGAGATCGGCTACCGGATCGGTCGCATCCTGGTGATCCGCGAGGTGCTCAAGCAGGCTCCAGCCGGCTTCAGCGCGGCGACCAAGTGCTTCTGCACCGAGCACGAGATCCGCGTCAGCGACTTCGTGTCGCGGGTCTTGGGGCCGCAGGCGACTCTGTGGGACGACGTCACCCGCGGCCTCTCCTACGCACCCGGGTACACCATCATGGGCGGCACCTCCAACGTGATGCGCAACATCCTCGGCGAGCGCGTACTCGGCCTCCCCCGCTGACCGCCGCGACGGCTACCGTCGGCGGCATGGCAGATCTCCTGGCACTTTCTTCGCGCATCATCGACAGTGGGCTCACCGATCAACCGGTGAATCGGGTCAGCAACGAGCTCAGCGAGATCGCACCGGGCGTGGCGCTGGTGGAGAGCTTCAGCCACTGCGTGGCACTCGACACCGACGAGGGCCTCGTCTGCTTCGATGCCTCCGGCGTGCAAACGGGGAAGGCCGTGCGGGCGTCGTTGCGCGCATGGCGCGACGCACCCGTCAGCCACCTCGTCTACACCCACGGCCACGCCGACCACATCGGTGGCAGCATGTTCTTCGGTGAGGATCAGCCAACGGTGATCGGCCACGAGAACGTGGCGACGCGCATGGACCGCTACGAGTACACCAACGCCTGGAACCTGATCATCAACGCCCGCCAGTTCGGCGGTGTCTCGGGCGATCTCAACCTCAACCTCAACGTCGACGTCGACGACTCCGGCGGCGGTGTCGAGGTGAAGGCCAACCCCGGCGCCCGCAGGTTCCTTCCCAGCAACACCTTGCGGCCGGCCGAGACGTTCAGCGAATCGCACGACATCACCGTCGGCGGCCACCGCATCGAGATGCACCACGCACGCGGCGAGACCGACGATCACCTGTGGGCCTGGATGCCCGAACACAAAGCGGTGGTCACGGGCGACTTCCTCATCTGGAACTTCCCCAACGCGGGGAACCCGCAGAAGGTGCAGCGCTACCCCATCGAATGGGCGGCAGCACTTCGGCGTATGGTGGCGATGGGGCCCGAGTTGCTGCTGCCGGCACACGGGTTGCCGATCGAGGGCAAGGAACGCATCGCACGCGTGCTCGACGATGTCGCCACCGCGCTGGAGGACATCGTGCGCGACGTGGTCGCAATGATGAACGCGGGCGCCACGCTCGACACCATCATCCACACAGTGCGGGTACCCGCCGAGACCCTGGCCAAGCCGTACTTGCGACCGCTCTACGACGAGCCCGAGTTCGTGGTGCGCGGCATCTGGCGCCAGTTCGGCGGCTGGTGGGATGGCGCCGCGTCGCGACTGAAGCCGTCACCGGATGCGCACCTGGCAACCGCGTTGGCCCAGCTTGCCGGCGGGGCCGACGTGCTGCTGCGGCGCGCCACGCAGGCTGCCGCCGACGGCGACATGCGGCTGGCCTGCCACCTCGCCGACCTGGCCGGCTGGGCAGCGCCCGACGATCCCGCCATCCACGGTGGCCGGGCAGACATCTACCTGGCCCGGCGCAAGGTGGAGACCAGCCTGATGAGCAAGGGCATCTTCGCCGCCGCAGCTCGCGAGAGCCAGCTGGTGGTGGCCGACGCGACGGGCGCTACTGGCGGCTGAGGCTCACCAGCACGAGCGCCAGCGCGGCGGCGCCGAGGCCGACGGCCTGCCACTTGGTGAGCCGCTCACCGTCGACGGTGAACGCGAGAGCAACCGTGCTGGCCGGGTAGAGCGACGCAACCACCGACACGATGGCCAACATGCCGCCGCGTACCGCAGCCAGGTACAGCACGTTGGCCCCCATGTCGAACACGCCTGCAACCACCGCCAGTTGCAGCGAGGCGCGATGCCGCGCCGGCCGGGCACCCGACGCCCCGGCGATCGCGAACAGCAGCGGTACCGACGCGAGGCGGGCGATCACCAGCGGCCACACGCCTGATGCTGCGTCAGCTCGGTCGAGTGCCACGAAGAGCAGCCCGAAGCAGGCGCCGACGCCCACTGCCAGCACCACGATTCGGCGTGGAGTGTTGTGCTGGTGGGTGCCGATGGCGCCGCTCACCAGTGCCACCGCCGTCACTGCGATCACGATGCCCACGAGTGCCAACGCACTCGGCCGCTCGCCGGTGACGAGGCCGACGACGACAGGCACCACCGCGCCGACAACGGCGCTGGTGGGCGCCACCACCGAGATCTCACCGTGTGCAAAGCCGTGATAGAGCCCGGCGATGCCCAGCGCGCCGACCACGCCGGCGAACGCGCTCCAACCCCACGTCGACGCCGATGGCACGGGAGTGCCCATCACGATCACTGCCGCGAACACGAGCACCAGGCTCACCATCTGGCCCAGCGCCGCCACGATCACGCTGGCCTGGTGCCGGCTGGCGCGACCCCCGAAGTAGTCGCCCACCCCGTAGACGAGCGCAGAACCGAGAGCGAGCAACACGGGCATGAGCCGCTCAGTCAACCACGAGTCGTCGGGACGAGTGCCACTCGGTAAGGTCGCCGGCATGCAGCACACTCGCTTCGGCCGCACCGGGCTTCAGGTGCCGCGCCTCACGCTGGGCACGATGACGTTTGCCGGTCAGTGCGATCGCGACACGTCCTTCGCCATCATGGATGCCGCCGTCGAGGCCGGCATCACGTTCTTCGACACCGCCGACATGTACCCGGTCACCACCTATCCGCATGGCATGGGCGACACCGAGCGCGTCATCGGCGAGTGGATGCACGGGCGACGCGCCGACGTGCTGGTCGCGTCGAAGTGCTTCTTCCCCACCGGCCATCGCCCATGGGAGGGCGGCAACTCACGGCACAACATCATGCGATCCATCGACGCCACGCTGCAACGCCTGGGCACCGACTACGTCGACCTGTATCAGGTGCACTCGTGGGACCAGAACACGCCCATCGACGAGACCCTGCAGGCGCTCGACGACATCGTGCACGCCGGCAAGGCCCGCTACGTGGGCTGCAGCAACGTGCTCGCCTACCAACTGGCACGGTCGCTCGGCCGCAGCGAAGCACTGGGCACGGTGCGCTTCGACAGCGTGCAACCGCGCTACAACATGCTGTTCCGCGAGTTCGAGCGCGAGCTCTTCCCGCTGTGTGAGCAGGAAGGGGTCGCGGTCATCCCGTACAACCCGCTGGCCGGTGGCATGCTCACTGCCAAGCACCGTCGCGACGATCCCGCCGACGGCACCCGCTTCGCGGCCGGCCAGCAGGGCGACCGCTACCGCGAGCGCTACTGGCACGACCACATGTTCACCACCATCGACGCCATGCGGTCATTGGCGGCGGCGTCGGGAGTGTCGGCCGCAACGCTGGCCATGCAGTGGGTGCTGGCCAATCCGGCAGTCACCAGCCCCATCGTGGGTGCGTCGCGACCGGAACAACTCACCGATGCAGTGATCGCCGCTGCGACACCCATCGACCCAGCGGTGAAGGCGCAACTCGACGAGCTCACCGTCGAGTACCGCCGCGGCGACTCGCCCCGCTGAGCGCCGCCCGTCAGGTGGGGCACTCGCCGACGGCCCCCTTGAGCACCACCTCGCCCGAGCTGCCCTGAGCGGCGTCCTGCGGCGGCGCGACGACCTCCTTGGTGACCGTGAGCAGCGGGTAGTCGGCGGGGGCCACGCCCGCCCAGGCCACTGCCCGGTCGAGCTCGTGGAACGAACCGGCGGGCACCAGCTGGGAGCCATCGCAGTTCTTCAACCACACCTGGTAGAACTCGCCGCCATCGCGACGGGGCAGGCCGGGCACCGCCAACTCGATCTTCACGCCGGAGGCGACCGCCGTGATGCCGGCCGTGCCGGCGACGCCCGGTGCGAGGTCGGTACCGGCAAGCGCGACCACGGCATCGGGCGAGCGCGACGAGTCGTGCGTGACCAACAGCACGATCGCCGCCGCGGCAGCGGCGCCGACCGCAGCGGCGCCGGCGGTGGCCAGCCAGCGCCGAGCGCGCGACGGCCGCTCGTACGTGTACCAGCCGGTGGTTGCCCCGGCCGCTTCGGCCGTGATCGCGTCGACGACGCGCTCCTCCAGCTCCGCCGGCACGTCCGCCCACAGCGAGGGGTCGGCGAGCAGCGCCTCGTACTCTTCGATCAGTGCCGCTTCGCCGGGGGTCAGTTCGTCGTGCGCCAAGGTTCCACCTCCCTCACAGCAGGTACCTCTACTACGCCAATGGCGCCCGTTCGGTTCATGGTGCCACCTCGCGCAGGTGCGCCAGTGCACCGGCCAGCGCACGGTGAGCCCGGAACGAGCGGCTCTTCACCGTGCCCACCGCGATGCCCAGCTGGTCGGCGATCTGCTGCTGGGTGAAGCCCTGCATGTGCTGCAAGCGGACGATCTCTCGCTCGTCGTCGGGCAGCGCGTCGATCGCCAGCCGCACCTGCGCGGCATCCCACACCTGCTCCTCGCTGGGCGGGAGCGCGATCAACGCCGGGTCGCCGGGGTCGGCGTCGTCCAACGCGGAGGCCGGCCGGCGGGCCTCACGGCGCTGGATGTCGATGGCGACGCGGCGAGTGATGGTGGCCAGCCAGGGCGCAAGGTCGCGGCCCGTCTCGAACGACGATGCGCTGCGCCACGCCTGAAGGAACGCCTGCTGCACCGCCTCCTCGGCCCGGCCTCGGTCGCCCACGACGCGCAGCGCCACTGCCATTGCGAGACCGGAGTAGTGGCGGTACACCGAACGCACCGCCACCTCGTCGCCGTTGCGGAAGCCCGCCAGCGTGGCCTCATCGAGAGCGACGGTGCGGGCCATCTCGACAGCGTAGATCGGTCGCCCGGCGACGCCCGGCGACCGCACTCACTGGATCGCGCTCACCAGTCGGTGGGGCCGTAGTCCTTGAGGAACTGGCCCCACACGTGACGCCCGGTGTTGATGCCGTCGATGATCGGGTCGACGATGCGGGCGGCACCGTCGACGATGTCGAGGGGCGGGTGGAAGTGGTGTTGCGCGGTCTTGCGCTCGGCGATGTGCACAGGGTCTTCGTCGCTCACCCAGCCCGTGTCGACGCTGTTCATGTGAATGCCGTCGGCGTGATAGTCGGCCGCCGAGGTGCGCGTCATCATGTTGAGCGCGGCCTTGGCCATGTTGGTGTGCGGATGGCGAGTGGTCTTGAACCGGCGGTAGAACTGACCTTCCACCGCCGACACGTTGACGATGTGCTTGTCGCGTTCGGGCGTGCGCAGCATCAGCGGCTTCAACCTGGCGTTCAGCACGAACGGCGCAACGGCATTGACCAGCTGGGTCTCCAGCAACTCCACCGACGACACCTCGGCCATCGTCAACCGCCACGAGTTGCGGTCGCGAAGGTCCACCTGCTGCAGGTCCTGGTCGAGGCGGCCTTGGGGAAAGAGGTCGCCGCGACCGGCGAGGTCTTCCGGCAGCAAGGCGGCCTGGGAGAGCGCAGCCGAGTGGGTGACGCCAACCGGCAACACAGCCGACTGCGCGAGGTCGGTGGCTCGGCCCGATGACAGCATGTCGTAGCCGCGCAGGCCCTCGTAGGCACCCAGCAACGCCGCTGCCGCCGAGGGCAGCGACGCCAGCGCCACCGACTCGGTCTCCATCATGTGCCGGTAGAAGTCGGGAGGGCGGCGCACTGTCTGACAGGCGTTGTTGACGATGAAGTCGAGCCGGTCGCGCGTGTCGAGCAGGTGCTGGCAGAACGCCTCCACACTGGGCGTGTGCCGCAGGTCGAGCCCGAAGATCTCCAGTCGATGGCCCCAGTCGGCGAAATCGGCCTCCTGCGCATAGCGCTGGGCGGAGTCGCGCGGGAAGCGAGTGGTGACGATGAGGTGGGCACCGGCTCGTAGCAGCTTGATGCCCGCCTGGTAGCCGATCTTCACCCGACCGCCGGTGAGCAGAGCCACCCGACCACGCAGGTCGGCGGTCTCGCTGCGCTTGCGGAAGTTGAACTCGCCACAGTCGGGGCACATCTGGTCGTAGAACGGGTGGATCTGCGAGTACTTCCGCTTGCAGATGTAGCAGTGCTGCGGTTGCACGGCCGAACGCTGGTGCTCGCTGCCGGAGTCGTCGATCTCGTCGGGTGCCACCAGCTGCGGAGCGAACACGTTGGGCGTGGTGAACACCGGCTTGGCGCGCAGGGTGCGAATGCCGGTCTCGTTGAGCGCGCCTTGATCGCGCTGGGCCTTCTGCTGCTTCTGCTGCCGCCGTTCCGCCTTGATCTGGCGGCGACGCTCCTCCACGTCGGGCGAATACACGTCGCCGGCGGCGTTGAGCAGCCGAGTGCGATCCTCCAGCGACAGCGACTGCAGCAGCGAACGGTCGGCCACCACCGCTTCCAGCAGCGCAGCGGCGGCTCGCAGTTGGTCACCAAGTTCGTCGGGCACGAGCAAGGAATGTAACGCCGGCTTCGAAAAGCCGTGTTGCACCGCGCCCGCGAGGGCGACAGCGACGAGTGGGCGTAACGGGACTCGACCAGGCCGATACCCTGGACGTGGAACGCCCGCGGGGAGTGAGTTCGACCGTCGTCAATCCAGAACGACTGAGTGGCGAAGAGGGACTCGAGTCCCGACATCTGCGTGTAGGGGCAGAGTGCGCCGGCAACGACTCTGTCGAGTGGACGGGTACCCCAGGCAGGGCCTTAGCGATTGGACGTCGACACGCTCCCCTAGGCTCGGCATATGGGCAACAAGCTGTCGGACGCTCAGTTCCGAAACGAGGTGGAGAAGGCAGTCCGCACCCTCCAGGTACTCCGGGACGAGATCGAGCGGCAGGTACCGAGGGCGCGCTCCGACATACGAATCTCGGAGATCGAGGGCGAGCTGAAATGGCTGGGCATTGTCATCGACGGCCTCACGCACGCGCTACGCGAGACCAAGGTTCAGCGTTGGCGCGCCACCCAACTGCTCCTTATCGGAGCCGTTAGCGTAAGGGTGCTCTCGTTCGCAGCCGACGTGCTCGCCGTCGAGGACCGCCTCAGCTCAGCCCAGGTGTCGATCGAGCAGTGCGTCGCGCTCATCGAGGGCACGCCACCCCCGCCCGACGCGCACGACATCGTCCAGGCGAACCTTGAAGCTCGGCGGCAGCAAACGGCATCCAAGCTCCAGCCTCGAAGGTCACCGCGCACCGTTCAAGCGGATGCCTCTGGGCGATCGGTCCAGCGCGGGGAGGTCACCAATGTCGACCGTCGAGACGCGACCGGAGAGGAGGGCGTTACCAATCCAGTTGCCGGCACCATTCACGCCACAGTGACCGGCAGCCCCGCAGGACTGCCCGGCCAGGCAGGAACTACGACCATCAGGGCTCAGGTTGCCGACCTCAAGCTCGAAGGAGTGCCGGGCAAGGTCACCAATCTGCCTCCCGTCACCGGCACCGCTGATGTCGTTCAGGCGCCCGACATCGCGGAGGCCTACGGCACCAGTGGTCATGCTGAGGAAGAGCCTCGGACGCAGACCATCGGTATGCCCTTGATCAGCAGCTCGGAGGAGATATCTCCGCCGACCGTCGCAGACGCCGTGGCTCGCCCGGGCACGCTGGGCCTCGGGATGACGTTCCCGGCTCCCACACCGCTAGCGGACAAGGACGGCGATAAGCACTGAAGTCGCTGACCGCACGCACGTCCAGCCACAGGGTTTCGTCGGCCGTCGAGCTGCCGACATCGGCCATGAGCCCCCAACGCTCGGCGATTAGTGGTCGGGCTCAATCTGCAACATCGAAGTGCGTGAGGCCCCCGGCAGACCTGGCCACCTATCAGGGCGACGAGTGGGCGTGACGGGACTCGAACCCGGGACCTCCACGATGTCAACGTGGCGCTCTAACCAACTGAGCTACACGCCCGTGTAGCGGACGTTGAATCTAGCAGTCAGTGCAGCCGCAACGACACTTCGTTGGCCAGAAGACGGCCGGCGCGGGTCAATCGCACTCGCTGACCCTCGGACTCCACCAGCCCGTCGAGGCCGTCGGTGTCGAGTGCACCCGCCGGCACACCGTCGCGCATCCTGATGGCCAGCTGCAGGCCCTCCAGGTGGCGAGTGGCGGCATCGAGCGTCTCGCCCGCCGCCTCGGTGCTCTCGCCCGCCGCAACCGCTGCGATGTACCGCTCGGGGGTGCGCACGTTCCACCACCGGCGGCCGTCGTGGTGGCTGTGCGCCGCACTGCCGAAGCCGCGATAGTTGCCCTGTTGCCAGTAGAGGATGTTGTGCCGGCACTCGTGACCGGGCTTGGCCCAGTTGCTGACCTCGTAGTTGGCCAGGCCGGCGGCGGTGAGCAACTCGTCGGCCAACTCGTACTTGTCGGCCAGGTCGTCGTCGTCGGGGTGGCGCTCGGGCTGCAGCGCCAGTGGCGTCCCGGCTTCCACCGTGAGCGCGTACGCCGAGATGTGGAACGGGTCGAGCGCGATGGCACCCTGCAACGTGGTCCGCCAGTCGGCGAGCGACTCGCCGGCGCCGCCGTAGATGAGGTCGAGGTTGAACGTGGGGATGCCCGCCTCGCGCACCGCGGCGACGGCCAACCGAACGTTCGCGGGCTGGTGCGTACGGCCCAGCGCGGCGAGCACGGACGGCACCATCGACTGCACGCCGATGCTCACTCGATTGACGCCGGCGGCACGAAAGACGCGGTACATCGCCGTCGTCACGTCGTCGGGGTTGCACTCGACGGTCACCTCCGCGCCGGCCACCGTGGGAATCGCCCGCAGAACCTCGCCCAGCGCCTCGGGGGCCACCAGCGTTGGCGTGCCGCCGCCGACGAACACGCTGGTGGCAGGAAGCATTCGTGCTGCCTCGATGTCGCTGCGCAACGCGTGCAGGTACTGCTGTTGCAGATGGCCGCGATCGGTCCAGGTGGCGAACGCGCAGTAGTCGCAGCGCTTGGCGCAGAACGGTATGTGGATGTACACCCCGAAGGGCTGGGCCGGCAGCGC
>JACDJC010002354.1_pt1 | contig 14989 bp, 25 predicted proteins | sample 7454191 | NCBI WGS metagenome assembly JACDJC01 (sample SAMN14253291, study PRJNA609438) | sludge metagenome | isolation source: sludge after 25d culture with pyrite and EDTA | collected 2018-12-20 | reverse complement strand
GCGCCACGGCACTTGCGCGCCACCTCGACCACGGTGTCCGGCGGGGAAAAGTACTTGTGCAGCGTGTAGACGTTGCAGACGTCGGGATTGCCCGGGTCCTTCTTGGTGATCCGCGCCGGGTCGGTCACCGCGGGGCGGAGCTTCTGCCAGATCTCCTCGGGGCTGTCGAGGACCCCGACCGTGTTGCCGAGGCTCTTCGACATCTTGGCCTGGCCGTCGAGGCCGAGGATGCGCCGCGCCGGCGTCAGGAGCGACTGCGGCTCCGGCAGGAAGTCGGTGCCGCCGCCGAACTGCGCGTTCCAGCGCCGCGCGATGACCCGCGCGAGCTCGAGGTGCTGCAGCTGGTCGTCGCCGACGGGCACCTGCTCGGCGCGGTAGAGCAGGATGTCGGCCGCCATCAGGATGGGATAGCTGAACAGCCCTGCCGGCACGCTCTCCAGCTTCTGCGACTTATCTTTGAACTGCGTCATCCGCTCCAGCTCGCCGAGCGGCGTCACCGACGTCAGCAGCCACATCAGCTCGGCGTGCTCCGGCACGTGCGACTGCACGAAGAAGACCGCGCGCGCGGGGTCGACGCCGGCGGCGAGGAGCCCGATCGCCATGTCGAGGGTCCGACGCTCCAGCGTGGCGGCGTCGTGCTGCCCCGTGATGGCGTGCAGGTCCACGATGGAAAAGAAGCACTCGTTCCGCGCCTGGAGCGCCACCCAGTTCTGGACGGCGCCGAGCCAGTTGCCGATGTGCAAGTCGCCGGAGGGCTGGATGCCGGAGAAGATACGGGCCATTTTGGCAAGCTACCAACCCCGGCCCGGGGCCGCAAGATGCTATCGCCCATAGACTTACTGACTCTGGCCGAAGCGGCCGCCCGCCGGGCCGGCAGCTACCTCGCGTCCGTGGGTCCCCCGCCCGACCCCGGCGCCTGGTCGACCAAGGACCCGCGGGACTTCGTGACCGAGGTGGACCGGGAGTCGGAGCGCATCCTGGCGGCCTACCTCAGGCCCGAGGCGCCGGGCTCGCGGGTGCTGGGCGAGGAGTTCACCCCCACCGGCGACCTCGAGGGGCTGGTGTGGATCGTGGACCCCCTGGACGGCACCACCAACTTCCTGCACGGCGTGCCGGTCTGGGCGGTCTCCATCGGCGCCGCGGTGGACGGCGCGCTGCAGGCCGGGGTGGTCTTCGACGTGCCCCGCAACCGGCTCTACCGCGCGGCGCTCGGGCATGGCGCCTGGGAGGGAAACCGGCGCCTCGCCGTGTCGCGCATCGTCGATCCCGCGCTCGCGCTCATCGGCACCGGCTTCCCCTTCAAGAACCTCGATCGTATCGACGAATACCAGCGCCAGTTCGCCGCGGTGGCCGGCGCCACGAGCGGCATTCGGCGGCCGGGCGCGGCCTCGCTCGACCTGGTGGACGTGGCGGCGGGCCGGTTCGACGGCTTCTGGGAAATGATGCTGGCGCCATGGGACATCGCGGCGGGGATGCTGCTGGTGCGGGAGGCGGGAGGTGTGGTGACGGACCTGGCGGGGCGGCAGATCGGACCGGAGCACAGCGGCGTGGTGGCGGGGAACCCGGACATTCACCGATGGTTGCTGGGGATTACAGAAGGACTGAGGACTGGGGACTGAGGACCTCTTCTACCGCCCCGCTGCCCCGCCGCCCCCCTGCCCGGCCGTCAGGACCCTCGGCCCGCCCTTCGTGATCGCCACCGTATGCTCGAAATGCGCCGACAGGCTGCCGTCCGCCGTGACGACGGTCCACTTGTCGGGCAGCGTGCGGGTGGCGGGGTCTCCCATGGTGATCATCGGCTCGATGGCGATGGTCATCCCCTCGAGGAGCCGGGGGCCGCGCTTCGGGACGCCGTAGTTCGGCACCTGCGGTTCCTCGTGGAAGCGCGCCCCGATGCCGTGCCCCACCAGCTCCCGCACCACGCCGAACCCGGCCCCTTCCGCCACGGTCTGCACCGCGTGCCCGATGTCGCCGACGTGGTTGCCCACGCGCGCCGCGGCGATCCCCGCCGCCAGGCTCTCCTGGGTCACGTCGAGGAGCCGCTGGGTGTCGGGGGAGATCTCGCCGACGCCGATCGTGGTGGCGGAGTCGGCGTGCAGCCCCTCGAAATGGACCCCGACGTCCACGCTGACGATGTTCCCCTCGCGGAGCACCCGCTTCTTCGACGGGATGCCGTGGACGATCTCCTGGTTGATCGACGTGCACAGCGTCTTGGGGAAGCCGTAGAGCCCCTTGAACGACGGGGTGGCCCCCTCGTGGCTCCGGATGAAGGCCTCCGCCATCCGGTCGAGGTCCTCCGTGGACATCCCCGCCTTCGTCTCCCGGCGGAGCAGGTCCAGCACGGCGCCCACGATGGACCCGGCGTGGGCCATCGTCTCGATCTCGCGGGGGGACTTCAGGGTGATCACGTGCCCTGCAGCGCCAGCGCCCGGCGGACCCGGGTCGCGATGTCGTCCACCGGGCCCACGGCGGGAATGCGGATCAGGCTGCCGCGCGACTCGTACCAGGCGAGCACCGGCGCCGTCTGGTCGCGGTAGCTCTGCAGCCGGGTGGCCACCGCCGCCGGATCGTCGTCGGGGCGGCCCTCGATGCCGCGGCGGCGCTCGATCCGGCCGATGATCTCGGCGTCGGGCACGTCGAAGAAGAGCACCGCGTTCAGCTTGCGCCCACGGTCGGCCAGGAGCCGCTCCATCCCCTCGGCCTGCGGGATGGTGCGCACCACGCCGTCGAAGATGACCCCGCCGGCGGCGGCGGGCCGGTCGAGCTCGTCGCGGATGACGCCGAGGATGATCTCGTCGCTCACCAGCTTCCCCGCTTCCATGACCGCCTTCGCCTGGAGGCCGAGCGGCGTGCCTCGGCTCACGGCGTCGCGCAGGAGGTTGCCGGTGGCGAAGGTGGGCAGGCCCATCGACTCTGAGAGCAGCGCGCCCTGCGTGCCCTTCCCCGCGCCGGGGGGACCCATCAGGAGGATGTCCATTCGAAATCAGTCTCCCGGAAAAGGACTGAGGACTGGGGACTGGGGACTGGGAAGGCGCCGTGGCACAGTCCTCAGTCCTCAGTCCTCAGTCCTCGTCACGCCGCCAGACTCGCCACCCTAGATGAAGCGCTGCTGCCTGCCCCGGAACTTGACCCGGCCGGACTTCATGAAGCCGTCGTACTTGCGGAGCTGGCGGTGCTGCTCGACCTGCGAGAGCGTGTCGAGCAGGGTACCGACCACGATCAGGACCGAGGTGCCGCCGAACTGCTGCTGGACGCCGATCCGGGCGCTGATGAAGATCGGGACCAGCGCGATCGCGGCCAGGAAGACGGCGCCGGGCAGGGTGATCCGCACCAGGACGTCGTCGATGTAGTCGGCGGTGCTCGCGCCCGGCTTCACGCCGGGGATGAACCCGCCCTGCTTCTTCAGGTTCTCCGCCACGTCCACCGAGTTGAAGATGATGGAGGTGTAGAAGTAGCTGAACAGCAGCACCATGACCGAGAAGACGACGCTGTACGGCAGGCTGCCGGGGTTGAAGAACCCCGCCACGTCCCGGAGCAGCGGGCTCTTGGTGAAGCTGGCGACGGTGCCCGGCACGATGATGATCGTCTGGGCGAAGATGATCGGCATCACGCTGGCGGTGAGGAGCCGGATCGGGATGAAGGTCTTCTGGCCCTCGCGGATCCGCCCGCGGCCCATGACCTTGCGGGGGATCTGGATCGGGATCCGCCGCGCGGCGATGGTCATCATCGTGGTGAGCGCGATGACGGCCACCAGGACGGCGAGGTAGAAGATGGCGCCGATCGGCGACACCACCCCGCCCTTGATGAGCGAGAAGAGCTGCAGCATCCCCGGCCAGAGCCGCTCGAGGATCGAGAAGGTGATGAGCAGGCTCATCCCGTTGCCGATGCCGCGCTCGGTGATCTGCTCGCCGAGCCACATGACGAAGATGGCGCCGACCGTCAGCGTCACCACCATGACGGTGCGGGACGCGAAGCCCGGGTTCGCCACCGCGCCGGGGATCGACTCGGTGAAGAGCGTGAAGGTGTAGGCCTGGGCGAACGCGATGAACACGGTCATGTACCGCGTCCACTGCGTGAGCGTCTTCCGGCCTTCCTCCTCCTTCTGCATCTTGCCGATGGTCGGCACGACGCCGCCGACCAGCTGGAAGATGATCGAGGCCGAGATGTACGGCATGATGCCGAGGGCGAAGACCGTCGCGCGCGACAGCCCGCCGCCGAGCATGTCGTACAGCCCGAAGAACCCGGCGGCGGCCGAGTTCCGGATGAAGTCGGAGAGGGCCTGGACGTTGACCCCCGGGGCGGCGATGTGCGCGCCGATCCGGTAGAGCAGCAGGGCCAGGGCCGTGAACAGGAGCTTGCGCTTCAGCTCCGGGTCGAAATTGAACGCCGGGGTGCTCGGAGCAGTCACTTACGCCTCAACGCTGCCGCCGGCCGCCTCGATCTTGGCGCGGGCCGACGCGGACACCGGAATCCCGCGGACGGTGTAGGCCCGGGCGGCCTCGCCGGTGCCGAGGATCTTGATCGCCTGCTCCGCGTTGCTGATCAGCCCGGCGGCCACCAGCGCCTCGGGGGTCACGTCGCCGCCCGGCACCGCCGAGAGGCGGGCCAGGTTGATCGGCACCGCGGTGACCTTGAACGGATTGGTGAAGCCCCGCTTCGGCAGCCGCCGGTACATCGGCATCTGGCCGCCCTCGAAGCCGGGGTTGGTCGAGCCGCCCGTGCGGGCCTTGTGTCCCTTGTGGCCCTTGCCCGACGTCTTGCCGAGGCCGGAGCCGGGGCCGCGCCCGAGCCGCTTGCGCGACTGGGTGGAGCCGGCCGCCGGCTTCAGGGTCGACAGGGTGACCGACGGGGTCGCCACTTCCTTCGCCTTCGCCATCACGCCTCCTGCGCCGGCGTCACCTCGACGAGGTGGCGCACCTTGAAGAGCATCCCGCGGACCGACGCCGAGTTCACGAGCTCGACGGTCTGCTGGTGATGCCGAAGTCCGAGCGACGCGAGGGTCCGCCGCATGGTGTCCGCGTGGCCGATGCCCGAGCGGATCTGCTTGACCGAGAGGCGCTTGGCCTTCTTCTCGTCCGGGATGGTGGCCGCGTGGTGCTTCGGCCCCTGCCGCCCGACGACGGGATTCCGTCCCATGGCTCAGCCCTCCTGACGCGGCTTGTAGGCCAGGTCGCTGACCTCGATGCCCCGCTCGCGCGCCACCTGGCGGACCGACACGAGGCGCGAGAGCGCGTCCATCGTGGCGCCGACCATGTTGTGCGGGTTCGGGGAGCCGAGGCTCTTGGTGAGGATGTCGGTGATGCCGGCGCAGCCGAGCACGGCCCGGATCGGGCCGCCGGCGATGACGCCGGTACCGGTGGCGGCGGGCTTCAGCAGCACGCGGCCGGCGCCGTGTTCCCCGACGATCTCGTGGGGAATCGTCGCGCCCGTCCGGGGCACCTCGATCATGTTCCGCTTGGCGGCGTCGACGGCCTTGCGGACCGCCTCCGACACCTCGTTCGCCTTTCCGGTCGCCACGCCCACCTTGCCCTTGCCGTCGCCGACGGCCACGAGCGCGTTGAACGAGAACCGCCGGCCGCCCTTGACCACCTTGGCCACGCGGTTGATGGCGATCACGTTCTCGACGTGGTCGCTGCTCCGCTCGCGGTCACGGTCGCGGCGGGGGCCCCGGTCGCGGTCGTTGCGGCCGCCGCGGCCGCGCCGCTGCTGGCCCTGCTCGGACGGCGCCTCGGTGGTGGTGCCGGGTGCTGCTGCCTGTTCGTCAGCCATGCTAGAACTCCAGTCCGCCGGCGCGCGCGCCGTCGGCGACCGCCTGCACGCGGCCATGGTATCGGTAACCTGCCCGGTCGAAGACCACCGCGGTGAAGCCGGCGGCCTTCGCCCGCTCCGCCACGAGCTTCCCGACCGCCTTGGCGCGGGCCACCTTGCCGGTGCCCTCGATGGCGATCCCCTCGCTGGTGTCCGTCACGCCGAGGATCGTCACGCCGAGGTCGTCGTTGACGAGCTGGGCGGAGATGTGCTTCAGCGACCGGAAGACCACCAGCCGCGGGCGCTCGAGGGTGCCGGCGACCTTCTGCCGGACCCGGAGGTGGCGGCGGTAGCGCTGTTCCCGGCGCGTCTTGGGTGCGTGAATCGCGCGCATGACTACTTCGCTCCTGTCTTGCCGGCCTTGCGCCGGACCTGCTCGCCCTGGTAACGGATGCCCTTGCCCTTGTAGGGCTCGGGCGGCCGGACGGACCGGATCTCGGCGGCGACCTGCCCGACGAGTTCCTTGCTCGCGCCCTGGATCCGCACCACCGTGTTGTTCTCGACCGTGATCTTGATCCCCTCGGGCGCCTTGAACGGCACCTGGTGGGACAGCCCCACGATCAGGTTGATGCCGTAGGGCTTGGTCTCGGCCTTGTAGCCGACGCCCTGCAGCTCCAGGACCTTCTGGTACCCGGTCGTGACGCCCTCGACCATGTTGGCCACGAGGGTGCGGGTCAGGCCGTGAAGCGCCTTGTGCCGCTTGTCGTCGCTGGGCCGGGACACCGACACCTGGCCGTCCGCGAAGGCCACCGCCATCTCGGGGTGCAGGCTCCGGGCGAGCTCGCCCTTGGGGCCCTTGACCGCGATGTGGCTGCCCTTGAGGGCCACCGTGACGCCGGCCGGGACCGCCACCGGCTTCTTGCCGATACGCGACATGGCGCCTCCTACCAGACGACGGCGAGGAGCTCGCCGCCGAGGTTGGCGGTGCGCGCCTGCCGGTCCGTCATCAGCCCCTTGGGGGTCGAGACGATGGCCATGCCGAGGCCGTTCTTGACCCGGGGCAGGTCGCGGCACTTGACGTAGTGCCGGAGGCCCGGGGTCGAGACGCGCCGGAGTTCCCGGATGACCGGGAGCTCGTTGTGGTACTTGAGGTACAGCCGCAGCACGCCGCGACCGCCATCCTCGAGCACCTTGCACTCGGCGATGTAGTGATTCTCCAGAAGCAGGCGCGCCAGCTCGACCTTGAGCTTGGACGCCGGCACGTCGACTCGCCGGTGGCCCGCGGAGCAGGCGTTCCGGATGCGAGTCAGCATATCCGCGACGGGATCTGTCATGCTCATGTTACGTGCGTCCCCTTACCAACTGGCCTTGCGCACGCCGGGGATTTCTCCCTTGAGCGCGAGCTCTCGAAAGCAGATTCGGCAGAGGCCGAACTTGCGCAGGACTGCCCGTGACCGCCCGCACCGCTGACAGCGGCGGACGGCGCGCACCTTGAACTTGGGCGTGCGCTTGGCTCGTTCAATCCAACTGGTCTTTGCCATCGTCTCTCCTGGTGGCGCCCCGCGGGGCGCCGGGTTTTCACGCCATCGGGACCGGCGTCTCTCAGCGGAACGGCCAGCCGAGCTCGCGCAGCAGCGCCATCGCCAGGTCGTCCCGCCCGGCGCTCGTCACCACCGTGATGTCCATCCCGTGGATCTTCTCGACCTTGTCGTAGTCGATCTCGGGGAAGATCAGCTGCTCCTTGATGCCGGTCGTGTAGTTGCCCCGGCCGTCGAAGCTCTTGTTCGCCAGCCCGCGGAAGTCCCGGACGCGCGGCACCGCGATGGTGATGAAGCGGTCGAGGAACTCGTACATCCGCGCGCCGCGGAGCGTCACCGAGGCGCCGACCGGCACGCCGGCCCGGAGGCCGAAGTTGGCGATCGACTTCTTGGCGCGGGTGACGACCGGCTTCTGGCCGGTGATCTGCCCCAGCTCCTGGACCACCGCGTCGAGCAGCTTGGGCGTCTTGCTCGCCTCGCCCATGCCGACGTTGAGCACGACCTTCACGATGCGCGGCACCTGCATCGGGTTGGTGATGCCGAACTGCTTGGCCAGCCGCGCCCGGACCACCGTCTCGTAGTAGGTCTGGAGCCGGGGCGTGCCCTCGGCCGCCTTCGGCGCCGCGTCGGTCGCCCCGGGGGCGGCCTTGTCCTTGCCGGCCTTGGGCGCGCCGCCGGTCTTCGGGGCCTTCTCCTTCGTGGTCGCCATCTTACCTGCTCCTCGGAATCGGCTGCCCGGACTTCACGGCGATGCGCTCGACCGTCCCGTCGGCGTCCCGCCGCCGGCGCACCCGCGTCGGCTCGCCGCTCTTCGGGTCGATCAGCATGGTCTTCGAGTGGTGGATCGGCGCCGGGAACTCGATGATCCCGCCCTCGGCGGTCTGCGTCGCGCGGCGGTGCCGCTTCACGACGTTCACCCCGTCGATGGTCACGCGGCCGGTCTTCGGGTACACGCGGAGCACCTTCCCCCGCTTGCCCTTGTCGTCGCCCGAGATGACCTGGACGGTGTCGCCCTTGGTGATCGGGAGCGAGAGCCGGACGACCGGCTTCTGGCGGACGCGCTTGGCCTTCTTGTGCACGAGCGGCTTCATGTTACAGGACCTCCGGCGCCAGCGAGACGATCTTCATGTAGCGCTTCTCGCGGAGCTCGCGCGCCACGGGGCCGAAGATGCGGGTCGCGCGGGGCTCGCCCTTGTCGTCGATCAGGACCGCGGCGTTCTCGTCGAACCGGATGTAGGAGCCGTCCTTGCGGCGGGTCTCCTTCACGGTGCGCACGATGACCGCCTTGGCCACGTCGCCCTTCTTCACCTGGCCCGTCGGGATGGCGTCCTTGATGGCCACCACCACGGTGTCGCCGAGGCCCGCGTAGCGGCGCCGGCTCCCGCCGAGGACGCGGATCACCAGCGCCTTGCGGGCGCCGGAGTTGTCCGCGATTCTGAGAATGCTCTCTTGCTGAACCATGAATTCCTCGTTCCCTGGGCTACTTGGCCCGCTTGACGATCTCGGTCACGCGCCAGTTCACGGTCTTCGCGAGCGGGCGGGTCTCCATCAGGCGGACGGTGTCCCCCACCTTCGCGCCGTGCTCGTCCCGCGCCTTCACCGTGATGGTCCGGGTCATCATCTTGCCGTAGGTCGCGTGGGCGAACCGCCGGGTCAGCGTGACCGTGACCGTCTTCTGCATCTTGTCGCTCTTGACGACCCCGGTGCGGGTCTTCCGCTGCGCGCGGGTCGTCGTGGTCGCTTCTGCCATGGTGTGCCCTTACGAGTTGGTCGCGCGCGAGCGCAGGACCGTCAGGATCCGCGCGGTGTCCCGGCGCAACGTCCGGAACCGCATCGGGTTGTCAATCGACTCACTCGCCGACCGGAAGCGCAGCCGGAACCGCTCTTCCTTCAGCTCCGCGAGCTTCGCCTTCAGCTCGTCGTCGGACAGGTCCCGCAGTTCAGTCACGTTCATCGCTCAGATCTCCTCGCGCTTGACGAAGCGCGTCCGCACCGGCAGCTTCGCCTGCGCCAGGGCCAGCGCCTTGCGCGCCAGCTCCTCCGTGACGCCCTCGACCTCGAACAGCACCCGGCCCGGCCGCACCACCGCCACCCAGCCCTCGGGATTGCCCTTGCCCTTCCCCATGCGGGTCTCGGCGGGCTTCTTCGTGATCGGCTTGTCCGGGAAGATCCGGATCCACACCTTGCCGCCGCGCTTCATCTCGCGGGTCATGGCCACGCGCGCCGCCTCGATCTGGCGGTTCGTGATCCAGCCCGGATCGAGCGTCTTGATGGCGAACTCGCCGAACGACACCGCGATGCCGCGCGAGGCGATGCCCTTGGTCCGGCCCTTGAACGTCTTGCGGAACTTCACCCGCTTCGGTGCCAGCATGGTCCTCAGGCCCCCGTGCTGTAGGTGCGGCCGGTCATCTCCTCGACCACCTCACCCTTGAAGATCCAGACCTTGATCCCGATCGTGCCGTAGGTCGTCTTGGCCGTCGAGGTCGCGTAGTCGATGTCCGCCCGCAGCGTGTGGAGCGGCACCCGGCCCTCGCGGTACCCCTCGGTCCGCGCGATCTCCGACCCGCCGAGCCGGCCCGACACCCGCACGCGGATGCCCTGGGCGCCCATGCGCATGGCGCTCTGCACCGCGCGCTTCATGGCGCGGCGGAAGCTGATCCGCTGCACCAGCTGGTGCGCGATGTTGTCGGCCACGAGCTGCGACGCCACCTCGGGCCGCTTGATCTCCTCGACGTTGATCGCGGCTTCCTTGCCGGTCAGCTGCGCCAGCTCGTCGCGGAGCTTGTCCACTTCCGCGCCGCGCTTGCCGATGACCACGCCCGGCCGCCCGGTGTGCACCGTGACGGTCACCTTGCCCGGCTTCCGCTCCACGTGCACGTCGGCGATGGCCGCGTGCCCGAGGCGGGCCTTGAGGTACTTCCGGATGAGCTCGTCTTCCTTGAGCAGCGCCGGCATGTCCTTCGTGGCGAACCAGCGGGACCGCCACGGCTGCACGATGCCGAGCCGGAAACCGATCGGATGGGTCTTCTGCCCCATTAGTTGCTCCCCTTCGTCGCCACGTGAATGGTCACGTGGCTCGTCCGCTTGCGGATCGGGGTGGCACGGCCCTGCGCCGCGGCCGTGAACCGCTTGAGCGGCTGCCCCATGTCCACCATCGCCTTCGACACGTAGAGCGCGTCCACGTCGAACGCCTCGTTGTCCCGCAAGGCGCTCTGCTCGGCGTTCGAGACCGCCGACTTCAGCGTCTTCTCGATCTGCCGGGCCGCGAGCTTCTTGTTGAACTTGAGGATCGCGTACGCCTCGTTCACGTCCTTGCCGCGGATCAGGTCCGCGACGAGACGCATCTTCTGGGGCGACTGGCGCACCAGTCGCTGAATCGCTGTGCCTGGCATCGTCACTCCGGCTTGGCCTTCTTGTCAGCCACGATCTTGCCGCTGTGGCCGCGGAACAGGCGCGTGGGCGAGAATTCGCCCAGCTTGTGCCCCACCATGTTTTCCGTCACGTACACCGGCACGAACTTGTTGCCGTTGTGGACGGCGAAGGTGTGCCCCACGAACTCGGGCAGGATGGTGCTCGCCCGGCTCCAGGTCTTCACGACCTTCTTCTCGTTCTTCTGGTTCAGGGCCTCGACCTTCAGGAGCAGTGCGTCCTGGACGAACGGGCCCTTCTTGATGCTGCGTGCCATGTCGTGATCCCCAGTGGCCTACTTCGTGGCCTTGCCGCGGCGACGGCCGCGAACGATGTGCTTCGTGGACGCCTTCTTCATGTGGCGCGTCTTCTTGCCTTCCGCCTTGCCCCACGGCGAGACCGGCGGACGGCCGCCCGACGACTTGCCCTCGCCGCCGCCCAGCGGGTGGTCGACCGGGTTCATCGCGACGCCGCGCACGCTCGGCTTGATGCCCAGCCAGCGGCTCTTGCCCGCCTTGCCCACCGACAGCAGCTCGTGCTCCGCGTTGCCCACCTCGCCGATCGTGGCCAGGCACCGCCCGTGGATCCGGCGCACCTCGGTGGACTTCATCCGCAGCGTCACGTACTCGCCTTCCTTGGCCACCACCTGGCAGCCCGCGCCGGCCGAGCGCGCCATCTGGCCGCCCTTGCCGATCTTGAGCTCCACGTTGTGCACCATCGTGCCGAGCGGGATCTCCGAGAGCGGCACCGCGTTGCCCAGCCGGATGTCCGCGCCCGGCCCCGACATGACCGTGTCGCCCTGCTTCAGGCCGGCCGGGTGCAGGATGTAGCGCTTTTCGCCGTCGGCGTACACCAGCAGCGCCAGGCGCGCGGTGCGGTTCGGGTCGTATTCGATTTCCGACACCTTCGCCGGGATCCCGAACTTGTTCCGCTTGAAGTCGATCTTCCGGTACTGGCGCTTGTGCCCGCCGCCCCGGTGCCGCGACGTCAGGTGCCCCTGGTTGTTCCGGCCGCCGCTCTTGGTGAGCGGCTCCAGCAGGGACTTCTCCGGCGTGCCGCGCGTGATCTCGTCGAACCCGGAGACCGAGCGGAACCGCGTGCCGGCCGTCATGGGTCGGAACTGTCGAATCGTCATTGGCTCAGCCCTCGAAAACCGGAAGCGTCTCGCCGTCCTTGAGGACGACGATGGCCTTCTTCCACCGGGCGGTCGTGCCCCGCGTCCGGCCCCGGGTCACCTCGTGCCGGCGCATCTGCATCGTGCGCACGTCGGTGGCGGTGACGCCGAACAGCTTCTGCAGCGCGTCCCGGATCTGGAACTTGTTCGCGTCGGGATGCACGTGGAACGCGTACTCCTTGCGCGCCTGGTACGCCGCCGAGCTCTTCTCGGTGATCAGCGGCTTGACGATCACTTCGTGCAGGGCGGGCATTTATTCGCTGCCTTTCTTCTTCGGGGCCGCCTTGGTCGACCGGCGCGCGCCCGCCTTCGGGGCCTTCACCTTGGGCGCCTTCGCCTTCGGCGCCGCCTTCTTCTTCGCCGCGGCCGGCTTGGCCTTCACGGCCTTCGGCTTGGCGGCCTTGACCCGCTTCGGCGCGACCGCCTCGGCCGACTCGGCCGTGGCCTCGCCGCCCAGCGCGCCCTGCTCCACCACCAGGGCGTCCGCCCAGAGGATGTCGTAGGCCGACGCCTCGGCGTACGGCAGCACCCCGGCCCGCGGCAGGTTCCGCGCGCTCAGGTAGGCCGCCGAGTTGATGCCGTGGGTCAGCACCAGGACCTTCCGGCCCTCGAAGCCGAGCTTGTCGAGCAGCGCCGTCATCTGGCTGGTCTTCGGCGCCGCGAAGTCGAGCCGCTCGACCACCGTCAGGAGGCCGTCGGCCGCCCGCGCGTTGAGCGCCGACTTCCGGGCCAGCTGCCGGACCTTCTTCGGGATCCCGGTCCGCCAGTCGCGCGGCGTCGGGGCGAAGGCCACGCCGCCGCCGCGCCAGTGCGGCGCCCGCGTGGTGCCCTGCCGCGCCCGGCCGGTGCCCTTCTGCTTCCAGGGCTTCTGGTTGCCGCCCGAGACTTCCGCCCGGGTCTTCGCCTTCTGGGTGCCCTGGCGCTGGTTGTTCAGGAACACCTTCACGGCCTCGTGCAGCACGCCCTGGTTCACGGTGCCGTCGAAGGTCGCTTCCGGCAGGGCGAACGGCGTCTTCAGCTTCGCGCCCGCGGACGAGAAAAGAGGAGCCTCAATCATGGCGGCTCTTGCCTCCCTGCTTGGAAACGGTCACGATGCCGTTCTTCGACCCGGGGATCGCCCCGCGCACGAAGAGGAGGTTCCGTTCGGCATCCACCTGCACGACCGTCAGGCCGAGCTCAGTGTGTCGTGCCGCGCCATGATGGCCCGGCATCTTCTTGCCCTTGATGACGCGGGACGGGTTCGTGCCCGGCCCGATCGAGCCCGGCTTCCGGTGCCGCGTGTTGCCGTGGGTGGCCGGGCCGCCGCCGAAGCCGTGGCGCTTGACCACGCCCTGGAAGCCCTTGCCCTTGCTCGTGCCGGTCACCTTGACCCGCTCGCCCGCCGCGAAGATCCCGACCGTCACGGTCGAGCCCGCCGCCGGCGCCGTGTCGCCCGCCACGTCGAATTCCCGGATGACCCGGGGCGCCACCTCGAGGCCCGCCGCCTTCGCGTGGCCGAGGTCCGCCTTGTTCGCGCGCTTGGCCTTCTGCGCGCCGAAGCCGAGCTGAACCGTCCCGGTCCTGACCTGCACCACCTGGCAGGGCCCCGCCTCGATCACGGTCACCGGCGTGGCGGTGCCGTCCGCGGCGAAGACCCTCGTCATGCCGAGCTTCCGGCCAATGAGTCCGTTCGTCATGGCTACTGGACCTTGATCTCGACGTCCACGCCGGCCGGCAGGTCGAGCTTGGTCAGCGCGTCCACCGTCTGCGGGCGGGAATCGTTGATGTCGAGCAGGCGCTTGTGGGTCCGGAGCTCGAACTGCTCGCGGCTCTTCTTGTCCACGTGCGGGCTGCGCAGCACCGTCCAGCGCTCGATCTTCACCGGGAGCGGGATCGGGCCGGACACCTGGGCCCCGGTCTTTTCCGCCGTGCGCACGATGTCCGCCGCGGCCTGGTCCAGCACCACGTGGTCGAACGCCTTGAGGCGGATGCGAATTTTCTGAGCCATCAGTCTCTCGTTTCTCGAAGGCGGGTCAGCGGGGAAGCGGGGAGGCTGGGAGGACTTCCCCGCTTCCCCGCGTCCCCGCCTGTTCCCTTACTTCAGGATCTTTGTGACCACACCGGCGCCCACCGTCCGGCCGCCCTCGCGGATCGCGAAGCGGAGGCCTTCGTCCATGGCGATCGGGGTGATCAGTTCCACCTTGACGCCGATGTTGTCGCCCGGCATGACCATCTCGACGCCGGCCGGCAGCTCGACCGAGCCCGTCACGTCCGTGGTCCGGAAGTAGAACTGGGGACGGTAGCCCTTGAAGAACGGGGTGTGCCGGCCGCCCTCTTCCTTGCGGAGCACGTACACCTCGGCCTCGAAGTGCGTGTGCGGGGTCACGGAGCCCGGCTTGGCCAGGACCATGCCGCGCTCGATGTCGGTCTTTTCCACGCCGCGGAGCAGGAGGCCGACGTTGTCGCCCGCCTGGCCGTCGTCGAGGAGCTTGCGGAACATCTCCACGCCCGTCACGACCGTCTTCTTCTCGGAGCCGAAGCCGACCAGCGCGACTTCCTCGCCGACCTTGATCTTGCCGCGCTCGATGCGGCCCGTGGCCACCGTGCCGCGGCCGGTGATCGAGAAGACGTCCTCGACCGGCATCAGGAACGGCTTCTCCACGTCGCGCACCGGCTCGGGGATGAAGGTGTCGAGCGCGTTGTAGAGCTCGTCGATCTTCTTGATCCACTCCGCGTCGCCCTCGATGGCCTTGATGGCCGAGCCGCGGATGACCGGCGCGTCGTCGCCCGGGTACTGGTAGGCGCTGAGGAGCTCGCGGACCTCGAGCTCGACGAGGTCGAGGAGCTCGGCGTCGTCCACGAGGTCGCACTTGTTCAGGAAGACCACGATCGAGGGCACGTTCACCTGGCGGGCCAGGAGGATGTGCTCGCGGGTCTGCGGCATCGGGCCGTCGGTGGCCGACACGACCAGGATCGCGCCGTCCATCTGCGCCGCGCCCGTGATCATGTTCTTCACGTAGTCGGCGTGGCCCGGGCAGTCCACGTGCGCGTAGTGCCGGTTCGTCGTCTCGTACTCGACGTGCGAGGTGGCGATGGTCAGCACCTTGGTCGCGTCACGACGCCCCTGCGACTCGGAGGCCTT
>JACDJC010002352.1_pt1 | contig 14991 bp, 15 predicted proteins | sample 7454191 | NCBI WGS metagenome assembly JACDJC01 (sample SAMN14253291, study PRJNA609438) | sludge metagenome | isolation source: sludge after 25d culture with pyrite and EDTA | collected 2018-12-20 | reverse complement strand
CGAGCACGCGATCCGCGAAGCGGCGCTGCTGCGGTTCCGCCCGATCATGATGACCACCTTCGCGGCGATCTTCGGCACGCTGCCGATTGCGCTCGGCGCAGGGGCGGGCGCCGAACTGCGTCAGCCGCTCGGTGTCTCCGTAGTCGGCGGTCTTCTGGTGTCGCAATTGCTGACGCTGTTCATCACGCCGGTGGTCTACATCTATCTCGACCGGATCGACCGCCGGCTGCGCCATCGCCTCGATCCGACCCTGCAGGAGCCGGCGGACGCGCCGCGCGTCGCGGCGGCCGAATAGAATGTTCACGCGAAGGGGACAGATGAGGGCATGCTGGTGGGTCGCAATCGCCGCTATCGTGATGTGCGCCGCCGGTCCGGTGCGCGCATCGGAAGAACCGATCGAAATCTTCGACGCGCACCTGCACTATAACTGGGAGCCGAAGCCGTATTACGAGCTCGACGAAGTGCTCGCGTTGTTCAAAAAACACCGTGTCACCGGCATCCTGGCGACCAGCCGTCCCAATACCGGCACCCATGCGCTAATGGACGCGAAAGCGGACGGCCTGTGGATCGTCCCGTTCATCCGGCCTTATCGCGTGCGTCCCGATATCCAGACCTGGTTCAACGATCCGACGATCTTCGATCTGGTGCAGGACGAGTTCAAGCGCGGCTACTATCGCGGCATCGGCGAGTTTCATCTGTCGGGAAAGGCGGCTGCGAGCGAGTGGGTGAAGAAGGCGGTCGATTTCGCCGTCGCCAACGATCTCTATCTGCACGCCCACGCTGACGATGAAGCTGTCGAAATTCTGATGCGCCATAATGGCCGCGCGAAAATCATCTGGGCGCATACCGGCTTTGGCCTCGCGCCGAATCGTGTCGCGGCGATGCTGGCGACCTATCCGCAATTATGGGGTGAGCTGTCCTACCGCAGCGGCATCACCGGCGCGGGCGGCGTGCTGACGCCGGAATGGCGGGCGATGTTCGAGAAATATCCGGATCGTTTTCTGCTGGGATCGGATACGTGGATCAGTGAACGCTGGGCGAGCTACGGTTCGATCATGGCCGAATATCGCGGCTGGCTGAAGCAATTGCCGCTGCCGGTTGCGAAACAGATCGCGCATGGCAACGCGAAGCGTCTGTTTGCGGAGAAGAAGTAGAGCTACATTTCTTTTTTGTCATGCCCGGGCTTGTCCCGGGCATCCCGATAGCGATGCACCGTGCTCAACCAATCGAGATCACCGGGACAAGCCCGGTGATGACAACAGAGAGTTCTGGTCCATAAAAGATTCAGATCGAAAAACTCGTCCCGCAGCCGCAGGACGCGGTGGCGTTCGGGTTGTTGACGCGGAACGACGCGCCGATCAGATCGTCCACGAAGTCGACTTCCGATCCGGCGAGGAACGGCACCGACGAGGGGTCCACCAGCACCACGGCGCTGTCCCGCTCGATGACAAGATCGTCGTCGGCGCGGGCGCGTTCGACATCGAACTTGTACTGGAACCCCGAGCAGCCGCCGCCTTCGACGCTGATGCGGAGCATCGCGCCGTCGCCTTCCGATTTCAGGATGGCGCCGATTCGCTTCGCGGCCCGTTCCGAAATCGTGACGTTGGTGGCGGTATCGGTCATAACAGTCTCCGAAATCACGGGTATTTAACTGGTTCCGTGTGGCATAGTTAAGTGCGCTGAACGCCAGAATCAAACACCGAAAGTAGAATAATTCGATGTCGGTCGGAATGGCTGCCCCTCCTGCGGTCTATGGCTCCGATCCCGGTCAGAGCCGGGGGCGGCGCTTCAACGAGCCGCCGAGCCTGCGCCGCAGCGCCTTCCGCCGCGATTGCGACCGGGTGATCCACTCCAACGCCTTCCGCCGCCTGAAGCACAAAACCCAGGTTTTCGTGTTCCACGAAGGCGATCATTACCGCACCCGCCTGACCCATACGCTGGAGGTTGCGCAGATCGCCCGCGCGCTGGCGCGGCAGCTCGGCCTCGACGAGGACCTGACGGAGACACTGGCGCTGGCCCACGACCTCGGCCATCCGCCTTTCGGCCATGCCGGGGAGCGGGCTTTGGACGAATGCCTGCGGGCGCATGGCGGGTTCGACCACAATGCGCAGAGCCTGCGCGTGGTGACGTTGCTGGAGCGGCGCTATCCGCAGTTCGACGGCCTCAATCTGACATGGGAATCCCTCGAAGGCATCGTCAAGCACAATGGTCCGCTGATCGACCGCAACGGCGAGCCGGTCGGGCGTTATCGCGAGCATGGCGTGCCGGTCGGCATCTCGGAATATGTCGCGTATCACGATCTCGAATTGTGGAGCTACGCCTCGCTGGAAGCGCAGGTCGCCGCCGTCGCCGACGATATCGCCTACGACGCCCATGACATCGACGACGGACTGCGGGCAGGGCTGTTCACGGTCGATGACCTCGGCGCCATTCCGCTGATCGCGGACATCAATGCGGTGATCACGGCGCGCTATCCGGTTCTTGATGAGACGCGCCGCGGGGCCGAACTGGTGCGCGAGCTGATCTCCTATCTGATCGAGGACGTGTTTTCGGAGACGCGCCGGCGGCTTGGTACGGCAAATCCCGGCAGCGCCACCGATGTGCGCAATCACAACGCCGCGCTGGTCGGGTTCTCGAAGGAAGCCGAAACAACCGAGGCGATGATCAAGCGTTTCCTCAAGACGCACATGTACCGCCACGAGCGGGTCATGCGCGTGATGCGGGACGCGGAGGCCGTGGTGCGCGATCTGTTCGCCCGCTATCAGGCCGAACCGGGCGATCTGCCCGCCGAATGGCTGCCCCATGAGGGCGAAGACGGCGAGGCGGGCCGCGCCCGCCGGATCGGCGATTTCATTGCTGGAATGACCGACAGATACGCCATTATCGAGCACCGGCGGCTTTTTGACTCGACCCCGGATTTGCGTTAGGCGGCGGCCTGAAAAAGGCCAAATCGCCGCGGATTACAGGACGTCTCATGACTTCGCCCAACCATCCCCCGCATCTGTTCGCCGACGTGCTTTCGCGCGTGCATGCCGTGTGCGCGGCGCTGGGCCGCGAGGGCACGCTGCCGGAGGGGATCGACCTGTCGCGCGTGGTGGTCGAGCCGCCGAAGGATGCGGCCCACGGCGACATGGCGACCAACGCCGCGATGGTGCTGGCCAAGGAAGCCAAGGCGAAGCCGCGCGACCTCGCCGACAAGATCGCCGAGAAGCTCCGCGCCGATCCGCTGGTCGAGACAGTCGATATCGCTGGTCCCGGCTTCATCAACCTGACCCTGAAAACCTCCGCGTGGTTCGGCGCGCTGCGCACCGTGCTGGAGCAGGGCACGGGCTATGGCCGCAGCGCCATCGGCGCAGGCGAAAAGGTCAATGTCGAATACGTCTCCGCCAATCCGACCGGGCCGATGCATGTCGGCCATTGCCGTGGCGCGGTGTTCGGCGACGCGCTGGCGAGCCTGTTGTCATTCGCCGGCTACGACGTCACCAAGGAATACTACATCAACGACGCCGGCGCGCAGGTCGATGTGCTCGCGCGCTCCGCATTCCTGCGTTACCGCGAGGCGCTCGGCGAGAGCATCGGCGAAATTCCGGAAGGTCTTTATCCCGGTGACTATCTGGTGCCGGTCGGCAAGGCGCTTGCAACAGAGTACGGCGACAAGCTGACAAGACAATCCGAAGCCGAATGGCTGCCGCTGGTGCGTGCAAAAGCCATCGCCATGATGATGGACATGATCAAGGGCGATCTCGCCGCGCTCAACATCCGGCACGATGTGTTTTTCTCGGAGCGCTCGCTGAACGAGAACGGCAATGACCGCGTCGGCGCGACTATCGCCGGACTGCGTGCGAAGGGTGATGTCTACGAAGGCCGCCTGCCGCCGCCGAAAGGCGCGCCGGTCGAGGATTACGAGGATCGCGAGCAGACCCTGTTCCGCGCCACCGCGTTCGGCGACGATGTGGATCGTCCGCTGAAGAAGTCGGACGGCTCGTATACGTATTTCGCCTCCGACATCGCCTATCACAAGACCAAGTTCGATCGCGGCTTCCTCAACATGGTGGATGTGTGGGGCGCCGACCATGGCGGCTATATCAAGCGCGTGCAGGCGGCGATCAAGGCCGTCACGAACGACAAGGCGACACTGGATGTGAAGATCGTGCAGCTTGTGAAGCTGCTGCGGGGCGGCGAGCCGGTGAAAATGTCGAAACGCTCCGGCGATTTCGTCACGCTGCGCGAAGTCGTCGATGAAGTCGGCTCCGACGCCGTGCGCTTCATGATGCTGTTCCGCAAGAACGACGCGGTGCTGGATTTCGATCTCGCCAAGGTGATCGAGCAATCCAAGGACAACGCGGTGTTCTATGTGCAGTACGGGCACGCGCGCGGCTATTCGATTTTCAAGAACGCGCGCGAGACGGTTCCCTCATTGCCGGAGGACGCCGCCGCGCGCGTCGCGTTCCTGCGCGATGCGAAGATCGAGCGCCTGAGCGATCCGGTCGAGCTCAGCCTGATCCGGCAGATCGCGCTGTTCCCGCGCATCGTGGAAGCGGCCGCGCTCGCACATGAGCCACACCGAATCGCGTTTTACCTGTATGATCTGGCGAGCGAATTCCATGCTCTCTGGACCAAGGGGCGCGATATGCCTCATTTACGCTTCATTATCCAGAATGATGCAGAAGTAACAATCGCGCGACTTGCCCTGGTTCAGGGCGTCGTCTCGGTTCTGGCTTCAGGCCTCGCCGTGCTCGGCGTTCATGCCCCGGACGAGATGCGATAATTGGGGATTTGACCGCCGCGGGGACGGGTGGCGGTATGTGAGAAGCGGCGTTCGTTTGAATGACGGGCGAGGCGCTTCCCCGAAGGGGATGCAACATCGCAATGGCCAACCAGTATCGCGACAGACCGTTTCCGGCAGACGATGATTACGGCCGGGATCAATCCCGTGCTCCTGCACCGGGCGAGAGCGATCCGCTTGCGGAACTGGCGCGGTTGATCGGACAGACCGATCCGATGTCGACGTTCGGCCGTGAGCAGCAGCGGCAGCCCCCGCAGTATCAGCAGCACGATCCGTACGACGCGCCTGAGCCGGTGGAAGAAGAGCTTCCGCCGCCGCCGCGTCCCTCGTGGATGCAGAACCTTGCAGCAGCGCGTCCTGCGCCGCAGGAACCTGCGTACCGGGAAGAGCCATCCTATCGGGACGATCAATACACGCAGCAGCAGGGTCACTACGATCCGCGCGACGCGCGGAACGATCCGGCCCAGAACAATCTCGGTTATGGTCACCACGAACCGCAGTTCGATCACAGCGGTTACGATCCGGTACTGTCTGCGCAGGGGCGTGGCCATCAGGCCGGCGCCGGCGATCGCTACGACGATGTGCTTTATGGCCGCCCGGATCATGACCCCGGCCAGCAATACGGAGCGCAGGAGGAATACTACGGCGACGGCGCTTACGACCGTCCGCCGTATGAAGAGACTTACGAGCAGGAATCGAAGCCTCGCCGGGGCGGCACCATGACCGTCGTGATGGTGCTGGCGCTCGCTGTTGTCGGCACGGGCGCCGCTTTCGCTTACCGGACCTTCGTCGGTTCGCCGCGCAGCGGTGAGCCGCCCGTCATCAAGGCCGATGCAGGCCCGAACAAGATCATTCCGCCCGGCGCGAGCGACGGTTCGAGCAAGCAGATCTATGACCGCGTGGGCGACAAGTCGGCCGAACGTGTTGTCTCGCGTGAGGAGCAGCCGGTCGACGTGAATGCGAAAACAGGTCCGCGCGTGGTGTTCCCGCCGCTGACCCAGAACGCAAGCCCGCCAACGGTCTCCAGCGCATCGCCGAATGTCCGGCCGACAGGTCCGGGGGTCGGCAACGGTACGCTGACCGGTGGTGAGGAACCACGGAAGATACGAACTCTCAGCATTCGTCCCGAGCAGGACGCCAACGCCGCGATCCCTGCGCGCGGACAGCCGGCGCCGCAACAGCGCGCTGCTCCGGCTCCGGCCAGCACAGCTTCGACGCCGCCGCAATCGGCGAACGCGCCGGTCTCGCTCGCGCCTCAGGCCCAGCCTGCGCCCGAGCCCCGGACCAGAACCGCCGCGATCAATCCTGCCCAGGTGACGGGTGCGGGGGCCTATGTGCAAGTCTCGTCGCAGAAGTCCGAAGCCGATGCCAAGGCGTCCTACAAGGCGCTGCAGGGCAAATATGCGGGCATTCTGGGCTCGCGCTCGGCGACCATTCACCGGGCCGATGTCTCGGGGAAGGGGACGTTCTACCGCGCGCTGGTGGGACCGTTCGGGACCAATGATGAGGCCACGCAATTCTGTCTCAATCTGAAGTCCGCCGGCGGCCAGTGCATCGTTCAGCGGCGCTGAGATAATCCGGCCACCGGCCAACTACGCGGGCAGAAGGCCTGCCGCGCGGTAGTTTTCAATCAGCGCGTCGTAGAGCGAGATATCGGCACGGCTGCGCGCGACCAGTTGTGCGCCCGCAATCGCAGCGAATATCGCCCGTGCCCGCATGTCGCGTTCGCCCGGGTCAACCAGACCGGCCGCGGACAGGACCCTGCCGAGCCAGGCCACGTTCACATCCCCGAATGTCTGGACCTCTCGCCGGACCGCTTCGGGCAGATCGTCGTGCTCCGCGGCCATGAAACTGCACAGGCACATACGGTTGCCGTTCTCGAGCGCCTTGCGGAAGGTTCCGGGATATTGCCGCAGGCATGCGAGCGGATCGGAAGTGTCCGCCAGCATCGCCTCAAGGGCCGATGCCGAGTCTTCCCAATAACGCCTGGCCACCGCCGCCGCGAGATCGGCCTTGCTCGGGAAATGATGGTAGATGCTGGCGGCCTTGATGCCGACCTCGCCCGCGAGTGTGCGGAAATTCAGGCCGCCGTATCCATGGGCCTGCGCGGTCCGCTTGGCGGCAGCCAGAATGGCTTCCCTGGATGGTGTACTCATCGTGTCTGCCTCAGTGCCTTGTGTCTACCAAGTGATAGATAGAGATTGACCGACCGAGAATAGCCAATAATGTGCGACCTACCAAGTGATAGGTAGGAGCATCGCCATGAGAATCCATGACTGGCATACCGGGCCTTATCCGGCGCGCGTCCGCATCGCTTTGGCCGAGAAAAACCTCCAGTCACGGGTGCAGTTCATCTCGGTCGATCTGCGGAAAGGCGAGCACAAGACACCCGCGTTTCTCGCCAAGAATTACTCAGGCACCTTGCCGGTTCTTGAACTCGAAGACGGCACCCTGATCGCCGAATGCACCGCCATCACCGAATATCTCGACAACCTGGACGGCGAACCCACGCTGACAGGCAGGACGGCCCGGGAAAAGGGTCTGATCCACATGATGAGCAAGCGTGCCGAACTCGAATTGCTCGACGCCATCAGCGTCTATTTCCATCATGCCACGCCGGGGCTCGGGCCCCATGTCGAGATTTATCAGAATGCCGAATGGGGCTTTCGCCAGCGCGACAAGGCTATCCGGGGCATGCACTATTTCGACGGCATCCTGAGAGGACAGCCGTTCGTGGCCGGCGAGACATTCTCGATGGCTGACATCACCGTTATCGGGGGACTGATCTTCGCGGACTTGCTCAAGGTTCCTGTCCCGGCTGAGTGCGAGGCGCTCCGCAACTGGTACGCCGCGATGCAGAAGCGTCCCAGTGTCAGGAACAGGATTGCGATGTCGGAGCCGGTGCGTGCGCCGCTCTGACATTGGCGTCACGGTCCCGCGGCAGTTCGGCAAATCATTGGAACGATTGCGTTTGTGACTGTGGATGACCCCCACAATCCCGTGTGATTTGGCCTGCTTTCCTTGACCCTGCCGCCATGTGCGCGCTAATCGCGCAAGCATGGCCCCGCGCGCATTCATTACCGGCGTCTCCGGAACCGCTCTCACCGACGACGAGCGCGCGTTTCTGCGCGACCAGCGGCCATGGGGTTTCATCCTGTTCAAGCGCAACGTGGAGACGCCTGACCAAGTTACTCGGCTGGTTCAGGAATTGCGCGCCAGCGTCGGGCGCTCCGATGCCCCGGTCCTGATCGACCAGGAAGGCGGGCGTGTCCAGCGGCTGCAGCCGCCGCACTGGCCGGTCTATCCGCCCGGCGCCGTGTTCAGCGCGCTGTACGACATCGACCCTGCGGCGGGACTTGAAGCCGCTCGCCTGTCCTCACTGCTGATCGCGGCCGATCTGGCCGATCTCGGCGTCACCGTGGATTGCCTGCCGCTGGCCGATGTGCCGGTTCCCGGCGCGGACTCGGTGATCGGCGACCGGGCCTATGGCACGACCCCGGCCAGGGTGGCGGAGATCGCCCGTGCCGTCACCAAGGGGTTGGCGCAGGGCGGTGTCCTGCCGGTTCTCAAACATATTCCCGGCCACGGACGCGCCACGGCGGACAGCCATTTCCGGCTGCCGACGGTCGACACCCCGGCGGCGGAACTTGAGGAAACCGACTTCGCGGCGTTCAGGCCGCTGGCCGACCTGCCGATGGCCATGACCGCACATGTTGTGTTTAGCGCCCTCGACCCCGCCCAACCCGCGACCACATCTGCGACAATCATTGAACAGGTGATTCGCGGGACCATTGGTTTCCAGGGTTTGTTAATGAGTGATGACGTTTCCATGAATGCCCTGCAGGGTTCGATCGCCGAGCGGTCGCGCGCCAGCTTCAAGGCGGGCTGCGACGTGGTTCTTCATTGCAACGGCAAGCTCGACGAGATGGCGCAGGTGGCAGCCGAGAGTCCGGAACTCGCCGGCGAAGCTCTGGCGCGTGCGGATCGCGCGCTGGCCTCGCGGCGGACGCCGCAGCCGTTCGACCGTGGCGCGGCGCGCGCCGAACTCGACCGCCTGATCGACCGGGCAGGGAGCCTCATCGCAGGAGGTTTTGCGTCATGACCGCCGAAATCTTGTCCTTCGAGACGGGGCTGCCTGCCGATCATAACGACGGCGAACCGGCGCTGGTCGTGGATGTCGAGGGCTACGAAGGCCCGCTCGATCTGCTGCTTGCGCTGGCGCGCCAGCAGAAGGTCGACCTTCACAAGATTTCAATTCTGGCGCTGGCCGACCAGTATCTCGTTTTCATTGAGGAAGCCCGCAAGCTGCGGCTTGAACTGGCCGCCGACTATCTCGTCATGGCGGCGTGGCTTGCCTATCTCAAGTCGCGCCTGCTGCTGCCCGAGCCGCCGTCGGCGGAGGGACCGAGCGCGGAGGACCTTGCCACCGCGCTCGCCAACCGCCTGCGCCGTCTTGAGCAGATCCGCGAAGCCTCCAACCGCCTGATGACCCGCCCGCAACTGCGGCGCGATATTTTCCCGCGCGGATGTCCGGAGCAGATCGCGCAGGTCAAGCATCAGCGCTGGACCGCGACGCTGTACGACCTGCTCACCGCCTATGCCACGCAGCGTCAGCAGCGCGTGCTCGCGACCGTGCATCTGGCCAAGCGTACCGTGTGGTCGCTGTCGGAAGCGCGCGCCTCGCTGGAGCGGCTGGTCGGCGCGGCCGAGTCCGAGGACTGGGCCAGCCTCGATGAGCACTTGATGCGCTACGTGGTTGATCCGACCCAGCGCGCCACCGTGTTCGCGTCGAGCTTTGCCGCGGCGCTCGAACTGGTGCGCGAGGGCACGCTCGACCTGCACCAGAAGGAAGCGTTCGCACCTTTGTATTTTCGTAAGCACGTCACGCATTTGCCTTCTGGCGCTGAAGCAGCGCCGGAAGTGCAGGCGGACTGAGACGCCGCGTAAGTGGAAGAAGGAGACAGGGCCATGGCAAGTCCGGCGAGAACGACGGCGCACATCGCTCCGGTTGAAGATTCCGAGGAGTCTGTCGTGGAGACCTCTGTTGTGGAGTCGGCGCAGGAATCGTCCAGCGAGACCGCCGCGCGTCCCGAGGACTTGCGTCTTCTCGAAGCCCTGCTGTTCGCCTCCACCGAGCCGCTCGAGGAGTCCGCGCTCGCCAAGCGCATGCCGGACGGCGTGGACGTGAAGGCGGCGCTGGCACAGTTGCAGGCCGATTACGCCATGCGCGGGGTCAATCTGGTCCGCGTGGCGAGCAAGTGGACCTTCCGCACCGCAGGTGACCTGTCGTGGCTGATGACCCGCGAAAGCACGGAGACCCGCCGCCTGTCGCGCGCGGCGATCGAGATGCTGGCGATCATCGCCTATCACCAGCCGGTGACCCGCGCCGAGATCGAGGAAATCCGCGGCGTGGTGACCTCGAAGGGGACGCTGGACGTGCTGCTGGAAACCGGCTGGATTCGTCCGCGCGGACGGCGCAAGACACCGGGCCGCCCGCTGACCTTCGGAACCACCGAGGCGTTCCTGTCGCAGTTCAGCCTGGAAGCGCTGGGCGATCTGCCGGGCCTGGACGAGCTGAAGGGCGCGGGCCTGCTGGACACCCGCCTGCCGGGCGGCTTCGCTGTTCCGTCGCCGTCCGACGATCCGGCGCTGCGTGAGGACGAGGACCCGCTGGAGCCGGGCGACCTCGAATTGACGCTGGCGCCCGCCGTGGAGCCGGAAAAGCCCGGGGAAAATTGAGGTTTCGCACTCTGCGTGTCCTGGACGCAGCGCATTCCAACGTGGTGCGCTGCCGATCCGGTTCCGTTGCGGATGCAATGTCGTTTGCGGCGGCCCCGGTTCTGCGATGCACCGCTGCGCGCTGCGTCGCGCCCCGGGACAAGAGAAGCGGCCAATGCGAACATTAACTCTGGTGTCAATGCGCCGGTTTGCGCAGTCCTGACGCGGGGTTAATCCTTGTTTTTGACACCTCCGGGGCCTACTTTCCGATCAAATTGGGCCGGAAGTCCCGGCCGCGTGTTTTGGAGGATGGCAGTATGGGTTCGATGAGTATCTGGCACTGGATCGTCGTGATCGCCGTGGTCCTGCTGCTGTTCGGCCGTGGCAAGATTTCGGACCTGATGGGCGACGTGGCTCAGGGCATCAAGGCTTTCAAGAAGGGCATGTCCGATGACGAGGCCAAGCCCGCGGAGAAGCCCGAGCCTGTGAAGACCATCGACAGCGCTCCGTCGGCATCGACCTCGCAGCGGACCGACGTCGGCAGCAAGGCGGTCTGAGGTTAAAGCCTCGCGTTTTTGAGAGGATACGGGGCACAAGCCCCGTCGGTGGAATTTTCCATGTTCGACATCGGGTGGAGTGAACTGGTCGTCATCGGCGTTGTGGCGCTGATCGCCATCGGCCCGAAGGAGTTGCCCGGCGTGTTGCGCATGGTCGGGCAGTGGATCGGGAAAGCGCGCCGGATGGCCGCTGAATTCCAGGGCCAGTTCAACGAGGCGATGCGCGAAGCCGAAATGGCCGACATCAAGAAGACATTCGATGACGCCTCCGCCGCCGCCAGGGACATGTCGCCCACCAACCTCCTGACGTCGCTCAACAAGGACGTCGAGGACGCCATGAAGATCGACCAGCCGGTGATGACGCCGACCACGCCCGAGCCGCCGACACCGGACACCTTCGTGGAGGCCGAAGCGCATGCGCCGGCGGTTGAAACGCCGCCGCCCGCCATACCGGACGCCAAAGCGTCATGAGCGCAGAAGACATCGAAGCCACCAAGGCGCCCCTGATGGACCACCTGATCGAGCTGCGCTCGCGGCTGATCAAGGCGCTGCTGGCGTTCGGCCTTGCGTTCATCCTGTGCTTCGTCTTCGCCAAGCAGATCTACAACGTGCTGGTCTGGCCGTTCGTCTGGGTCGCGGGGCCTGAGAATTCCAAGTTCATCTACACCGCGCTGCTGGAATACTTCCTCACCCAGTTGAAGCTGGCGATGTTCGGCGCGGGCTTCCTGTCGTTCCCGGTGATCGCGGCGCAGATCTACATGTTCGTCGCGCCCGGCCTCTACAAGCACGAGCGCGGCGCGTTCCTGCCGTACCTGATCGCGACGCCGGTGTTCTTTGTGCTCGGCTCGCTGCTGGTCTATTTTCTCGTGCTGCCGATGCTGATCCGTTTCTCGCTTGGCATGCAGCAGGTCGGCGGCGCTGAAACGGCGCAGATCGCGCTGCTGCCGAAAGTCGGCGAATATCTTTCGCTGATGATGTCGCTGATTTTCGCCTTCGGCATCGCGTTCCAGTTGCCGGTGATCCTGACCCTGCTCGGGCGGATCGGAGTCCTGACCTCGAAGCAGCTCAGGGAAAAGCGGCGCTATTTCATTGTCGGCGCCTTTGTGATCGCGGCCGTGCTGACGCCGCCGGATGTCATCAGCCAGATGTCGCTCGCGCTGCCGCTTTTGATCCTCTACGAGGGTTCGATCATCGCCGTCGCCATTGTCGAGAAGCGGAAGGCGGCCGAGGTGTCCAGCGGCACCACGCCGCCGGCCGACACGCCGCCGACGCCGCCAGCGACGACCCCGGCGGAATAGGTGCGGGGCGGTTTTAGGGCCGCAACCGGCCTTGCAGGCGGGTTATCATCGCAGTCATGTCTCTCGATTCGTCATGCCCGGGCTTGACCCGGGCATCCACGACTTGTTCTAACGCAACAGCAAAAGACGTGGATGGCCGGGGTATTTGGGTGAAGACGCGCTTCGCGCTTTTACCCGGCCATGACGCAGGAATTAAACATGCACGACATCAAAGCAATTCGCGAGAACCCTGAGGCTTTTGACAAGGCGCTTGGACGCCGGGGGCTGGACGGGTTGTCGGCATCCCTGATCGCGCTGGACGAGAAGCGCCGCACCGCCATTCAGGCCTCCGAGCAGGCGCAGGCGCGCCGCAACGCGGCCTCCAGGGAAATCGGCGACGCCAAGAAAAACAAGGACAACGCGCGCGCCGACGCGCTGATGGCCGAGGTCGGCGAACTCAAGACCAAATTGCCCGAGCTTGAAGCGACGGTGAAGCAGGTCGAGGAGGAGTTGCGAAAAGAACTCGCGCAGATTCCGAACCTGCCGTTCGATGAAGTGCCGTTTGGCACAGACGAGCACGGCAATGTCGAACATCATCACTTTGGCGCCAAGCGCAACTATGCGTTCAAGCCGAAGGAGCATGTCGAGCTTGGCGAGGCGCTCCGTTTCATGGACTTCGAGGCGGCGGCAAGAATGTCCGGCGCGCGCTTCGTCGTCCTGAAGAAAGGCCTGGCGCGCCTTGAGCGCGCCATCGGCCAGTTCATGCTCGACCTGCACACCGGCGAACACGGCTACACCGAAGTCAATCCGCCGCTCTTGGTGCGCGACGATGCGATGTTCGGCACCGCGCAACTGCCGAAGTTTCGTGAGGATCAGTTCGCAGCCGGATCGCTAGATGCCGAGGGGCAGGGCTACTGGCTCATCCCGACCGCCGAAGTGCCGCTGACCAATCTCGTCCGCGAATCCATCCTCGACGAAAAAGAACTGCCGCTGCGCCTGACCGCGCTGACGCCGTGCTTCCGCGCCGAAGCGGGCGCGGCAGGGCGCGACACGCGCGGCATGATCCGCCAGCATCAGTTCACCAAGGTCGAACTGGTCTCGATCACGACGCCCGAGGAATCGAAAAACGAACACGAGCGCATGCTGTCCTGCGCCGAGGAAGTTCTGAAGAAGCTCGATCTGCATTATCGCGTCATGACGCTGTGCACCGGCGACATGGGCTTCGCCTCGCAGAAGACTTACGACATCGAGGTGTGGATGCCGGGACAAGGCGAGGGTGGGGGCATGTACCGCGAGATTTCATCCTGCTCGGTGTGCGGCGATTTCCAGGCGCGGCGCATGGAGGCGCGCTCGCGCGGGCCGGACGGCAAGCCGCGCTTTGTGCATACGCTGAACGGCTCAGGCACCGCGGTGGGCCGCGCGCTGATTGCCGTGATGGAAACCTATCAGCAGGAGGACGGCTCGATTGCCGTGCCGGACGTGCTGCAGCCGTATATGGGCGGGCTCAAGGTGATTGAGCGCGACCGCTGACACGACTAACGGCGTCATGCCCGGGCTCGTCCCGGGCATCCACGTCTTGGCGATACACACGGAAAGAAGACTTGGATGGCCGGAACAAGTCCGGCCATGACAAAAGAAACAAGGCAACAACATGCGCATTCTCTGCACCAACGACGACGGCATTCACGCGCCGGGCCTGCAAGTCATCGAGGAAATCGCCAAGCAGATTTCCGACGACGTGTGGGTGATCGCGCCCGAACTCGATCAGTCCGGCGTGTCGCATTCGCTGTCGCTGAACGATCCGCTGCGCCTGCGCGAGGTGGATGACCGCCATTTCTCGGTGCGCGGCACGCCGACCGACTGCGTCATCATGGGCGCGCGCCACATCCTGAAAGACAGGCAGCCGGACATCGTGCTGTCCGGCGTCAACCGCGGCCGCAACGTCGCGGAGGACGTGGTCTATTCCGGCACCATCGCCGGCGCGCTGGAAGGCACGATCCTGGGATTGCCCTCGTTCGCCCTGTCGCAGGGCGTGTCGCAGATCGGACGCGGCACCGACCAGACGGTCGCCCTGGACTTTGGCGACATGGCGGTCTCGCGCCAGAACCATGCCGCCATCGCCTATGACCCGGTGACTCATGAATTCCACGTCGGCCATGGCGGCAAGTCCAATCTGGTGCGCCTGAACGGCAGACCGCTTTTGTCCACTGAAACCGCCGGTGACGGCGACGAAATCCAGATCGGCGAGACGACGCTGGTCCTGAAAGTATTGTGCACTCCCGAGTTCAACTGGTCCACCTACGAGGCGGAGGGAGACGGGCATGATATGGCGATCGCGTGAACCTCGCTACGATGTCGCCTCGGGCATAAGCCAGGGCGCGCGTGACTATCAGGAAGACGCGATCACGGCAGACTTTCCGGTCGGTGCCGAAGCCGGGTTCGTTGTCCTGGCCGATGGCATGGGCGGTCATGCGGCGGGCGATGTCGCCTCCAAGATCGTCCTGACCGAGGTCTTCAGCGAACTGAAGTTTCACTTCGCCGATGTCGAGGCCTTCGAATCCCGGGCGCCGGAGATCCTGCGCGGCGTGGCCGACCTTGCCAATGAAACCCTGCGCCAGCACACCCGCAGCCACCCGGAAACCGACGGCATGGG
>JACDJC010002351.1_pt1 | contig 14995 bp, 14 predicted proteins | sample 7454191 | NCBI WGS metagenome assembly JACDJC01 (sample SAMN14253291, study PRJNA609438) | sludge metagenome | isolation source: sludge after 25d culture with pyrite and EDTA | collected 2018-12-20 | reverse complement strand
TTGCGGCTGACGAGCGGGGGGGCCGGCCCCGCCCAACCTGGGCCGCGCCGCTGGGGGGCACCTCCCCGCCGGCTCTTGCCGCGGTATTCAATCAAGATCTGATCAAGAGACAGGTGGCGTCGAGGGACCAATCAGGTGCTGGCGGCGTGTGCTATATGTAGAGGAGGACCACTTGGCAGACGCCGACGCATATAGGTGCGCAGTGCGCACCGTCATTCAATATGAAGGGAAGCTCGATGAATATGAAGTCAGTAGGTTTGCTGTGGGTGGTCGCTTGCGCCCTGTTCGCGCTGCCGATTCTGGGCCATGCCGCGAGTGCGCCATCGAAGATGGTGGTGGATACGCCGCAGGCCTTCGAGGCGCAGGCTGCACAGGTACGCAAGGAGATGGGCCCGCACGGGAAGTATGGCGGCATCAGCGCGGATGAGCGGACGGCGGTCAATGCCGATCTCGACAAGATCGATGCCCTGCTGCGCAAGCAAAGCGCCACGGCGAAGCTCAAGGACAGCGAGCAGGTCGACCTGATGAATGCGCAAGAGCGCATCAACGCAGTGCTGACCCGCAACGAAGGCAACCGCCTGGTCTGCACGTTGGAGGCTCGTACCGGCACCAAGTTCAAGGACAAGGTCTGTCGCACCCAAGCCGAGATCGACAGCATCCGGCTAAACTCGCAGCAGGGCTTCCAGGACGACCTGATGCGCGGCTCTGCCCTCATGGAAATGCCAAAGGACCGATGAAGCAGGCCTGCGGAGGCTGATGGCTGCTATCGCCAGGCACCTGCCGATAGCGTTATCTGGCCGGTAGCATGAGTGAACCGCATGAAGAACGCGGTCCCCAGCCCGGTGCCGAACGGCAACGGGGACGAGAAGGTGAGTACAGTTCTCGGCAGTGTCGAGGTACGGGGTGGCGGCGTGGTTTCGGTTGATCCAGGGTGATCGGCTTCGCGGGCAATCCGTGGCGGGTGCATTTGGTATGTCATGGGTCGTCGGAAACCTGTCCGAAGATCCCGGGCCAACTCACGGGGCCGGGGACCCGCGCGACTGCTCCATCCACGAAAGGGAATCAGGAGGCAGCAAGCCGGTACGCTGAAAGCTTCTCATAATGCGCTTGGCACTGTTCGACTAGCCTGCGCTGAAAGCTACTCAGCTCGACCCGGTGCTCCCGGTATGGGGCAAAACCAGTCGATCGCTCGACCGCGGCATACCAGTGCGGCGCCCACACGCCATCGCTGGTGCGCGGGCCGGAGGGCCATTGCAGCATGCGCTGGCTGAAGTGGATGCCCAGGCGCGTGCACAAGGCAGTCAAGATACCCGCGGGATTCTTCAGCACGTCGCTGGCGTCGATCACCGGCGGTGCGGCACCGAGTCGGTCGCACACATGATCGAACAAGTGTGCCTGCTGCTCAAAACCGAGCTCCCACGCGGCGGCCTCGGGACGCTGGACGGTGAACGAGGCGACTACCGCTTCCGGTTCGCGGATCAGGAAGCAGTGGTCGACTTGGTCGAGCCAGTCCAGCGGCATGTCCGGCAGCATGTGCTGGGTCATGTGTTTCTGGTACCAGATGGGTAGGTCGCCCGGAATCGGGCCGGTCAGCATGGCCGCCACTTGGGTTGCGTCGTTGTTCTGAGCGGCGATCACTTCGTCGCGCCCGGGATGCTGAACGCCGGTGGCGAGCAGGTAGTGCGCGTAGAACGGCTCGTCAATGACCGCGGTGTCCTCCCGGTTTTCCCAGGCGCGCATCATCGCTGTGGAGATGTTTCGCGGGCCTGACCACATCGCGATACGCAGGCCATCGCGTGGCTCGTTCATACGCGTGGTCCTGATCGGCTCTCCGTTTTCACGAGTTCCATGTAGAGCTGTTGCAACCGTTCGACCATCGGGCCGCGCCTGCCGTCGCCCATCGTGCGGCCGTCGATCTCGCTGGCCGGCACCACGCCGGCGAAGGTGCCGGTGACGAAGGCCTCGTCGGCGCCGTAAACATCGGTGAGGCTGAAGTTCTTCTCGAACACCGGGATGTCGTTGGCGTGGCACAGCCGGATCACGTTGGCGCGGGTGATGCCACCCAGGCAGTAGTCGCCGGTGGACGTCCATACCTCGCCACGCCGCACGATGAAGAAATGGGTGGAGTTGCAGGTGGCCACGAAGCCGTGCGGGTCGAGCATCAGCGCCTCGTCGCAGCCGGCCTTCTGGGCCTGGATGCAGGCGAGGATGCAGTTGAGCTTGGAGTGACTGTTGAGTTTCGGGTCCTGTACGTCGGGCGCGCCGCGTCGCACATGTACGGTGAACAGGCGGATACCTTGTTCGACGGTAGCCGGCAATGGTTGCTTGTACTCGGGGATGATCACGATGGTCGCGTCGCCGATCACGAAGCGGGGGTCCTGGTGCGGCGTGGCCTTGATGCCGCGGGTGACCATCAGCCGGATGTGCACGTCCGAGTGCATGCTGTTGGCGCGCAAGGTATCGAGGATGCGCGCGGTGAGCTGCCCGCGGCTCAAGCCGATGTCGAGGTCGATCGCACGCACCCCTTCGTACAGCCGGTCCAGGTGCTGGTCGAGGAAGGGCAGGCCACCATCATGCAGGCGCAATCCCTCCCATATGCCGTCACCCAGCACGAAGCCGCTGTCGAATACCGACACACGGGCCTCGTGGCGTACAAACAGCTCGCCATTGACGCTGATCCGGATCGTCTCGTTGCGCGGATCGCTCTGGTAGTCGTGGGTGCCTTTGCTCATGGGGAGTGCCTCGCTGGGACTTTGCCCAGCGTACCTGTTCCCGCGGACCGAGCGTTCCCGCGATTGCTGATAGTTGCCTGCGGATGATGCCGGGTGACCGCTCCGGCCATGACGGCTACGCGCGCTGCGGCAGCTTCCAATCCGGCCGGATGAAGTGGCAGGTGTATCCGCCGGGGTAATGCTGCAGGTAATCCTGATGCTCGGGCTCGGCCTCCCAGAAGTCACCGGCCGGCGCCAGTTCGGTCACTGCCTTGCCGGGCCAGAGGCCGGAGGCATCCACGTCGGCAATGGTGTCCTCGGCCACGCGCATCTGTTCGTCGCTGGTGTAGAAGATGGCCGAGCGGTAGCTGGCGCCCCGGTCGTTGCCCTGTCGATCAGGCGTGCTGGGATCGTGGATCTGGAAGAAGAACTCCAGCAGCGTGCGGTAGCTGATTAGCTGCGGATCGAAGACGATCTCGATTGCCTCGGCGTGGTTACCGTGGTGACGGTAAGTGGCGTTGGGTACATCGCCACCGGAATAGCCCACGCGAGTGGAGATGACGCCCGGCTGCTGGCGAATCAGCTCCTGCATGCCCCAGAAGCAGCCGCCCGCAAGGATGGCGCGTTCGCTGGCGGTGTTCATGCGGGTGGCTCCTGATGGTCGGTGTCGAACAGTTTGCGGTATTCACCGTAGCCCTCGCTTTCGAACTCGTCGACGGGGATGAAGCGCAGCGAGGCCGAGTTGATGCAGTAGCGCAGGCCGCCGGTCTCGCGCGGTCCATCCGGGAAGACATGGCCGAGGTGGCTGTTGCCATCACGCGAGCGCACTTCGGTACGGATCATGCCGTGGGTACTGTCATGCTTTTCCACCACGTGTTCGGCCTGTATCGGGCGGGTGAAGCTGGGCCAGCCGCAACTGCTGTCGAATTTGTCCAGCGAGGTGAACAGTGGCTCGCCGGAGACGATGTCGACATACAGGCCCGTCGCCCGGTTGGCGTTGTAGAGATTGTCGAACGGCCGTTCGGTGGCGGCTTCCTGGGTGACCCGATATTGCTCGGGCGTGAGGCGGGCAACGGCTTCAGGAGTCTTGCGGTAGTTTGACATGATGATCTCCGGGATGGTTGTCGGCGGCGTTCGCTGATCGTTGCGGGCGACACCGTAAAGATGGGGTTCGCTGGAGTCGCCCCAAGGTTGCCTGCGGGCATGCTGCCGAGCCGGATCGGGGACGACAGGAGTGGCGGGGGCGCGCATGGCGCAAGCAATGACGTGGCTATCTTCTGGCCGCCGCGCCGCAGGCCGATCCTGGTGACGGCCCGTGACGTGGGTTCGTCAGCGGACAGCAAGCAACCCAGTGCGGTGCTGGCCGAGGTCGGGCGCATCGCGGCGTCGATCTGATCAGTTCGCGATCGAGGAGTCGGACGCGAGCACGAAGGTCAGGGCGTCGCTGCAACGGGCATCGATCTTCAGGCTGAGCAGCGCATCGGCGCGGGTACGGCCAAGAGTCAGCGCCGCCACCGGCTTGCCGGCTTTCGCGGCCGCCTGCACGAAGCGGTAGCCGGAGTACACCATCAGCGAGGAGCCGACCACCAGCACCGCGTCGGCCGCGCGCAAGCCCTGCGTGGCCGCATCCACCCGTGCGCGCGGTACGCCTTCGCCGAAGAACACCACGTCTGGCTTCACGATACCGCTGCAGCGCGGGCAGGGCGGCACCTCGAAGCGGTCGAAGTCCTGGCCTTCCAGATCCGCGTCGCCATCGGGTGCGGTCGCAGCGTCGAGTTGTTGCCAGGATGTATTGCGTTCGATCAGGAGTTGCTGGAATGCGTTACGGGACAGGCGCCAGTCGCAGGCCATGCAACGCACTTCATCGAGCCGGCCGTGCAGATCGATCACCCGTTTGCTGCCGGCGCGCTGATGCAGACGATCGACGTTCTGGGTGACCAGCAGCTCGATCTGCCCGCGATGTTCCAGCTGCGCCAGGGCATGGTGCGCGGTGTTTGGTGATGCGCGACCGACCTGCGGCCAGCCGATCATGCTGCGTGCCCAGTAACGCTGGCGCGTGGCCAGCTCGTGCATGAAAGCCTGGAGCGTCACCGGCGGCGAACGCTTCCACTCGCCATCGCGGTCACGGTAGTCGGGGATACCCGAGTCGGTGCTGCAACCCGCGCCCGTCAACACGAACAGGCGTGGGTGGATCTCGATGAATTGTTGCAGCGGGCTCATGTTTCGCAAACCGGATGACGCACCAGGGAGTGGGCCGACTGAGCATAACCCACGAGCGTGGCGGCTTCCCGGCGATAGCCCTCCTCTTGCTTGAACCTCGATTGGATGCCGAGGCAGGAGCCGGCGGGCGGTGCCCGCCCTACCATCGCTGTGCCGTAGGGCGGGCACTGCCCGCCGGCTCTTCGACATCAATCCAAGATGTGATCAAGAGACAAGCGATGGCCGGTGACTGCGGACACGCTCGCTGGGTCAGGCAAGCTCGACCTCGGCCTCCGCGGTTGCCTTGGTCGGCAGCGGACTGCGGATGATGTGGTCGAAGGCGCTCAGCGCGGCGGTGGAGCCGGCGCCCATCGCAATCACGATCTGCTTGTAAGGCACGGTGGTGGCGTCGCCGGCGGCGAACACACCCGGTACCGAGGTCTGGCCGCGCTCGTCGATCATGATCTCGCCGCGAGGCGAAAGCTCGACCGTACCCTTCAACCATTCCGTGTTCGGCAGCAGGCCGATCTGCACGAAGATGCCTTCCAGCTCGATGCTGTGCATGATGCCCTCGAGGCGATCCTTGTAAACCAACCCGTTGACCCGCTGGCCGTCGCCGAGCACCTCGGTGCTCTGCGCGCTGACGATGATGTCGACGTTGGGCAGGCTGCGCAGCTTGCGCTGCAGGACTTCGTCGGCGCGCAGCTTGTGGTCGAACTCGATCAGGGTGACATGGGTCACGATGCCGGCCAGGTCGATCGCCGCCTCGACGCCGGAGTTGCCACCGCCGATCACCGCTACACGCTTGCCCTTGAACAATGGGCCATCGCAGTGCGGGCAGTAGGCCACACCCTTGTTGCGGTATTCGTCTTCGCCGGGCACACCCATCTGGCGCCAGCGCGCGCCGGTAGCAAGGATCACCGTCTTCGATTTCAACGTGGAGCCGTTGGCCAGCTGGACCTCGACCAGGCCGCCGGTGGCATCGCTGGCGGGAGCCAGCTTCTCCGCGCGTTGCAGGTTCATCACGTCCACGTCGTATTCATGCACGTGTTGCTCCAACGCAGTCGCGAGCTTGGGACCCTCGGTATAGGTCACCGAGATGAAGTTCTCGATGGCCATCGTGTCCAGCACCTGGCCGCCGAAGCGTTCGGCCGCCACGCCGGTGCGGATGCCCTTGCGTGCTGCGTAGATTGCCGCCGCGGCACCGGCCGGACCGCCGCCGACCACGAGCACGTCGAACGCATCCCTGGCCCCGATCTTCTCGGCTTCGCGTACGCTTGCGCCAGTGTCCAGTTTCGCCACGATCTGTTCCAGGCTCATGCGGCCCTGGTCGAACGCCTCGCCATTGAGGAACACGGTCGGCACCGACATCACCTGGCGGGCTTCGACTTCGTCCTGATACAGCGCACCGTCGATCGCCACATGCCGGATGCGCGGGTTGAGCACGCTCATCAGGTTCAGCGCCTGCACCACGTCGGGGCAGCTCTGGCACGAGAGCGAAAAATAGGTTTCGAAGCTGAAGTCACCGTCGAGGTTGCGTACCTGCTCGATGGTGTCGGCCGCGGCCTTGGACGGATGACCGCCGACCTGCAGCAGGGCCAGCACCAGCGAGGTGAATTCATGACCCATCGGGATCCCGGCAAAGCGCACGCCGATGTCGGTGCCAACGCGGTTGATCGCAAATGATGGCTTGCGTGCCTCGCTATCGTCGCGGCGCAGGCTGATCTGGTCGGACAGCGCGGCGATCTCGTGCAGCAGTTCATCCAACTCATGCGACTTGGTGCCGTCGTCCAGCGCGGCGACCAGTTCGATTGGCTGGGTCAGCTTTTCCAGGTAGGCCTGCAATTGGGCTTTGAGGGCTTCGTCGAGCATGGCGACCACTCCGGTTGGGGATGCGGGGAAAGGGGGCAATGACGGGAGACTTGTGGCAGCAGCCGACACTATGGAGAAAGGCAGCCTGCGGGGAAGGCGCGCCGGGCGTGAGCCCCTGGCACAAGCGTCCTGGGGTGGGAGCCCGGGCGCCGTAGCGCCCGGGTCGGGTACAGCGTGAAACGCGAAAAACTCAGATCTTGCCGACCAGGTCCAGCGACGGTGCCAGGGTCTTCTCGCCTTCCTTCCACTTGGCCGGGCATACCTCGTTCGGGTGCGCGGCAACGTACTGGGCGGCCTTGACCTTGCGCAGCAGCTCGGAAGCATCGCGGCCGATACCGCCAGCGTTGATCTCGATGATCTGGATCTTGCCGTCCGGGTCGATCACGAAGGTGCCGCGATCAGCGATGCCGGCGTCTTCGATCAGTACCTCGAAGTTGCGCGAGATGGTGTGGGTTGGATCGCCGACCATGGTGTACTCGATCTTCTTGATCGCCTCGGAGGTGTCATGCCACGCCTTGTGCGAGAAGTGCGTGTCGGTCGAGACGCTGTAGATTTCCACGCCCATCTTCTTGAACTCGGCGTAGTTGTCGGCCAGGTCCTCGAGCTCGGTCGGGCAGACGAAGGTGAAGTCGGCCGGATAGAAGAACACGACAGACCACTTGCCCTTCAGGTCGGCCTCGGAAACTTCGATGAACTTGCCGCTCTTGAGCGCCTGGGCCTTGAACGGTTTTACTTCGGTATTGATCAGGGACATGTTGGTTTGCTTCCCGTGGTGGTTGAAGACTACAGACAATGTTACGGCCGTCAAAACGATATATCCAATTGATTATTGGCATCGATTCGATTGACGGTGACTATCTACATACAAGTTAGCACGGGGCTGCTTCAAGCCGCCGTGAACTAGCGGGAACAAACGGGGCTATGGCGCAGCCTCGAGGCGGTCGCGTAACTGGTGGTCGACCACCGCGGCGGTGACGATGTCGGCGCCCACGTTCACCGTGGTACGCAGCATATCCAGGATGCGATCGACGCCGATGATGATGCCGATGCCCTCGGGCGGTACGCCGAACGTCGCCAGCAGGCCCGCGATCAGGGGGAGTGAGCCACCCGGTATGCCGGCCACCGCGACCGCGCTCAGGACGGCCAGAAGCATCAGGATGGCCTGGTGGGCCAAAGTCAGCTCGACGCCGAAGGCCTGTGCCACGAACAGCACCACACAGCCTTCGAACAAGGCGGTGCCGCTCATGTTCATGGTGGCGCCCAGCGGCAGCACGAAGCCGGCCGTGCTGGGCGACAACTTGAGGTCGTCGTGTGCTGTGGCCAGCGCGGCGGGCAGGGTGGCGCTGCTGGAGCTGGTCGAGAACGCGGTGATCAGCAACGGGCGCACCTGCCGGAAGAACGCCAGTGGCGATTGGTGGGCCAGGAAGCGCAGCCACACCGACATCGTGCCGAACAGATGCAGCATCAGCGCCACGGCGCAGCCGATCACGAAAACCGACAGGGTCAGCAGAATGTCCAGGCCGACCTTGACGATCACGCTGTAGATCAGCGCCGGCACGGCATAGGGCGCCAGCCGCAGGGCGAAGCCGACAATGCCGGTCATCACCTCGCTGATCATGTCCAGTCCGCCCTGCAACTTGAGGCGCTTGTCCTCGGACAGCCTGGTTGCCGCGGCGCCGACCAGGATGGCGAACAGGATCAAGGGCAGGACATCGCCCAGCGCACCACGGCTGTTGCCGACGAAGGCGCCGAACAGATTGCGCGGCATGAACATCTCGACCACGGTGGCAAAGCTCATGCCCGGCTGGCTGGCCTTGGTGTCGACGGCCTGCATGGCACTGCCGCCGTATTCCTGCATCAGCAGAGCCTGCGCATCCGCGTCCAGGTGATGGCCGGGCTGCAGCAGATTCATCATCAGCAGGCCCAGTGCCACGGCGATCAGCATGTTGGCGAAAAACAGGCCGAAGGTGCGCCCGGCCAGCGGGCCGAGCTTTCCCAGATCACCAAGTTGCGCCACGCCCGAGGCGAGCGAGGCGAATACCAGCGGAATCACCACGAAGAACAGCATGCGCAGGAAGATTTGCCCGAACGGGTCGAGCACGGCGATGGAAACCTTGCGCATCGCGTCCACCACCGGCGGGAAGATCTCGCCGATGCCGAGGGTGATCAGGGCGGCGACCACGCCGATGGCGAGACCCCAGAGGATACGTGTGGCGAGCGGCCTGGATTTTTTCATGGAGCGAATGTACGTGCCCCTTGCCGGTTCGTCACCCCCGACAGGACGGTGGGATGCTGCCAATGCGCTAAAATGCCGATTTTACGTGGAGTTGCCATGGCCCAGTCAGCATCCCCCGGCGCGCGCTTCCGCGCGGCCGTTGCCGAGGAACAGCCGCTGCAGGTGGTCGGTGCGATCACCGCGTACGCGGCACGGATGGCGCAGCGTACCGGTTTCAAGGCGATCTACCTGTCCGGTGGTGGCGTCGCGGCCAACTCGCTGGGCATGCCGGATCTGGGCATCAGCACGATGGAAGATGTGCTTACCGACATCCGCCGCATCACCGACGTCTGCGATCTGCCGCTGCTGGTGGACGTGGACACGGGCTGGGGCGGCGCGTTCAACATCGCCCGTGCCGTACGCTCGCTGATCAAGGCCGGTGCCGGGGCCCTGCATATCGAGGACCAGGTGGCGGCCAAGCGTTGCGGCCACCGGCCGGGCAAGGCGATCGTGTCGAAGGACGAGATGGTCGACCGGGTCAAGGCAGCCGTGGATGCCCGGACCGACGCCGGGTTTGTGGTCATGGCGCGCACCGACTCGATCGCAGTGGAAGGCCTGGACTCGGCGATCGAACGCGCGCTGGCCTGCGTCGAGGCCGGTGCCGACATGATCTTCCCCGAGGCGATCTACACGCTGGAGCAGTACCGCCAGTTCAAAGCCGCGGTACGGGTACCGATCCTGGCCAATATCACCGAGTTCGGGATGACCCCGTTGTTCACCCGCGAGGAGTTGGCCAGCGCGAATGTCGACATCATCCTGTATTGCTGTGGCGCGTACCGGGCGATGAACAAGGCGGCGTTGGACTTCTATGAAACCGTGCGTCGCGACGGCACCCAGAAAGCTGCGATGCCGAGCATGCAGACGCGCGAAGAGTTGTACGACTTTCTCGATTATCACGCCTACGAGCGCAAGCTTGACGAGCTGTTCGGTGGCGGCAAATCCGACTGACTGAAATATTTTTGTCGACGCAATTTTCTCGATCGAGGTTCCAACGATGAGCGAAAGCAACACTACTCTGCCCAAACCCAAGAAGTCGGTCGCACTTTCCGGCGTGGCTGCCGGCAACACCGCGCTGTGCACCGTCGGCCGCAGCGGCAACGACCTGCATTACCGTGGCTACGACATCCATGACCTGGCCGCGAAAGGTTGTTTCGAGGAGGTCGCCTACCTGCTGGTCCACGGCGTGCTGCCGACCTGGACCGAGCTGCAGAACTACAAGGCCAGGCTCAAGCGCCTGCGTGGACTGCCGGCGCCGGTCAAGGCGGTGATGGAGCTTCTGCCCGCGGCGACCCACCCGATGGACGTGATGCGCACCGGTTGCTCGGTGCTCGGTACGGTGCGCCCGGAGAAGGATGACCACAATATCACCGGCGCGCAGGAGATTGCCGATCGCCTGATGGCCAGCTTCGGCTCCATGCTGCTGTACTGGTACCACTTCAGCCACAATGGCAAGCGCATCGAGACCGAGACGGACGACGACTCGATCGCCGCGCACTTCCTGCACCTGCTGCACGGCAAGCGGCCCAGCGAACTGCACGCCCAGTCGCTGGACAAGTCGCTGGTGCTGTACGCCGAGCACGAATTCAATGCCTCGACCTTCGCCGCCCGCGTCATCGCCGGTACCGGTTCGGACATGCATTCGGCGATCACCGGTGCGATCGGTGCTCTGCGCGGCCCCAAGCACGGCGGCGCCAACGAGGTGGCGATGGAGATCATTTCGCGTTACCGCAACGCCGATGATGCGGAGGTGGACATCCGCGCCCGCGTCGAGCGCAAGGAAATCATCATCGGTTTCGGTCACCCGGTCTACACGGTGGCCGACCCGCGCAACGAGATCATCAAGGAGATTTCGCGCAAGCTGTGCACCGACGGCGGCAACCCGACTCTGTTCGAAGTGTCGGAGCGGATCGAACAGGTGATGGCCGAGGTGAAGAAGATGTTCCCCAACCTGGACTGGTACTCGGCCAGCACGTACCACATGATGGGTGTGCCCACGGCGATGTTCACGCCGCTGTTCGTGATCGCCCGCACCGCGGGCTGGAGTGCTCACGTGATCGAGCAGCGCCAGGACGGCAAGATCATCCGCCCCAGTGCCAACTACACCGGCCCGGAGGACCTGGCCTACGTGCCGATCGACAAACGCTGAGCGCGCATCGTCGACGAAAGCAACGGCGCCGTACGGCGTCGTTGTACGTTTCAGGACGTGATGATTGCCGGTACTTCGTCCGGATGTCCTTGTCACAAAACGATAATCGATCATCACGCAAGAAGCTTAGTCTGAACTTGCTGGACGACGCTGGTTTGCCCACCAGCCCAGCCCGCAGATACCGATCACCAGCACCGCATCCAGCGCCCAGACGGCCCACCCGTGGCTGTCGAACCACGGGTCGACCAGATGATCGCTGGAAATCATCCGTGCCGACGTCCAGGCGATGGCGGCGGCACCGATGTAGATGATGATCGGGAACCGTCCGATCAGCTTCAGGATCAGGGTGGAGCCCCAGACGATCAGCGGTACGGTGATCAGCAAGCCGATGACCACCAGGCCCAGGTGGCCCTTCGAGGCGCCAGCGATGGCCAGCACGTTGTCCAGGCCCATCAGGGCGTCGGCGAGGATGATCGTGCGCAAGGCTTGCCAGAAGGTGTGGGGTGCGTGGAACTTGGGGTCGTCGTGACTGTGGTGATGCAGCAGGTTCCAGGCAATCGGCAATAGCAACAAGCCGCCCAAGAGCAGCAATCCCGGCAGTTTCAGCAGATAGACGACGATCGCGGTCAGCCCGAAACGCACCGCGATGGCGCCGAAGGTGCCCCAGAATATGGCCTTGGTCTGCAACTCCTTCGGCAGACGGCTTGCGGCCATGGCGATGACGATGGCGTTGTCGCCGGCCAGCACCAGATCGAGCAGAATGATCGCCAGCAAGCTGGAAATGACTTCGGAACTGAGGAAATCCATGCGGGGTACCTTGCGCGTCAGGCTATGCAGTGACCACGAGCGCGCGCGGCCCGTGACCACCGCAAAAGTCTCGCTCGCAGCAAGGCTGCCGCAGTGACCGGGGCGAGGCGCCGCCCGTGCTGACGATCACTGCACCACGGCGACAGACGCGACCGCGGGAACTACTCCCTTTTGAGGATCCTTGGATTGTCGGGCTGTCGCAGCCTTGGGGTCAAGACGTGTCGCGTGCGCAAGTCAGCTAAAATGGCGGTTTCCCCTGCCGCGAGATCCGTCATGAGTGCGCACGACATTCGTTCCGCCGTCCGTCCCGATCCCGACCAGCCGCTGGTCGACATCGCCAATTACGTGATCGATTACGAGATCGAGTCGAAGGAAGCTTACGACACCGCGCGCTACATGCTGCTGGATTCGCTCGGCACCGCGATGCTGGCGATGAAGTTTCCCGAGTGCGTGAAGCACCTCGGCCCGCTGGTGCCAGGTGCCACGCTGCCGGGGGGCGCGCGCGTGCCGGGCACCAGTCATGAACTGGATCCGGTGCAGGCAGCGTTCGCGATCGGCACGCAGATCCGCTGGCTGGATTTCAACGATACCTGGCTGGCCGCCGAGTGGGGCCATCCCTCGGACAATTTGGGCAGCATCCTGGCCGTGGGCGACTACCTCAGCCGCAAGGCCGAGCGGGAAGGCGGCCAGCCGCTGACCGTGCGCGACGTGCTGGGCTATGCGATCAAGGCGCACGAGATCCAGGGTTGCTACGCCTTGCTGAACAGCTTCAACCGGGTTGGCCAGGACCATGTGATCCTGGTGCGGCTGGCCTCCACGGCGGTAGCCACCGCGATGCTCGGTGGCGACAAGGAACAGATCGTCACCGCCGTGTCGCACAGCTGGATCGACAACGGCATGCTGCGCACCTATCGCCACGCGCCGAACACCGGTCCGCGCAAGAGCTGGGCCGCCGGCGACGCCTGTCGCCGCGCGGTCACCCATGCGATCAATGCGGTCGATCGCGGTGTGGTCGGCTACCCGTCGGCACTGTCGGCGAAGACCTGGGGTTTCTACGACGTGGCGTTTGGCGGCAAGCCGTTCGAATTCGAGCGCCCGTTCGGTAGTTACGTGATGGAGAACGTACTGTTCAAGATCAGTTACCCGGCCGAGTTCCACGCGCAGACCGCGGTGGAGTGCGCGATGAAGTTGCATGGCGAGGTTGCCGGCAAGCTCGACCAGATCGAGAAAATCGTCATCGAGACCCAGGAAGCGGGTTGTCGCATCATCGACAAGACTGGCCCGCTGGCCAATTACGCCGACCGCGATCATTGCATCCAGTACATGGTGGCCGTGCCGCTGATCTTCGGCCGGCTGGTGGCCAGCGACTACAACGACGAGGTGGCGGCCGACCCGCGCATCGATGCGCTGCGCGACAAGATGACGGTTGCCGAGAACCCGCAGTTCACCCGGGACTACTTCGACCCCGCCAAACGCTATATCGGCAACTCGCTGCAGGTGTTCTTCAAGGATGGCAGCAGCACGGAGAAGGTGTCCATCGATTATCCGATCGGTCATCGTAAACGGCGTGCCGAGGGAATTCCCGTGCTCCTGCAAAAATTCGAGGCGGCCATGCGCGGGCATCTTCCGGCGCATCGGGTCAAGGCGATCATGGACGCGACAGGCGATTCAGTCAGTCTGGATGCCATGCCCTTACAGCGATTTCTGGCACTTTTCACATTGTAAAGACGATGTTAGTGAAACATTGTACCGGCCGGACCCCTGACGGAGTCGGGAAAGGTTTGTGGATACTGCCCTCAAGGGTTGTGGATACTGCCCTTGAGGGAGGTTGACAGGGGTTTCTGTAGGGCTAGATTCTTTCCTGAACACAGTTGCACTGGCGGTATTGTTGTCAACCTGTTAAATGGCCAACTGGTTAACGTTTTTGCTACAGTCTGTGACGTTCGTCACATAAGCGTGAGCGTCGAGCCAGGGGCGACTGAAGCCTCGTGACTTCAAGTTGAAGTTCTGACGTGCGACTTCCGGTTTGGGTTGAACGGACGCGAAAACTAATAATTGAGGAGACACCCGATGAAACGTAAGGGCTTGTACTTTCTGATTGCGCTGGCCTTGGGCGGCGTTGGTGCCGTTCATGCGCAGGACACCACCGCCGACACCTCCAGCAGTGAGACCGCAGTCTCGTCCTACGATGGGCGCTGGTACATCGCGCCGACCGTTGGTGCCTACTTCAACGATTCCGAGCGCAACACGAGCAGCCGACAGTTCTTCTATGGTCTGGGTTTCGGCCGCTACTTCTCGCCCAACATGTCACTCGACTTCTTCGTCGATCGCACTAGCCGGCGCATCGACAACAAGGTCTTTGCAGGAGGACCCATTCCCAATAATCGCAACTGGGCGAACAACTCGGTTGGTGCCGCAGCACGCTTCTATGCTCGCGACTGGAACGCTTGGCGTCCGTATGCCCTGGTCGGCCTTATGGGCAGCTATCACCAGTCTTTCCTCGACCACGGTTGGGCGCCTGCGGCCGAGTTGGGTGGCGGTCTCTCCAAGACCATGGGGCCCAGCACTGACTTCCGCATGGAAGCCGCCTACCGCTACGACTGGGACGACAAGACCCAGCCGGCCAGGGACGGTTATGGCGACTGGTATCTGGGCTTCAGCGTGGTTGCGCGCTTCGGCACGCCGGCCGCGGCACCCGCGCCGGTCGTGGTTCCGCCCCCGGTGGTGCCCGATTGCTCGACCATGGACAGCGACGGGGACGGCGTGAATGACTGTGACGACAAGTGCCCGAATACGGCGCCCGGCACGATCGTGGGCCCGGACGGCTGCCCGCTGAAGGTCGTGATCGACCTGCGTGGCGTGAACTTCAAGTTCGATCGCCCGAGGGTCGGCGAGACCGACGTTTCCCAGTCGCTGGCCGAGCCGACCGCCGATTCGATCTCGGTGCTGAACCAGGCCGTCGACACCTTGCAGCGTTATCCGCAG
>JACDJC010002349.1_pt1 | contig 14998 bp, 13 predicted proteins | sample 7454191 | NCBI WGS metagenome assembly JACDJC01 (sample SAMN14253291, study PRJNA609438) | sludge metagenome | isolation source: sludge after 25d culture with pyrite and EDTA | collected 2018-12-20 | reverse complement strand
TTTATCACAAGATTCGTAATTCAATAAACAAAGTATCAAATCATTAAATAAGTTATACAATGGCAAAAATTAATTTTGGAGGAGTACAGGAAGAAGTGGTGCTCAGGGAAGAATTCCCGATTGAAAAGGCAAGAGAAGTCTTAAAGGATGAAGTGATCGCCATCATAGGCTATGGAGTGCAAGGCCCTGGTCAAAGCCTGAACCTTCGCGATAATGGATTCAATGTCATTATTGGGCAAAGGAAAGATTCCAAAACATGGGACAAGGCAGTCAACGACGGATGGGTTCCCGGTGAAACCCTTTTTGAAATCGAGGAAGCTTGCCAAAAAGCCACCATCATCCAATATCTTCTTTCAGATGCTGCCCAAATTGCAATGTGGCCGGTAGTGAAAAAGCACCTGACCGCAGGAAAAGCACTTTACTTTTCACATGGATTCGGAATTACCTATAAAGAAAGAACAGGAATCGTTCCACCAGCTGATGTCGACGTTATCCTTATCGCGCCCAAAGGATCTGGTACAAGTCTTCGCAGGCTCTTCCTCCAGGGAGCAGGACTGAATTCAAGCTATGCCATTTTCCAGGATGCCACTGGTAAAGCCCGCGAAAGAGTCATCGCCCTCGGAATTGGCGTTGGTTCGGGATATCTATTCCAGACCACCTTCAAAAATGAGGTATATTCTGACCTCACAGGCGAAAGGGGGACCCTTATGGGCGCCATCCAGGGAATTTTTGCGGCACAGTATGAAACCCTTCGCCAGAATGGCCACTCTCCTTCCGAAGCCTTCAACGAGACCGTTGAAGAACTTACGCAGAGCCTGATGCCATTGGTTGCCGAGAACGGTATGGACTGGATGTATGCCAACTGCTCAACCACGGCACAGCGGGGAGCCCTCGACTGGTGGAAAAAATTCAGGGATGCCACCAAGCCTGTTTTCGAGGAACTCTACAGTGAGGTCGCAAAAGGCAACGAAGCACAACGGAGCATCGACACAAACAGCAAACCCGATTACAGGGTAGGCCTGGACGCAGAACTCAAAGAACTCCGTGATTCGGAAATGTGGCAGGCAGGTGCAGCTGTACGTAAGCTTCGCCCGGGGAAATAGACATGTTTAAGAATCCAGTTAGATGAACTCTCTAATTTGCTTGAGACAATGAGAATTCATTTATCCGTCAATTAAAATGAAAGGGTAAAATATTCAAAATTTACCCTTTTATCTTTATAATACCCTACACACGGTATCTAAAATGATTTTAAAGTGTCAAGTTATGAGTCTTGATCGTATTTTACGTTAATATTTATACAAAAGACAGCCCTTTTTCTTTTAATTAAATTTTTTATTGTCATATTTGCATCAAAGTGTAAGTTTAATCATGAATTCTGTAAACAATATTTCCCTTCTCGGTATTATTATTCTAATCCTTTGGATGAAGAACTGAGAATGGTATATGAGTACAAAAAATGAAGGATATAGAAGGCCATTCTCAGAGAAAGAGGATGGCCTTTTTAATAGATAAAAATCAATATAAACGATATGAGCGACAAATTGTACATTTTCGACACAACACTGCGAGACGGAGAACAGGTCCCGGGTTGTCAGCTGAACACCATTGAAAAGATTGAAGTAGCCAAAGCATTGGAAGAATTGGGCGTTGACATTATTGAAGCCGGTTTCCCGATCTCCAGTCCTGGTGATTTCGAATCGGTAGTCGAAATTTCGAAAGCCGTTACCTGGCCGACCATATGCGCGCTGACCAGGGCGGTCCAAAAAGACATTGACATAGCTGCCGAAGCCCTTAAATACGCGAAACGAGGCAGGATACATACCGGAATCGGAACGTCTTACTTCCATATCCACTACAAGCTGAACTCAACCCCCGATGCCATTATTGAGCGGGCAGTTGAAGCCGTAAAATATGCAAAAAAATATGTGGAAGACGTTGAGTTCTATGCCGAGGATGCCGGTAGGACAGACAACGTATATCTGGCAAAGGTGATAGAGGCAGTCATTAAGGCAGGTGCCACGGTCGTCAATATTCCTGATACAACAGGATATACCCTTCCATTTGAATTCGGCGAAAAAATCCGCTTCCTGAAAGAGAACGTCAAAGGAATTGACAATGTGATCATTGCAACACATTGCCACAATGACCTGGGCATGGCCACAGCTAACACGATTGCCGGAATCATGAACGGTGCCCGACAGGCAGAAGTGACCATCAACGGAATCGGTGAAAGGGCAGGGAACACTTCTCTCGAAGAGGTGGTCATGATCCTGAAAAGCCGTTACCAAATCCTTGGGATCGACACCAATATCAATACACAGAACATTTATCGCACAAGCCGTCTGGTTTCCAACCTGATGAATATGCCGGTCCAGCCCAACAAGGCAATCGTGGGTCGCAATGCCTTTGCCCACTCTTCGGGTATCCATCAGGATGGTGTATTGAAAAACCGCGAAAATTATGAAATCATGGATCCCAAGGATGTAGGGATCAACGAGTCATCCATACTCCTGACGGCACGTAGTGGTCGCGCTGCCTTGAATCACAGGCTTGAACTTCTTGGTTTCAATCTTGACAAAGAAAAACTTGACAAGGTCTATGACGAGTTCCTGAAACTTGCCGACAAGAAAAAAGAGATACGTGATGACGATATCGCTCTGCTTGTAGGGGATGCAACCCGTCAGGAACGAAGAATCAAGCTCGACTTCCTGCAGGTGGTAACAGGGAAAAACCTGATTCCCATGGCGACAGTAAGAATTGATATTGCCGGTGAAAAATTTGATGCAACCGCATCGGGTAACGGACCGGTTGATGCCGCCATCAAGGCAGTCAAACAAATCATTCACCGCCAGGTAACTCTCGATGAGTTCCTTATACAGGCCATTACCCGGGGCAGTGACGATGTTGGGAAAGTTCACATGCAGGTTGATTACGAAGGCAACATTTTCCATGGATTTGGTGCGCACACCGATATCATTACGGCATCGGTGGAAGCATTCCTCGACGCAATCAACAAATTACCTGTTAAATAACAACAGATCAATACAATAGAATTAAATTTATTATAAATTACATAGTATACCCGACGTTAAGGATCCTTGAGTACCTGAGCGCCTGGAATCAACAGTAAATGATATTTTTATGGCAGCAAAAACGCTTTTTGACAAAATTTGGGACAGCCATGTCGTCCGGCAAGTTGAGGGAGGTCCTGATGTATTATATATCGACCGGCATCTGGTACATGAAGTAACCAGCCCTGTTGCATTTCTTGGTCTGGAAAACCGGGGACTGAAAGTATTCAGGCCCCAAAATACGATTGCAACACCCGACCATAACGTGCCCACCATCGACCAGCATTTAACCATCCAGGAAGACCTGTCGAGACATCAGGTTGACATGCTTACCAAAAACTGTGGGAAACATGGCATTCAATTGTGCGGGCTCAACCATCCCTGGCATGGTATTGTTCACGTTATTGGGCCGGAACTGGGGATTACCCAACCCGGCAGGACCATTGTATGCGGCGACAGCCACACCAGTACCCATGGTGCTTTTGGTGCTGTCGCATTTGGCATTGGAACCTCTGAAGTTGAAATGGTCCTGGCCAGCCAGTGTATCCTGCAACCCAAACCCAAACGGATGAGAATCACCGTCGACGGTCAATTGAAAAAAGGAGTGACAGCGAAAGACATTGCCTTATATATCATTAGCCAAATCACGACCAGCGGTGGAACTGGCCATTTCATCGAATACGCAGGCGAAGCCATCAGCAGCCTTTCCATGGAAGGCCGCATGACCCTTTGCAACATGAGTATCGAAAGTGGTGCCAGGGGAGGGTTGATCGCTCCGGACGCAACCACTTTTGAATACATCAAGGGACGAGAGTTCGCCCCAAAGGGAGAGGAATGGGATAAGGCACTTGCCTATTGGAAAAGCCTTCCCACAGATGAGAATGCTGTTTTCGATACGGAATTCAAATTCGACGCTGCCGATATTGAACCGATGATTACCTACGGTACCAATCCGGGCATGGGGACCGGCGTCACGAGGGCAATCCCAACAGGGGAAGAACTTATCGGCTCAGACTTGCTTACCTTCCAAAAATCACTCGACTACATGGGCTACAAACCAGGCGAAAAAATGCTGGGAAAGCCGATCGATTTTGTTTTCGTGGGCAGCTGTACCAACGGACGAATTGAAGACCTTCGTGCCTTTGCTGCATTTGTCAAGGGAAAGAAAAAAGCGGAGAATGTCACCGCCTGGATTGTCCCCGGCTCCAAACAAGTTGAGAGGGCTGCCCAAGAGGAAGGCCTGGTCGATATACTGACAGAGGCGGGATTTAAATTCAGGCAACCCGGTTGCTCAGCTTGTTTGGCAATGAACGACGATAAGATTCCTGAAGGAAAGTATGCCGTCTCAACTTCAAACCGAAACTTTGAAGGACGACAGGGACCCGGAGCACGGACCCTTCTGGCCAGCCCGCTGACCGCCGCTGCCGCTGCCATTACCGGTGTGGTTACCGATCCTCGTGAATTAATGGATGCATGACAGGAATGTGCCTGACATGGCCTTAATTGCAAGCGAATGTTAAAATGCAAAATGAAAGATTACACTTCACAGATATTAATTAACTGCATGCAAAATCCCAAAATTTCAATCTATGGATCCTTGCATGATGAATGATAAACAACAGAAAAATGGCATACGATAAATTTTCAACGCTTATATCAACGGCAATTCCACTGCCAGTAGAAAATGTGGACACTGACCAGATCATTCCGGCACGCTTTTTAAAAGCGGTTGAACGTAAAGGATTTGGAGACAACCTGTTCAGGGATTGGCGCTACGACAGACAAAACCAGCCCAAACCCGATTTTGTGCTCAATGATCCGACCTATACCGGTAAAATCCTCATTGCAGGCAAGAATTTCGGGAGTGGATCGAGCCGCGAGCATGCAGCCTGGGCAATCTATGATTTTGGTTTCCGGGTTGTGGTCAGCAGCTTTTTTGCCGATATCTTCAAAAACAATGCACTGAACAACGGTTTGCTTCCAGTGGTAGTCACACCCGGATTCCTGCACAAATTGCTTGACACTGTTGAGAAAAATCCAAAAGCCGAGTTTAAAGTTGACCTGGAAAGCCAAAGCATTGTCAACCTCACGACAGGTGAATCTGAGAACTTCGAAATCAATCCCTATAAAAAACATTGCCTGATCAACGGATTGGATGACATCGACTATCTGGTTAGCCTTAAAGATGACATAACAGAATTTGAAAAATCACGATTATGACCGGACAAAAAGTGAAAGTCAACAACCAGTGCGTAACCGTCATGGATACAACACTTCGGGACGGGGAACAAACTTCCGGTGTCGCATTCAGCGATACTGAAAAGGTAAGTGTTGCCCGCATTTTACTGGAGGATGTTGGAGTTGACCGTATAGAAGTTGCCTCTGCCAGAGTCTCGGAAGGAGAATACCAGGGTGCAAAAAAGATCCTCACATGGGCAAATGCCCGGGGATATGGACACAGGGTCGAGATTTTGGGTTTTGTGGATGGTGACATCTCACTCAACTGGATCAAAAATGCAGGTGGCAAGGTCATTAATTTACTTTGTAAAGGTTCATATAAACATGTAACCCAACAGCTCAGAAAAACCCCGGAGCAACACCTCGACGACATACGAGGGGTAATTGCGAAGGCTGGGGAAATGGAAATTGAGGTTAACGTATATCTCGAGGATTGGTCGAATGGCATGCGTCATTCCAGAGATTATGTCCATTTTATGGTTTCCTCATTGCAAAAGGAGAATGTCAAACGCATCATGCTGCCCGATACGCTGGGCATCCTGGATCCGGATGAGACCTACGACTACTGCAAAGAGATGATTGAAACATACCCCGACGTGGTATTTGATTTCCATGCCCATAACGACTACGACCTGGCCATTGCCAATGTCTTCCATGCCATCAAGGCAGGCATCAGGTGTGTCCATACCACCGTCAACGGTTTGGGAGAAAGGGCTGGAAACGCACCCCTATCGAGTGTGGTAGCCACAGTGAAGGACCATTTGAAAATGCAGACAAACGTCAAAGAAGAGATGCTAAATCGCATCTCAAGAGTTGTCGAATCCTTCTCAGGCATACGAATCCCAACCAACAAACCACTGATTGGTGAATTTGTATTTACCCAGTGCAGCGGGATCCATGCCGATGGAGACAATAAGAATAACCTTTACTTTAACGAATTGCTCCCAGAACGATTCGGAAGGATACGAAAATATGCATTGGGCAAAACCTCTGGCAAGGCCAACATCAAAAAGAACCTGGAAGATATCGGAATCGAATTGGATCCTGCATCTCTCAAAAAAGTCACCGATCGAATCATCGAGCTTGGTGACCGTAAGGAAAATGTCACAACCGAGGACCTGCCCTATATTGTAGCAGACGTGCTCAGCACTCAGTCGGTCGAGGAAAAGATCCACATCAAGAACTATTCCATCACCCATGCAATGGGGTTGAGACCAGTTGCCACGCTTAGCATCCAGATTGGCGATGATCAGTTTGAAGCACATGATGCAGGAGACGGACAATATGATGCATTTATGAGGGCTCTCCGGAAAATTTACAAAAAACTGGGTAAACCTTTACCCCAACTGATCGATTATACGGTAACCATTCCGCCTGGTGGAAGAACAGACGCATTGGTTGAAACCGTGATTACCTGGCAAAACGGTCGCGAATTCAAAACCCGTGGTCTGGATCCAGACCAGACAGCCGCAGCCATCAAGGCGACCGTTAAAATGCTCAACATCGTGGAAAACGATTACTCAAGTCAAAACGCATAACACTATATCATCACATGAATTTAAAAATTGCAGTCCTGCCCGGCGATGGAATAGGGCCGGAAATTATTGAACAAGCCATAAAGGCCATCAACGCTGTCAGTCGTAAATTCGGCCACACTCCCGAATTTAATTATGCCCTCACCGGAGCAGTAGCCATTGACCAGACGGGTGACCCCTACCCTCCCGAAACCCACGAACTTTGCCTGCAATCAGATGCGGTTCTTTTCGGAGCCATTGGGGATCCCCGTTTCGACAACAATCCGAAGGCACCGGTCAGGCCCGAACAAGGATTATTAAGAATGAGAAAACAGTTGGGTCTCTATGCCAATATCAGGCCAGTGGAAACATTCCCTTCCCTGCTGCACAAATCCCCACTGCGCCGCGACCTGGTCGAAGGTGCCGACTTTGTCTGTATCAGGGAACTTACCGGAGGGATATACTTCGGCGAAAAAGGCAGGAAAGAAAACGGAAATGTCGCATTTGACACCTGTACATACAGCCGTGAGGAAATTGTCAGAATTCTCAAACTGGCCTATGAATTCGCAGGTAAAAGAAATCGTAAACTGACAGTAGTGGATAAAGCCAATGTTTTGGAAAGTTCTAGGCTGTGGAGAGAAGTGGCCCAGGAACTGGCACCACAGTATGCGGACATTGAGACCGACTATATGTTCGTTGACAATGCCGCCATGCAGATCATACAATGGCCCAAAAAATTCGACGTATTGGTAACTGAGAATATGTTTGGGGATATCCTGACCGATGAGGCAAGTGTCATCACCGGATCACTTGGACTTCTGCCTTCGGCTTCCATCGGAATCCACACCTCGGTGTTTGAGCCCATTCATGGGTCATATCCGCAAGCCGCAGGTAAAAACATTGCCAATCCGATTGCAACCATACTTTCTGCGGCCATGATGTTTGAATATGCCTTTAACCTAAACAATGAGGGCAAAATCATACGGCAGGCAGTAGCGGCATCCCTGGATGCTGGCTATGTAACTGTTGATATCGCTGAAGGCACTTCCAGATCGACATCTGAGGTGGGTGACTGGATAGCCAGTTGGATTGACAACAACTGATCATGAATAAAAGCTTTCCTGACAGTTTCTGTTCACAGCAAATAAAAACCTGGAGTACAGGGCACGTCAGGAAAGTTTTTTATTTTCGGGGAACCACAAAATAGGGATTTAGGAATATTACCAGAAACATCACGCTAAATATAAACTCGTAGAGTTCACCTGCCTTCACAAGATTGATCATATTCACGATTCCCATAAAGACCAACCAAATTATTACGTAAGTCCATCGGGCAAGGGGTACCTGAAATTCAACCAACAAACGGTTAATCCAGGCCATTTTTCCTGCCAATGGTCTGAGCAATAAAAGATATATGGCCAGCACCCCAAACAGCATCTGGGAAAAAACGAGCATATTCACCTTGACTCCACCGACGACGAGGTTGTGTATATTCATTTCGTTCTGGATATTTTTCTCGGCAAAGAATTCAGGTGTTTCAATCTCAAAAATCCGTTGACCCCAACTGATTTCTTCTCCTGCACCGAAAAAAAACAGGAATGCAATCACGGACCATGTAAACATTGGTTTCCATGCCTTTGCCCGATAATTTAAAATGGATCTGTAAACACCGACTACGCTGGAGCCCAACAGAAATAAGGCGGTGAGGTTTTCAACCAATCCGTCTTCCCGTAGCCACTCCATAAACGCTTCCTGTCCAAGTTTGGCCATCCACAGGCCGTATCCTGTAAAAAAAAGCAGCAATGAAAAGCCTAAAATTTCAACATATCTGGTCAGATGCTTTTTCATAATCAATTTTTGAATTTTCAGCGAAAATAACATTTTCCCCTGAATTGCTGTTTTCACGAAAATCGCACATCTTTGTATCAATCAATCTTAAGCCCTTTAACTTTACAGGGAATATATCTCCTTTTAATCAAGAGTATGACAGACAAAAAGCTATGGATAATCCTGGGATTGTTCTTTGCCATGACGATAGTTGTAAGTTTTGGCACTTCATTGACCATGAACTCGGCAAAATACGCCCAGGTAAGCCGGGAGATTGTTGAGAGTGGTGACTGGATCAACCTTACCATTGCAGGAGAGGCATATGACCAAAAACCACCCCTTATGTTCTGGGCCGGGGCACTGATGTATAAGCTATTCGGGATTTCTGATTTGACTTTCAGGCTGGCCATATTCTTGTTGTCAATCCCCGGGATATTGGCTACCTATAAGCTAACCGAATTGTTATACGACAGGAAAACGGCAGCCTATGCGACCGTATTCTGGATTTTAAGCCTTGGATACATTTATTTCCATAATGATCCCCATACCGACACTGCGCTATCATCCATGGTTATGGTTTCCATCTGGCTGCTTGTCAGGTATTTCGAAAAAGGTAATTTCCTTTGGTTCATGGGAGGCATTATCTCTGTTGGACTTGCCATGCTGGCCAAAGGCCCGGTGGGCATGGTCATACCAGCCATGGCCATTGGCGCTCATCTGATCGGACACCGGAGATGGAATGACATTTTTCACTGGCGATGGCTGGTGGCCGTTCCTTTGTTGTTCCTGACAATCACTCCCGCACTAATTGGACTTTACAATCAGTTTGGGATGGAAGGGATCAAATTCTACTTCTGGACAAACAACGTAGGGAGGATTACGGGAAGCTATCAGGGAACCAATACAGATCCCGTCTTTTACCTTCATACGGCATTGTATGTCCTGGCACCATTCTCGGTATTGGCTTATGCAGGGTTCGGTCGGAAAATTGCCATCCTTTATACAGGAATTCGAGATAAAACCATGAAAACGGAACTATATACCCTGGGGGGAATACTTCCTTACATATTGGTACTTTCAGTGGCCAAAATGAAGAATCCACATTATATGCTGGCCATCTCCCCGCTTATGATGATTCTAGCGGCGAACTATCTTCGGAGTTATTTTTCAGGAGAACTAAAGTTGGCGACACAAAAAACGATCAGAATCCTTCACTATATTGTTGGAGGGGCTTTTTGGATATTGATAGGTTTATTCGTGTTCTGGATCTATCCTGAAGACAAAATTGGCTATTGGCTATTGATTGGCTTGTTTGTGACTGCCGTTATTTGGGTAGTTTCCCAACAAAAATCATTTAACAGGGAATTTGGAGTACTGACCATTTCATTTACCGCCTTCCTTTTCAGTCTGTTCGTTAGCTTTTACCCTCACATGAAAACCTACCATGCGCCATACCAAGCGATCGAAATTATTAACCGCAAAACAAAAAACAATGAACAGGTCCATCTGTTCCTGCCTCAGGGAAGATATTGGGAACTTTTCTTTTATTGCAGAAATGTGGGAAAGTACTATGAAACGAAAGATGATATCGACCAGCTAATGACTCACGCAGGCGACTGGGTTTTTACAGAACCAAAAGGAGTTGACCTGATACTGGAAAAAGAACCATCCGCACGAATTATTGAATTCAATCATCGACAGATTGCGAGACAGACTCCCGCATTTTTGAATCCAAAAACAAGGTCATCGAAACTTAGTAAATTATATCTGGTAAAACTTCCGGAAACTTCAGACCTGTAAAACAGACTATCATAAGCGTCAACATTTGAAAATCATCACTCCAAGAAAAGCACATGAACAAATTTTATTACCCTGAATTGAAGGATATTGCAAAGGCAAAACTCAATCTGCGTGGTGTTGTTGACGATTCACCACTCCAGGAAAACAGAAACCTGAGTGAACGTTTTGGAGCACGGATTCTCCTAAAGAGGGAGGATTTGCTGGTTGTCAGGTCCTACAAATTAAGGGGAGCCTATAACAAGATGGTTTCCCTCAGCCGCGAAGAAAGGGAAAAAGGAGTTGTTTGCGCCAGTGCGGGAAATCATGCCCAAGGTGTGGCATATGCTTGTCAAATTTTGGACATCAAGGGAAAAATATTCATGCCAGCCACTACCCCCCGTCAAAAGATCACCCAGGTCAGGATGTTTGGCAGGGAAAATGTAGAAATAGTCCTAAAAGGTGATACATTCGACGAATCGAATGCTGCAGCACTTGCCGACAGTAAAAAAACAGGAAGGTGTTTCATCCACCCATTTGACGATCCATTAATCATTGAAGGTCAGGGGACGGTCGGGCTGGAAATCCTTCAACAGGCTGGACAACCCATTGATTATCTGTTTGTACCAATTGGAGGCGGAGGGCTGGTCTCTGGTGTAGGCGCCTATTTTCGTGAAATGAGTCCGACAACCCGGATCATTGGGGTTGAGCCTGCCGGTGCCCCCTCGATGAAAAAATCCCTTGATGCAGGCAAGCTGACTTCACTTGAGGAAATCGACAAATTTGTAGATGGGGCAGCAGTTCAAACACCGGGTAAACTTACCTTCGAAATTTGCAAAAAAGTGGTTGACGAGATTTCGCTTGTACACGAAGGTAAAATCTGCACAAAAATCCTTGAATTATATAATCAGGATGCAATTGTGGTTGAGCCGGCCGGAGCCCTTGCCATTGCGGCTCTTGATCATTATGCAGACCAGATCAGGGGAAAAACCGTGGTTTGTATCGTATCAGGCAGCAATAACGACATTACACGCACCGAAGACATCAAGGAAAGATCACTTTTATATGAAGGATTGAAACACTATTTCATTGTCAGGTTCCCGCAAAGGGCAGGTGCATTAAGAATATTTACGGATCAGGTCCTGGGACCTACGGATGACATTACCTACTTTGAATACCGCAAGAAAACCAACCGGGAAAACGGGCCTGCAGTCATCGGGATAGAATTACAGAACAAAGACGACTTCCAGGGATTGATCCAAAGACTTGACAAGCATGGATTCATTTATGAATACCTCAATGACAGACCTGACCTGTTCCAGATACTCATCTGATAAAGGTTTGAAGGTTTTTAAAGAATCGTGAAATAAGGAATCGGTCAGAAAGTCCTGAACCAGTCCTGAAAATATTGGCCAATCCATGGTACGGTTTTCATTTCCCCGCTTATTGACCAAATCAGGCTCATTAGCCAAAAGATAAATACAAGAAGCCCTCCCAAAGCTGAAATCAGCCAGCCAATGACGGGAAATTCGCTGAATAATCCTACAGCCATCCCGGCAAGCAGGATACCCAGGTTCTGCCTGATATAAAAACTGGCATATTCTTCCTTGTCATTCAGATTAATCACAAAGGCAATTACCCAGCCAACAAAAAAGATATGGGAAACGATAGCTTTTACTTTTGCATTCATGTATTTTCAATTTATTGAATCAATCAAATGTACGGATTTTGAGTTTTTTCACAATCCATAATCAGGATTTATTGTGAAATTGTATGAACTATTGAGTTTCTAAATTCAAATATCAGAATCAACCAACAAGGCAATTAAAGGAAGAATAATGCCACGCCTGCCACAGCGATAAATGCTCCGGCGATTTCTTTCCAGTTGGGCTTTTCCTTGAAAAGGAATATGGCAGGAGGAATAATCAATACCGGTACGATGGCCATCAATGTTGCCGCAATACCAGCCTGTGTATGCTGAACAGCAAGCAAGGAGAATGAGACACCCAAAAATGGCCCAAATACCGATCCCAGCGTAATTCTCTTCATCGCAGAAGTGTTACGCAAAGCCTCACCCACTTTCTTCCAACGCTTCATGATAAAAAACAAGATGGTGAATCCGGCAATTCCTGTTAAGACCCTGATTTGGGAGGAGGCAAAGGCGTCATAATCACCCATACCCTTTTTACTAAGTACCAGCCCGGCCCCCTGACCCAATGCACCCCCGAAAGCGAGCAGAATACCTTGAACCGAATATGCAGAAGTCAGCCGTGGAAGGCGGGCGCTTCCATTCGCTTTGGATCGTTTCAGAATAACCACACTAATTCCGGTAATGGTAACTAACATACCTAACCAATTCATGGGGGTTAAAACCTCACCCAACATCAGCCAGCCAATGAGGGCTGTTATGGGAGGGGCAAAAGCCATGATCAGCATTGATACCCTGGCACCAACAACCACAAATGCCTGGAAGAGCAAAAGGTCACCAATGACAAATCCAACAAGACCTGACAAACTTAACCAGAGCCACCTTTCTAGTCCGGCATCCATGGGAAGAAACATTCCCCTCGTGATTTTAAGATATATGGCGTAGATCAGGAAAGCAATCAATAGCCTGATCAGGTTAACAGACAATGACCCCACTTTCTTCCCGGCAGACTCAAACGAAAGACTTGTGACCGTCCAGAATACGGCAGTCAATAGTGCGGCAAATTCGCCAAAATAGCTCATCGTGGAACCTCCATGTCGCTAAGGTGAAGGTCTAAGGCACGGACTGAGATTTGTATTTCCCTGACGGACAAAGCCAAAGATGTTATAAGCAGGATCAGTGCTATCCCAAAAATAATCTCGGCTGTAGTCTGCCACTCAACATAAATCAGGAACATACAAAGCACACATAGCAATAGGCTTGTGATACCAAGGATCTGCATGGACCGCGTCAGATAAAGCCTCTTACGTAGATTGTTGATTTGGCCCAGCAATAACTGACTGGGATCAGCCTTGAATTGAGAATGCAATCCACGCACAACAGATGCATAAGCAAGAAAACGATTTGTATAAGCCAGCAATATCAGGGATATGGCTGAAAAAAGCAATGCCGGAGTTGTTAAGGTCAATTCTTCCATATTCGATATCTTATTAATAGGCTGAATTATCACAGTATACATTTTATACCGAAAAAAGTTCCTTACGACTCGCGAAAGGAACTTTTTTCAATATACTAATGAAAAACCAGTTAAGGAAGAAGTTCAGCGATCTTATCCCTTAAGGCCTGCTCTCTCAGGTTTTTTGCAACGATTTTCCCCTGCTTGTCAACAAGGAAGTTAGCTGGTATGGCGTTCACGCTATAAAGCGCAGCGGGTTCACTTTGCCAGAATTTCAGGTCAGACACATGAGGCCAGGTGAGCTTGTCATCCTCAATGGCTTTCAACCACTCTTCTTTTGTACGGTCCAATGAGACTCCAAACACTCCAAATCCCTTATCCTTATAATCATTGAATACTGCCACGACATTGGGATTTTCCATGCGGCATGGTCCACACCAGGCTGCCCAGAAATCGATAAGCGTATACTCATTTTGGGCATAAACTTCAGATAATTTGATCGGATTTCCGTCTGGGTCGTTTGCAACGAAATCCGGAGCAGTCATTCCAACGGCAACCTGTCTCAGCTTGACCAGTCTTTCAGAAATGGCGGTAACGGCAGGAGTTGCGGCAACTTTCGGATCAAGGCTGCTGATTAAGCCTTCCAGTTCCTCGGGCTCACGGCTCTGCTGAACCTGTTGAAGCATCATGGGAACCACATATGAAGCAGGATTATTCTTTATGAAATCAATCATTTTATTTTCCTGTTCCGTAAAGATTGCCTGCACTTCGGCCATAATGGCGGCAGCATTTGTATCGCCCTGCTGCACAGCCATCTGATACTCCTGATACTTTGCCATTCCCTTTTCGCTATCGGCATCCAATACTGCCTTGATGGCCTGGTATTCATCGTTGACGGGAGAACCTGTCACTTTAAGGTTTCGGAGTGAGTCGATATGACCCGTAACTTTTATACGGGCATTTTCGACAAAAAGGAAGCCCCTTTGATTCTGGTTATCTACATTCAGGTAGTAAACTTCAGGAAATTCCACTGTACCTTCAAGCACTGCCTTACCGTTTTCGACACGAGCCGAGTCTTTAACGATGAACTGACCTCCTTCACGCTGCTCAAGCAAAACCAGGCTGTTGGCACCGTCAATGGCCACTTCAATCTTATATCCATTCTGTTGAGAACAAGACCATCCCAACAGTAATAATCCAATAACCAGAATATTTCTCATAATTCAATTTATTTAACAATTCAGATGCGAAATTAGCAAAAGTGAAAGAACTTTACATCATCATGAGAAAATTAAAAAGACTGCGTATACATTCATGACATTAAGTAGGTTCAGGAATTATCGCCCACCATGACTTTTTCCTCAGAGAATCGTGTGGCTTTCTCATGAACAGACAATACAGCCCTGCCAGAAGGATCGGCATTGGTCCTGAAAGCGGCATCCCAGGCCAGTGCTTCACCAGTACT
>JACDJC010002345.1_pt1 | contig 15031 bp, 14 predicted proteins | sample 7454191 | NCBI WGS metagenome assembly JACDJC01 (sample SAMN14253291, study PRJNA609438) | sludge metagenome | isolation source: sludge after 25d culture with pyrite and EDTA | collected 2018-12-20 | reverse complement strand
CAACTGATAAATATCTTTCTCCGGTATCATAATTAAAGGTCAAAATTCTGGATCCCTTATTTAGCTCCGGTATTTTTTTTGCAACCGCCGCAAAAGAGGCTCCTGTTGAGATACCAACAAACAAGCCCTCAAACCGGGCTGCATTCCTTGCAAATTCAAAGGCTTCTTCCTTCTCAATCTGAATAACGCCATCAAGTAACCTGGTGTCCAAAATAGCTGGAATAAATCCAGCTCCAATACCCTGTATGGGGTGTGGGCCGGGATTTCCTCCGCTGATAACCGGCGAGGCAAGTGGTTCCACGGCAAAAACCTTAAGTTGGGGAAAATTCTGTTTCAGGATACGGGAAACTCCAGTAATGTGCCCCCCTGTTCCAACTCCCGTAATAAGGTAATCCAATCCCTCGGGGAAATCAGCCAAGATTTCAACAGCAGTATTTTTAATATGAGCCTCAACATTTGCCTGGTTTTCAAATTGCATTGGAATCCATGAATTTTCTATTTCGGATGCTAATTCCCTGGCTTTTGCAATAGCCCCTTTCATTCCCAATTCACGGGGTGTAAGAACGAGTTCTGCTCCATAGGCAGATAATATTCTTCGGCGTTCTATAGACATGGATTCGGGCATGGTCAGAATAAGTCGATATCCTTTTACGGCCGCCACCATCCCCAATCCAATCCCTGTATTGCCCGACGTGGGTTCGATAATGGTGCTTCCCGGACCTATTATGCCTTTGGCTTCAGCATCTTCCACCATGGCCAGTGCGATCCTGTCTTTAATGCTTCCGCCCGGATTAGAGCGTTCCAGTTTTGCCCAAACTTCATACCCCTCAGGGTATAAACGGTTAATACGAATGTGAGGCGTATTACCGATAGCTTCCAACATGTTTCTTAATTTCATTGCACTCAGATTTTGGATTAAAAATAAAAAAGGCCATCCACAATGGAAGGCCTTTTCAGTTGTTGTAAATAAAATATTTTAACCTCTGCTCAATACCCTTCCTGTCCTATATTCTGGAAGTCACGGCAACAACAAGCATTGGTATCAAGATTTTTTCTTTTCATATATACAAGATTAATACAAAAAACTCTTAATTGCTATTTTTGAAGATGATTTTTTTGTAAAGTTTTTTGTGAATTTTTTCTATGGACAAGCCACCATATAAAGAAGCCACTAAACAGGACGATGATGATACATAATCCGGCAAGTGGAACAATCAGAATATAAAATGGACCGATTAAATGCTCAAAAATCCTCCCTGTGTGGACTTCTAATGCAGCATTCCACCATGAGGTTGGGGTTTTGCTGACCATTTCATTTGTCATTTCTGGAAAAACAGTTTGGGCATACAATGGTGATGCACCATGATTATAATCAAACCAGACCGCCCCTTTCTCGGGCGAAGTTATCCATCCGGCGACCATATGGGTTCCAATAGGCCTTCCTGAAGGTAGGACCATTGCTGTAGGCTTTCCAGTCATAAAATCAATCAAGGAGCCATTTCGGATATTCCATACATACATGCCTGTAAATGAGCCTAAAAGATATGTGTCGTTTTTAACGGTCTCCAAAACATTAAGTCCCATGACACTAACCGGCGGCTGATTTATGGTAGGTACAGGAGGTTGAGTAAGGGTTTCGTCGAGAATATAGAATCCTTCGGAAGACGAAAGAAGGAAAACATTAAGAGAATCATTCCAGTGAATCCGTCTCAGCTTATCATGCCATGCATTTCCATTATCCAAATGTGTGTATGGGAGAATTTTCACCTGCTTATTGGCGATTGGAATCAGCAAGGGCGGTCGCAGGAACATTCCCGCAATTGTATTGATAATCAGAAATGTTATTGCGAGATAACCTATCACATTATGCCAATGTAAATTCCATTTTTTTGCCGAAATCATGGCTTGGGCAGGAATTTTCTTTTCCTTTCTTCTTTTGATCCATTTAGGGTAAAAGAAATGGAGAAGGCCAGAAACTGACAGCCAAATAATGACAATGCCCAGCAAATCAACAAACAATCTACCTGCAAGTCCAAACAACTCACCACTGTGCAATTCCCATAATGTATTAAATAAACCTATTTTCCCTTGATATCCCATTGGCGCCGGCAGTTTTACAGGAGTCATCGACTGAAAATCTACGGTTTTCACCAAATGATTTCTGGTCATCACAACAATTGTATCATCCTTAATTGTTAGGTCAGTGATTCTCTCTTCTTTCAGTGGCAGGACAACTTTTTTCCAATTTGAGTCTTTTTCCTCTGTGACATAAAGACCAAAATGTGTTGCTGCTATAATTTTGGATCCGAATGACTTCAGTGTATAAATTTTTCGCTTGTCAATGCCTTTTGGAAAGCCCTCGTTGAAATCCTCATACTGATCGAATTTATAATTTGTCAGCCATACCCCGATATTGCCATAAATTAATATTGAATCTGATCCTATCTCGATTGATCCCCGGACCGCGGCAAGATTCCAGTTTTTATACTGATATCCAGGAGGCATCAGTTTTCTTGGAATATCCATTGAAGAGAAAATTTCTCTATGATTAAGAACTATTCCTGACAGGGCGTAAAGGATGGCAAAAAATGAAATGATGATTCCTGGCCACTTATGGAATTTTTTAAATAATCTGATCAATCTAGCTTTCTTCATTATAAAACACCTGAAATATGATCATTAATGATTGTGAACTTAATGCTACTTTTATGCTTCCGTAAATGAGCTTGTATGATAAACCCGGAATCAGGTGTTCCCAATTCCGGGTTTAAAGGTGCAAAGATAATAAATTATAAAAAGATGTTTTGGTAGTTTAGTAGAATTTTGGTGTAACGGAAAGCATCAGGTATGCCCAGTTGTTGGTGCTTTCATGAGTGCCGGTGGATTTGACAAGTGACATGCTTTCTCCTGGCAACAAGTGAGAATAACCAAAAGTAAGCTTGGAAATTGGATTGATTGTATAGGTCAAATCGAAATCGATTTCAGTACCCAAATAGGATTTTGCATCGGCAATATTCATTTCACCTGCGGCTGCAAAATAGTGTATATGGAGATTCCACTGTATATTTTTAAAGCGACTGCAAGCCCATTTAAAATAGGCATCCTGAAGTCCAACACTGTTAATGTGCTGCCCTCCTACATAAAAGTAATCCATGAATCCGTTAAATTTATGATTTGTACCATAAAGAGGATTGAATGCCTTGTTCTTGCCTTGTTCTTGCGGAGAATCGTTGCCTGAAAGATATTCATAACCAAAGGTGGCTATTGCGGTTTGATTTGCTTTAATGTTGGCTTCCAGTAACAAATTTAGGGCATTTAGGTCCCTGCCAAATGCATCTTTACCCGTCTGTGCATAAAGGTTGGCAGCCAATTGAATTTTTTCAGGCTGATACTTGAAATGACCACCGAAAGTTTGGGAGTACCTGTTTTCCTGTTCTCCCCCAGATATAAAGGGAACCCCATTATTCAGGAAGAGCAAGCTGAATGAGGTTTTATCCCAGGAATCGTTGATCCAAAAAAACTGCATATCCTTGTATGCATCAGGACCATCATAAAAATTGTTTCGCCTGTTGCCATTTTCGTTATGTGCGATACCCAGATGGAACTTAAAACTGCCTTCGTATTTCAGCAATGCCAAATCATGTGACCGTGCCTGTTGAGTCCAACCAACATTTCCGAAAATTCTTTGATCATCATAGTTGAGCTCCTGGCGTCCTGCCTTAAGGGAAAATTCCTTGTTAAATAGAACTTCAACCCACCCTTGATGAAGTGATACTGCTTTTTCCTGGTTCTCGACAAGCTGGGGTTGGTTGCCCCAGAGTCTAACATCCTGGAGCATTACCAAGGTACGAATGAATTCATTATTGTACTGAAAATTGAGCCGGGTCCTTTGAGAAGTAAATGTGGAAGCATTTTGATCTTCCTCTGCCAATGTGCCATAACCATGGCTGATTTCAGTTCTTGGTCTGAACTCCCCTGTAAATGAGAACTGTGCTATCAATACGGAGGGGATAAAAATTCCCAAAATCACAAGTGCGAATTGAATCTGATTCTTTTTCATTGTAATATGTGATTAATGCGGTTATTTTTATTTTTAGAAAGAAACCGGAGATTCCTCTCCGGTTTTCAATATTGTAGATATAAGAATATTCAGGATGAACGAGACAAATGATTTATATTAACCATATGGGACAATCATTAATTCCAGTTTGCTTCCCGTTCGGCAGCTTTGGCTTTCCATGCCGGAACAATCTCTTTAAGGAATGCGGATTTTTCTTCACTATACTTATCCATTTCAAGGCCAATGAAAGCCTGAGCCTTTGCTTTTGTGGTAATGTCAGGATAAGGAATTTCTTCATTGAATCCCAATGAGGTCAGCAGGCGGGCAAGCTTTGTTCGCGTTTCTGAGATTCGGGTAAGCCCAGTGGATACAATTCGAGACATCTCAATCGGAGCATGGAATGAACCACCATGGCTGGCAGCAACAAAATCCCAACGCCATTGAGCATGACGTATTCCCATAAGAATGTCCTTCATTTGCTCTTCAGTTGCCCCAAGTTCCCATGCCTTTTTTGCCTCAAGGTGAGCACGGACAAGCATTTTTGCCAATTCGTGACGGCCTTCAAGGACTTTATCTTGCCTCTCATAAACATTCTGTACAAGTGTAGCTGTCTCTTCGCGATGACAGACCTGGCATGATGCCGAGATATTGTTTAAAGGGGATTGCATTTTGTGATTCGTAAATTTTTGTCCACCTTCAGAAACATAGGGCATATGGCAATCAGCACAACTGACACCCCTTTGTGCATGAATTCCCAACATGAAGACTTCATAGTCTGGATGTTGGGCTTTTAGCATCGGAGCTTTGCTAATCGCATGAGTCCAATCGGAGAATTCAATGTTATCATAGTACTCTTCCATGGCTTCCACCGTCATGCCACCATCCCAGGGAAACGTAAGGTATTGGGCTCCCTCAACCTTCTTTTTGTTGAAATAATATTCAACATGGCACTGTGCACAAACCAAGCTTCTCATCTCCTGATAGGATGCTTTGGTCACATCCTTTCCTTGTCTTTCAAATGCCTCAATCAATGCAGGTCTAGAAATATGCAGGTTGGCTGTTTTGGGATCATGGCAGTCAGCACAACCTATAGGATTTACTATTTCAGGACCGAGTTCTGCCCAGGTTTTCGAATAGAATTGTGCAACACCAATTTCATTCATGACTCTTGGAACATCTGGACTTTTGCAGGTCCAACACGTGCTGGGTTGTGGGCCCGCATCCGGAGTCATCGGTGCACCAACGCGAAGTGTGTTATATATGTCCTCCACTGCATAGAAGTGACCTCGTCCCTGATTGTAATCCCTTGAAAAAAGGTACCCTGCCCATAAAACCACCAGTTCGGGTTCAACTTCCAGCATGTCGACCATTGCGTTTCCACCATGTTTGCTTCTAAAGGAAGTGTCAGCTGTACCATAATAGGATTGAAACTGTCTCGGGAAATTTTGTTCCCATGCTTCATTTCTGGGTTCAAAATCTCTGATTTCCTTCAGTGGAACATTAGTAAATACTGTTTCTGCCCGACGCTCAATGATGGTTGAGGCGAGTAAACCAAGTAAAAACACGACCACGATTGTGGCAATAAAAATCAGCCACGCCATTGCTGGCCTTTTCTCAGTCAATTCGGAAATACTTTTCATATTCGGTTTTATTTAGTTGTTTTTGATCAGATTTTTTAACCATGTGGGTACCGGACTTTCCGGAATGGGTACTCTTGCGAATGGAACACTGGAAAGAGAGTTGACCTTTCCATGTGGTACTTCCCTGTGGCATTCGATACAACGTCGGCCTTCCTTAACTGCCCTGTACATGGCAACACTTGCTTCCAACTTGGGATCAACCAACAGGTCTTCATGACATCTGATGCAATTGTTCTGAACTGCTTTTGCACCGGCCGACTTAATTCTTATTACCTGAGGCTCAAGTCTTAATGTAAACATGGTCGAATGTCGAAGACCGTCCATTGCCTTGAAATAATACTTGTTAAAAACATTATTCTGAGGCACATGGCAGTCGTTGCAGTGTGTGACTTCCCGGTGTGAACTGTGGCTCCACGTAGCATATTGGGGGGACATAATGTGGCAATTAACACAGGTTTGCGGGCTGTCGGAAAGATAGGAATGGGCTTTAGAAAGATAAACGGTAAATGCAGCCAAACCAATAAAAATCCCTATTGTGATCATAACGGGAAATCGCCACTTTGGAGGCGGCAGAATCTGTTTGAGCATAGTTATTCGGTTTAAAGTTGATGCAAGTTTTAAATAATATACGGCATTGCCTGTACCATTTGTTACATAATTGAACATTAATTTACGTGATTGTTTCTAAGGATACCTCAGTAAGAGACTTGAAAGAATGCGTTTGAATTTCATTTTGTTATTATTTTTTACATATATTGAATTGCAATTCCAAAGATGACTATAGTGTCTGATCGTTGGCAGTTGATTTGAAATCAAAATAAATTAGCTGCATTTTCTGTCATATTGTTAACACTGGGGGCATTCTGCTGTAAAATCGATTATTTTTGCTTTTTTCTTTCAAGTCAATCAAATTATGAATTAGCAAAGGCTGGTTTATCGGTTTTTTCACCGTAACGGTTAATGGGAATAATATTTTTGGCGGTTCTCGATGGCTCGTTATGGCTTGTATATAATGAATAACAGAATATGATCTGGAATGAAACGATAGAATGTGCTACCCGGGATGAAATGAATGGGATTCAATCGGCAAGATTGATTGAAACCGTTCAAAGAATTTACCACAATGTACCGGGTTACCGCAATAAAATGCAAAAAGCTGGTCTTGTTCCTACCGATATCAAAAGTTTAGACGATTTAAGCAAATTGCCCTTCACCACCAAGGAGGACCTTAGGGAACATTATCCTTTCGGGATGTTTACTGTTCCGATGAGCGAAATTGTCAGAGTCCACGCCTCCTCTGGTACTACTGGACGTCCTACGGTAGTTGGATATACCCGAAAAGATTTGAATATCTGGGCAGAAGTGGTGACCCGAACGTTGGTGATGGCTGGAGTCCACCGACATGATGTGGTTCAAGTGGCTTATGGTTATGGACTTTTTACTGGCGGACTGGGAATTCACTATGGAACCGAGAATCTGGGTGCAACAGTAATTCCAATTTCGGGAGGAAATACACAGAAACAAATTCAATTGATGCAGGATTTTGGAACAACTGTCATAGCCTGTACACCATCATATGCTCTCCATCTGGCAGAGGTGATGGATGACTTGGGAATATCTCCCGAAGATCTGCAGCTCAAAACAGGCATATTTGGTGCCGAGCCCTGGAGTGAAAACATGCGAAAGGAAATCGAAGGTAAGTTGAAACTTAGAGCCATTGATATCTATGGACTGAGTGAGGTTATAGGTCCAGGTGTTTCATGTGAATGTGAATGCCAGGCTGGGATGCACATCAATGAAGATCATTTTATACCCGAGATAATTGATCCAGAAACACTTCAGTCATTGGCCCCTGGTGAATTGGGTGAACTTGTTTTCTCTACCGTTACTAAAGAGGGTATTCCTCTCCTTCGATATCGAACCCGTGATCTGACACGTCTCATTTATGACAAATGTGATTGTGGACGTACACTGGTGCGTATGGAGAAATGCAGGGGCAGAAGTGACGATATGCTGATCATAAGGGGAGTTAATGTATTCCCATCGCAAATTGAAAGCATTTTGTTAGAAATGAGTGAAACTGAGCCGCACTATTTATTAATTGTTGATAGAGAAGGTAATCTCGATACTTTGCGATTGCTGGTAGAAGTACAGGAACAGTTTTTTTCAGACGAGATTAAAATGTTGGAAGCCCTTCGCAAAAAGATTACAGGTAACATTCAGAGTACCTTGGGCGTTTCGGTAGATGTCAGGCTTGTTGAGCCTAGAACGATTGAGCGTACTGCAGGAAAGGCAAAAAGAGTAATTGATAATCGTAAATTGTAATATAATGATAGCCAATCAGGTATCTGTATTTCTTGAAAATAAGTCAGGAAGGTTGAACGAGGTTTCCCAGATTTTGGGTGAGGCAGGAATAAATATCTCGGCATTTAGTATTGCCGATAGTTCTGATTTTGGTGTCCTAAGGATGATCGTTCCTGATCCAGATAAAGCGGTAACCGTATTAAGGAAACACCTTTTTTCGGTGCAGATCACCCCAGTTATAATTATCACCAGTCCAAATAAACCTGGATCACTTTCGCGCTTGTTGAATATTCTCAGTGAGGATGGCATATTCATTGAATATATTTATGCTTTTTCAATGAACGAAAACTCTGCAGTCATTGTCATCAGGCCTTCTGATATCAATCGTTGCCTGAATACCCTTGAAGAAAGAAAAGTAGAACTACAAAGTCAAAATGACCATTATATCATATGATCCAGATAGGTTGTGATCCATTGTTCCCTAATTATGAATGGAAAATGGGGCTGTTTTCAGACCTACATGAATTCAATGGTTTAAGAGACATGATTTTGGATAATTCTTATCTTTGAAAATGGTTTGTTTCAATTCCTGATTCGTATGCGGTTGATTTGCAGGAGATGTGACAGGAAGGATTACAAAAATTGATATATAGAATGAAGAAAATTGCGATACAAGGAATCAGAGGTTCCTTTCATGAAGATGCTGTCAACAGCTATTTCGAAGAAGAGCTTGAAATTGTGGAATGTAAATCATTCACCAGGGTTTGTGAGGTAATTGACTCGGATGCAGTGAACTATGCCGCGATGGCCATTGAAAATTCGATTGCTGGAAGTTTATTGAATAATTATCAGCTTATCAGGGATTATCATCTTAAGATTATAGGTGAGATCTATATACATATACAGATGAACCTGATGTCATGGGATGGTGTTACCAGGGAGGATATCACAGATATCTATTCACACCCCATTGCCCTGAAACAGTGTGCAGAATATCTTGAAAAATATTATCCGAATGTGTCATTGCACGAAATGAGTGACACCGCTGCTTCGGCCAAGTTCATATCAGAAGAAAAGCCAGTAAAGTCTGCAGCTATTGGAAATCTGCGTTCCTCCCAACTGTACGGTCTGAATATTCTGGAGACCGGAATTGAGACAAACAAAAAGAACTATACTCGTTTTTTAATGCTTTCGAAGCAAGGAATTCCAAGTGAATTTGCCAACAAAGCATCCATATGTTTTGAAGTTGGACATTTTTATGGTTCTTTGGCCCGGGTTTTAAATACATTTGCAGAGTATCGAATTAACCTGACCAAAATACAGTCGGTACCAATTATAGGTAAACCAAATGAATACACTTTTCATGTCGACATTGAATGGGAATCACTTGAAAATTATGAACGTGCCATTCATCAGGTTTTGAAAAGTGTTTCAAGTCTCGCGATCCTGGGCGAATATAAACGTGGAGAGGTTGCGATACATAATCAGTGAGTTTATTTTTAAAGCTAAATCAATAATATTATGAGTAAAATAGGTTTATTCTTCGGCCCACTCAAAGGTTCGGTCAACAGGGTTGCGGACATGATCTGCGAAAAGATTGGTAAGGAAAATGTGGAGATGGTACATGTGAAAACCGCATCTCCCGCTGATTTTGATCGCTTTGACAAGATTATCTTCGGCATATCAACGGTCGGCAAGGAAACCTGGGACGCCAGCATTACCAAAACCGATTGGGGGATTTTTCTTCCTGAAGTGAGTAAAGGTAACTTCAAGGGAAAAACAGTTGCGATTTTCGGTTTGGGGAACCATGTGACTTATGCTGCCAGTTTTGTTGATTTCATGGGGTTACTGGCTGAAGAACTTATGAAAACAGAAGCCCGGATAGTAGGGCAGGTTTCTGTGGATGATTATGAATTTGAGGAATCAGCAGCTATCTATAACGGACAGTTTATTGGACTGCCACTGGATGAAGATTTTGAGCCTGAACTAACCCCGGAAAGGGTGGAAAACTGGCTGGAAATTATAAGAAAAGACTTCAATTTCTAAAGGTTGATAAAAATCAGGAAAAGAATTTTTCCTGATTTTCTTTTATTTGAGAAGCGATGTCTACATAGTTGCTTAAAATACAAAACCAATGACTGTCATTGACTTTTGGTTTGATATTTCCTGAGAAATGGCAGCTTCCCATAGTTTGGCAGTTCGCAAAACCTTTAGTTACTTTAAAAAAATATTGCTTCATGAATCAACCGCTAATACCAAAAGAAGTAATTGACCAAGAGGTAAAAGAGCTCAGGATCAATGACCCGGGATCGGCTACAATCAGAGAGTTGGTGGCGCTTGTAAATGCCTTGGAGTTAAAGACCGGACTCAAATTCGTAAGAATGGAGATGGGCGTTCCGGGTTTGCCACCCGCCAGTGTTGGAGTCGAAGCCGAAATCGAAGCTCTCAGAAAAGGAGTCGCCTCTGATTATCCCATGGTGGATGGAATTAAACCCTTAAAGGAAGAGGCCTCCCGATTCATCAAAAAATTCATGGATATTGACATATCGCCTCGGGGATGTATTCCAACAGTCGGTATTATGCAAGGTACTTATACTGCCTTTATGGCCGTGGGTAACAGGGATAAGGAAAAGGATACGGTGTTGTTTATTGATCCGGGATTCCCTGTCCAAAAGCAACAGATGATGGTGATGGGAATGAAGCATATTTCCTTCGACGTTTTCAATTACCGGGGAGCCAAATTAAGGGATAAGCTTACTGAATACCTTAGTAAGGGAAATATTGCATCAATTATTTATTCCAATCCTAACAATCCTACCTGGATATGTTTCACTGAAGAAGAATTAGGCATAATTGGTGAGCTTGCCAATCAATATGATGTAATCATTTTGGAAGACCTTGCCTATTTTGGCATGGATTTCAGGAAAGACCTTTATACTCCGGGAGATCCGCCATTCCAGCCGACAGTAGCAAAATACACCGATAATTACATAATTTTTATTTCTGCTTCAAAAATATTTTCATATGCAGGCCAGCGATGTGCTGTCATGTGCATATCTGACCACTTATATGATAGGGAATATCCGGGACTGAAAGATAGATTTCATTCCAGTACTTTCGGAAATACGGTTGTTCAGAGGATATTGTATGCCCTGACTTCCGGTTTAAGCCATTCTGCGCAATATGCGCTGGCCGCAATGTTTAAAGCTGCTTCTGACGGAAGTTTTAACTTTATCAAAGAGGTTAAGGAGTATGGAGAAAAGGCAGCCATCATGAAAAGACTCTTTACAGAGAATGGATTTAACATTGTTTATGATGAGGATCTTGGTGTACCTATCGCCGATGGATTTTATTTTACGATCGGTTATCCAGGGATGACCGGAGCTGAGCTTGTTGCCAACCTCCTGTTGTTTGGCGTAAGTGCAATTGCCCTGAAAAATACCGGCAGTGAAAGAGAAGGACTCAGAGCTTGTGTGTCACATGTCTATAGAAATCAGCTGGAGGACTTGGGGTCTCGACTGGCCAGTTTTAATGCCTTTTTTGGAAAATGAATAGTAATGATGCCTGTCCATCTGAATCCTAAAACGAGATGAAGGAACGGCGATCAATATATCAACTTAAAGTAAATACTAAAAACCGTTTAATATGGCAAAAGTCAGAGGTGCTGTTGTAGTGGAAAAGGAAGGATGCAAGGGCTGCAGCCTTTGTGTGGAAGCATGTCCGCAGGAGGTACTTGCACTTCATAAGGAAGTAAACAGCAGAGGGTACCATTATTCCTATATGAAAAATCCTGAAGAGTGTATCGGGTGTTCCAATTGTGGAGTGGTGTGTCCGGATACATGCATTACGGTTTACCGCGTTAAATTTTAAAAATCAGTGAAAAATTGAAGAACAATGGGAGAACTGAGATTAATGAAAGGCAATGAGGTATTGGCCGAAGCAGCCATCCGTTGTGGATGTGATGCTTACTTCGGATATCCGATTACCCCACAATCAGAAGTAATGGAGACACTCATGGAACAGAAGCCCTGGGAGTCAACCGGAATGGTTGTTCTACAGGCTGAAAGTGAGGTCGCATCAATCAATATGGTATATGGTGCCGCCGCATCCGGCAAAAAAGCAATGACATCCTCTTCAAGCCCGGGGATAAGCTTGATGACAGAGGGCATATCATATATCGCTGGTGCCGAACTTCCCTGTTTGATTGTAAATGTTCAAAGAGGTGGCCCGGGACTTGGAACCATCCAACCTTCACAGGCTGATTATTTTCAGGCTGTCAAAGGTGGTGGGCATGGTGATTACCGACTGATTACCCTTGCACCGGCATCAGTGCAAGAAATGCATGATTTTGTAAAATTAGCCTTTGACCTGGCATTCAAATACCGGAATCCGGCAATGATTCTGACAGATGGGGCATTAGGTCAAATGATGGAGAAAGTAGAACTTGCCGATTACACGCCCAGGAGAACAAAGGAGGAAATCATTAACCAATGTGGCTCCTGGGCTACAACCGGCAAAACCCCCGGCAGGGAAAAGCATGTAATTACCTCCCTGGAAATGGATTCCCACAAAATGGAACAGAATAATCTTCGTTTCCAGGAAAAATTCAAAAGCATAGAGGCAAATGAAGTTCGATATGAAGCTATCCGTTGTGATGACGCTGAACTAATCCTTGTCGCATTCGGGACATCATCCAGGATTTGCCAAAAAGCGATTGAACTGGCAAGGGATAAAGGTATCAAGGTAGGATTGATCCGGCCAATTACCCTTTATCCTTTCCCAACCGCTATCATTGCTGATCTCGCTCCGAGAGTAAAGGGATTTCTTTCTGTCGAAATGAGTGCAGGACAAATGGTTGAGGATGTAAAACTGGCTGTCTATAACGCTCGTTGTATTACTCCGGTAGAACATTTTGGACGTATGGGAGGAATTCTTCCGTCGCCCAATGAGGTAGTGGATGCTTTGGAATCAAAATTCTTAAATCAATGAAAATCATGGATATTAATGATATAATAAAGCCAGAAAACCTGGTATACGATAAGTCATCGCTCCAAATTGATACCATCATGCATTATTGTCCGGGATGTAGTCATGGAGTCGTGCATAAGCTGGTTGCAGAGATTATTGAGGAACTGGGCATACAGGAAGACACCATAGGTGTGTCACCAGTTGGATGTGCCGTTTTTGCCTATAATTACATTGATATTGACTGGCAACAAGCTGCTCATGGCAGGGCTCCGGCGGTAGCGACCGGAATTGCCCGAACAAATCCAGAAAAAATTGTTTTTACTTATCAGGGAGATGGTGACTTAGCCTCTATTGGTGCTGCTGAGATTTTGCATGCCTGTAACAGGGGTGAAAACATTGTTGTAATCTTCATTAATAATGCCATTTATGGGATGACTGGTGGACAGATGGCCCCTACTACCCTTATTGGACAGCCAACTTCCACATCTCCAGGAGGAAGAGATGTTGCCCTTAACGGTTATCCAATGAAAATGACCGAGATCATTGCTACCCTTCCAGGAACATATTATGTGACAAGGCAATCGGTACATACTGCAGCCACAGTCAGAAAGTGTAAAAAGGCTATCAAAAAGGCATTTCAGAATGTAATTGCCAAGAAAGGAACTTCTTTTGTAGAAGTAGTATCAACCTGTAATTCAGGGTGGAAGATGACTCCTGTTGGTGCCAATACATGGATGGAAGAAAATATGTTTCCTGAATATGTTCCCGGAGATCTGAAAGATAATGATATTCAAAAAACTGCCTCAGGCAACTAAAAACTGAAATTATGACTGAAGAATTAATTATTGCCGGTTTTGGTGGTCAGGGTGTATTGTCAATGGGAAAAATTCTGGCCTATTCCGGGATCATGGATAACAAGGAGGTAACCTGGTTCCCATCATATGGTCCGGAAATGCGAGGAGGAACGGCCAACGTAACTGTAATCGTTAGTGACAATCGTATCAGTTCGCCTGTTCTTCATGAATATGATACTGCAATTATTCTGAACCAGCAGTCGATGGATAAGTTTGAAAAAAGTGTGAAACCCGGAGGTGTTTTGCTATATGATCCGAATGGGATCATCCATCCTCCTACACGGACTGATATCCAGATTTATAAGGTAGAAGGAACAGTGACTGCCGTTGAAATGGGAAATCCAAGGGTATTCAATATGATTATTGTTGGTGGGTACCTGAAGGTTCGTCCCATCGTAAGTTTGGATCATGTGGAGAAAGGTTTGGAAAAATCACTTCCTTCAAGATACCATCACCTGATACCCCTGAACCTGGATGCTATTCGAAAGGGTCAGGAAATTATCGAGAGAGTGAATTGAATTTTTTGACATGCTCTGAAATCTAAAGAAGTATATAAGATTTTAGATAGATTATCTTTAACCGTGCTGAATATGTTTCATGCACGGTTTTTTATTTGAAGGTCATTTTATTGGGCATTGTCTGTGATTATCGAATGATCGCTCCTTTCCTTTTCGTATTTTTACCCGAAATATTTGAACTATGATCAAATCTATGACCGGATTCGGGAAATCTGAGTTCGAAATCAATAACCGCAAGGTGACTATTGAGATAAAATCGCTGAACAGTAAGCAGTCGGATGTTAATACAAGAATTCCGCAATTATATAGGGAAAAGGAAATTGATATCCGCCGTATGATAAATGATCATCTGGTCAGAGGGAAAATTGACGTTTCTATTTACGTTGAAAGTTTGGGTGATTCGGGCAACGCCATTATAAATGAAGCTATTGCAAAAAGTTATTTCAGCTCCCTGGCGAAAATTAGTGATGATCTTGGAATTCCTGTCAATGACCGCACCCTACAGATTGCCATGCGTCTTCCTGATACAGTTAAGATGCAGTACGAACAACTTGAGGAATCAGAATGGGAGTTGTTGAAGGAGAATATTTACACTGCATTGCTTTCGGTAGATAGCTTCAGAAGGCAAGAAGGGATCGCGCTGGAAAGGGATCTTAAGTCGAACATTGACCAAATCTTAAAGTTGCT
>JACDJC010002342.1_pt1 | contig 15037 bp, 12 predicted proteins | sample 7454191 | NCBI WGS metagenome assembly JACDJC01 (sample SAMN14253291, study PRJNA609438) | sludge metagenome | isolation source: sludge after 25d culture with pyrite and EDTA | collected 2018-12-20 | reverse complement strand
ATCAGAATTCGTATGTCTTCTTCCAGGGAGGGATCGTCCGGCGAACCGTACAATCTTGTGAGATCCCACTGAACCAGTTTCCCGTCACTCAATTCTTCGTTTACCTCCTTCTCCAAATTCTGCAATCAATTCTCCAAAAGATCTATTGCGAAGAAGCCTGGATACTTCTACCCAACAAGTATAACTGTACGAACGATATGTCATGAAATCCATCTTCGAGTAATCAAGAGTCTTGACCTCGTCAAGAATGATTTCTTCTCGACCAACCCACTCACCCGTAATATAACAGACAATACCTTCTTCTAGCCAATAGGGAAGTTGGTAATCCCTCAGAATGAGATGGCTCATCTCATGTGCAAGCGTTCGCGGCAGGTTCTGAACTAGACTAAGCGGCTGCACAATAATCGTGTTTCCAGTTGCTGCAGCGAGAAACCAATAACCTATGCCGGAGAGTTCAGAGAACTCTCCGGCCGAGGAAGCGATAATTAGAATATAGGTACCATTTACAGATCTTCCCGTTAGTCTTTCAAGCAAGCTTCTATAGCCTTCAAGCTCTGGCATTTCCCATGAGACATACGCGCTTGTGAAACAAAAAACCGTCACTTGAAGTAGCAAAATGACAACAATAGCTAGTGCTCTCATTCAACGTTCAGCATTACCGATTCTGTGTTTGCCCGATAGTCTGCATCGTACATTGCCCATGCCTGTACAGGAGGAATAATGAATTCCCCTCTGGTGAGAATTCTCCAGCTGCTTTTCGTCACGAACTCTCCTCCGTCATTGAAGAAGAAGGCTATGCGGTCGTATCTTGCATCCTTGAAGGTGTATCCCCACCAGTAGTAGTCAAAATAGTAGAATTTTGTGTATCCGAGTGTGTCACCCTCAATGTTCTCCTCAACGGAGATTCCTGTGGAGGGCAACATATCTTCGACCACAACATAGGGAACGGTATCGGGAATCCTTATTCTCACTTCGGAGACTATCGTCTCCCCGACTCTTATCGGGCCGGGTTTACCAAGCTTAACAGCGAAAAGCTCCATCGTGGCGTCATTGTAGTAACTGTATTCAACCGACCTGACGATTATCTCGCCATTGCTAATACCGAGAACATCGCCTTCGTAGATCTTGAGACCGAGTCCAAAGTTTGAAAGCTTCAGCTCACCGTCTACTATCGCAACAACCATCCCTTCAATAGTCTTGGAGGCACTTATTTCGAGAGAACCTACTTCGCCAGCCGACAGCGTCCTGATCGAAGTAACTACGGCAGGCGAGTCTATCTGAGGTGTGGTGAGAACGTGAGTATCATCCATGGGCACGGCTACCTTTCTTCTCAGAACCCTTTCGACAATCAGACCCGCGTTTTCGGCTTTGATTTCCTCTGACCTAACTGCCGTTTCTCCGTTAATCGATACCGCTACCATTTCAGAGCTTTCAATAACAATCGTCTTTCCAGTAATCGGTATTGTTATTGAATCCTCCAACCCGCCTTCGAAGACTACATCCCCGTCTTCAAAAACCACTTCAACTTCCGCATCCTTTGAAAGCGAGCTGCTAACTGATGAAAGTGAGAGAATAGCCATAGCGGTCGATGATGTTCTATACCAATAACTGCCGTTTCCCATCTTCAGGAGTCTTTTGGAAATTTCTGCAACTGTTGCAGAAGGTACATCTAGATCTACCGCAGCTTTCAGAAGGAAAGAGAGAGTAACCGTATCGTCAAAGAAATAGTTGAAACTGCTACCCGAGATAACGTCAGATGCGCCTAGGTCGACATACTCCATGGCCTCCTCAAAAAGTGCAACCGCCTTGGCGTCCATGTTTAGAGTCTCGTATGTCAGCGCGGTCAAAACGATCGAAGCAACATCATTCTTATAATCTACGATTGAGCTTATCGGGTCTCGCAGTTTCCTGCTGAACAGTGTAATGACATACTGAAGGAAAGGATCCGGCTTGTCTCTGTTAAGACTCTTCAATGCCGAGTACCCCATCGCGATTACATCCCTATTTATATCGTAACCGTTTTCTGTGGCAAGATATAGACCTAACATCACGTAAGACGTCATGAATGGAGTGCTCTGGTCATCTTTCCACCAACCCCAACCTCCGTCGTAGTGCTGATAGCCAAAGAGGCGTTCAAGACCATCGCCAACTACAACCGAGACTTTGTCTGCAAAAGACTCATCGGCACCTGCAAGTAGTTGAGAAGCCGCCAATGCTGGAAGAAGCCGACTCATTGTCTGTTCCACACAGCCATAGGGATAATCTACCAGATACCTTATTGCCTCAAGAAGAATTGGATCAATTGTGGAAGAGATGGTAACACTACCAATTGAGTCTTCCATGAATTCAATTACTCTATTTCCTTCAAGAAAGTCAAGGTCGCCAAATCGGATATATGAGTACCTTGGCTTCAAAGGAATTTCGTATTCAACACCGTCGGAGCCGCGACTTCCTTCAACAACAAACTTAACTCTGAGACTCTCGTCCTTCTCCGAAGGCAAGAGATCTCTTAGAACCATCTCATAGCTGAAGGAAAGACTTCCGAAGGCGTCAATAGTTGCTCCCTTCTCCTCAATGACTTCATCATCAACATAGAAACCGGTGATGACAGGCATACGAGTGTCAAGATTATTCTTCACGGAAAAGACTAGATTCACTGTATCGCCAGCGATCAGAAACTCCGGAAGGAAACTGCTAACGGTCATGGGCTTCCAAGTCTCGAAACTAGACTTCTCGTAGCTGAAATCTCCCGAAAAGTCGGCCGCAAGAGTTCTGACAGTCCATGTATCGAGATCTTCCGGCACAACAAACGACAGTTCTGCAAAGCCGCTCTCATCGGTGAAAGTTCCAACAGACCAGAAGGCGCTGTCGCTGAAAAGTTTCCTGGCTCTCACGTCCGAAGTCAAGCTTTCACCATTTCCACCACGATCGCCCATCCCGAAAGGAGCACCACCAATCACCTTAGATTCGGCCGCGGGTGGTTGAGATTCCAGTAGATCTCCTAGCTTGGCTATTGACGGGTAGGCAGAATAATACAGGTCGTTTATGCTTATAGTGTTGAAACCCCTGTTGAAGGGACTGCCCAGTGATTCCTTCCACCGATCGGAATCGCCTTCAAAGAGAGAAAGCATTGCCTGAGATACTACTGAAACCGTCAGTCCTACAACGGCGGGATTCCCTTCATCATCGAGGACCTGCAGCTTCATATTGACGGTATCGCCAGGTTCATATCTATCCTGAGTAAGCACATTGATTGAAAGATCTCTTGAAGCAGTCTCAACTTCGATGACTCTTGACTGAATAATCTGATAGTTCTTATATCCAACGATAAAGAGCATGAAGTTCTCGTAACCATAGTTCTCGGGGATCTCTATTTCGATAGTGTTCTTGCCCTCCGTAGAACTGAAAGGAAACTGCTTGAATTCACCCGAAAAATCACCAATGACCCAAAGATCCATTGGAGATGATGTATAGAATGATACTCTTGCCTTGGAGCCAGGAGCAGCAGACTCAACTGAATCCACCAGAATAGACCCGTAGTAGTCATAGTACCCACTAGTATAGACTGAATATCTGTTAACCACTTCCGGTTCATTTGAAGGAGCCCCGTTGGCCTCGAAATACACAACCGTATCCGGCGGGACGTCCCTAAGATTGATCAGAATCTCTGCCCTTCCACCACTGTCAGTGGAAAGTTCTTCCCTGAAAATGTTGATCTTAAGCTTCTTCTCAACCTGTTTTCCTTCGTCCATTAGAATTACAGGTTCTTCATACCACGCCTTCATCTCAAATGCCTTGGAAACAAGTGTATCGTTGTTCAATCTTGTTTCGATTTTCACGAGTGCTTCTTTATCGGTGAATCTGTAGTCAACATTGAAGTCGAATGTTCCCTGTACTACCTTGAAGTCAACCGTACTTCGTGACTGCATACCGGTATCGTCTGAGACAGTAATAACCGCGTAGTATGAACCGCTCTCAAGCTCTTCAGAGTAGCCAATCACCGCTTTACCCAGGCCATCAAGTCTCGCAGATCCATTGTCAATATACTGACTGCCCTTGTATATCGTGTAGTCTACTTTGCCAAGCGAGACGGGATCTCCGAAGTAGTACTCGGACAAAACGTTGATTGTAACTGCCTCTCCCTTTCTGAATGCCTTTGATGCAGATTCCGCTGTTGTGAAGAACGTAGGCTTTTTGTAGTCGGCAATCTGGAAGTAATAGTAGTCCTCGTTTCCTTCCCACCGGATGATAATCCTGTAGGATCCCCTGGTGATTTCGGAGTATGTTCGGAACGTACCACTAACAGAGCCAAGGTTATCCGGGCTCAACTCTTCAGTGAAGACGCTCCTGTTTAATGGATCTACTATTTCAACTTCTACAGAATTAGTTCTAGGTATTTGATAGCCCGAAGATGTTATCTCCCTTATGAAAGCTCTGAAATTAACAACTTCACCGGCTTTGTATGCCGGTCGATCAGTGAATATCAGAGAGATGTTTCGAGACGAGAAATTGTAATCATACTCGCCCGGCCTCCACAGGATCGATCCATTGGCAGATTGAACAAGTATTGCATCTCCTGTCGTGGGAAGATAGTCAAAAACGAACACTCCATTTTCCGTCCGTCCCAATAACTCCCCGTCTATGAGTCTGTAAAGGGAGAAGCTGTCAATGAAGCTGGAATCTTCCTTTTTCCAGAGTCTCATCATCGCTCCATCTTCATAAGCAAGCAGCTGAGCTCCAACCATACGATAGCTTGTCATCAGTTTGGCACTTCCTGACTGCGACGAAACAACAATCAGTCTTAGGCCCATTAGAGCTTTCTCGGGCAAGTATATCCTTTGTTTCTCCTTTACTGTCTGCCTGAAAGCGTAGAGTGGATCGCCGGAGATTCCGACATCCCCGATGGTGATCGCCCCAGTAAGATCCTGCTCGTCCAAATCATAAATCTTGATATCGATGTAGCTATCCTTGTCGTCTGTGTATATGGTAGGTGGATAGTCCATAGAGTACAACTCTACGAAAGATGATCTAAGCTCATAACCGTACTGCTGAATTTGAAAAGCAAGTGCCGTTAACCCTGTGAATAACAGAATAATAAGAAACACCAAGATTCTTCTCATTGCCTTCACTCTCCATCACTTGCGGGGTAGAAACTTGAAGGAATATACCCCGAGATAGTTTTCGTTGTTGTATATTGGCAACCATTGATAAGGCATCGTTCGTAAATAATCATCTATTCTCCAGAGCTTCAGAACACCTGAATCACTTTCGGAAAGAGGTCCGGTATGATAGATCAACCCATCGCCAGTGTATATCATCGAGTGAAAAGTTGATGGAGAGGGGTGGTGAAAAAAGATTATATCTCCAGGTCTTGCAACGCTGAGATCTCTTCCCTTAAATACCATACTACTACGAATCAGGTTGTAAGCATCGGCAAAATAAGTGAATTCTCCGGTGTTACTGATGAAGATTCTATTCTTCAGAATTGGTATATCCGGGTAGTTGTACTTCTTAACGTCAGGTACCGCTTGCAAGTCTATTCCTGTCTTTTCGTACCAAAGCTCTTTGTCAATACCCGAATCAAGAAACCACTGTTCATCATGCCTTTTGAGAGCCTCTCTAGCTGCGAATCTTATTAGCCCGCTGCAATCCCGCTCTTGAGAGCTCCACCTGCTGGAAAACTCAATAACCTGATAAGCTGAAATATTCACAAACCAAGTTCTGAAGTTCTCTGTATCTTCCAAATCAAGCACTAGATTGTCGGGGAAGCCATCTGAATTGATATCGATGAAATCCTCGAACTCTAGAGAGACAGTCTTACGTGCTTTGAATAGTCCTTGAAACGAAATAACAACTACCGCGTCGCTATCGTCAGCAACGAAAGAGTATTGAGTATACCCTCGATCGGCTGACAAGCTTTCCAGGGTTGCTCCTCTCACGTATGTTAAGGAAGGCCTTCCGAAAAGCGAATCAGGAACCTTAACTGTGAAAGCGTCGCCACGTCTAATACCGTTTCTATCAACTACTATCCGTTCAAAACTACCTCTAAAACTCAAATATGTCGCAGATAGGAAAGTAGTTATCAAGAGAGCCAGAACGAAATACACAAGACTGATTCTTTTCAATGCAATCCCCCTCTGTAAACCATCATACTCCTTCAATGATAGGACTTTGGATAGAGGTTTTTGTTCGGGAAAAGCAGATAGTTAAGATCCTCCTCTTTGTAGGTTCACTTATTCTTTTGAAAGATTCTTGGATAAGCAAATCTGTTATTATTAAGAGAAGAAGATGAGCGGGGGGTGACGATATGATAAGGAGAAGAGCCTTTTTTGCTACAGTGGTGATGATTATCTCTATGATTCTCACTTCTGGTTGCGTTGGATATATACTGGCAAGACCCGACAGCTTGATTGCGAGGCTGGAGCGCGAGATCAACAGGGGCAGGGAAGACAGAATTCTTGAGCTCTACGCAGAAGAGATTTGGATCGCCACTTCGGGAAGTCCATTAGGAAGAACGCTTCCAAAAGACACCGTTGCCTCCTTCTATGCGGACTTCTTCGAACTCTACGATGGCATTAGTTACACTGTTGAAGTAGATAGAGTTGAAAGAGACTCCCGAGAAGCAACAATGACTGTGTCCTTCACTCTCGACTATTCATCTGGGGAAGAGAAGTATTCAAAGAGCGGCGAGAGTATGATCTTCTTGACGGGAATTGATAGTCAATGGAAGATTTCCGGAGAATTCAACAATCCGATTATCAGTTTATTTGAGCCTGCTAGCATGTAATTGCAATAATATGAAGTGGTATTCATATTCTTTACAAAACACGTAAGACGATGCAGCGCACGATATCGGCTTTTTGCTTTGGAATCTATCTGTTCTTCATGAACGGTGATCTAATCTTCGATTCCGCCTATTGCCGCCTTTACCGCTGCAACAATTGACTCACTTGTCGCTGTGGCTCCGGTAATCACATCTACATCGAGACTCTGAGCTTCAACAATTCTTTCGGTTAAGGCTTCTGCACTTCTAGCATACCTGTCTGAACGATTCTGAACAATTCTTATCTCAATTATCCTCCCATCCAGTATTTCAACCTCAAGTCCAACGTAACCTTCTCGTCCAACATACACTCCATCTTCCAGATTGCCAAATGGTTGTAAATTGATCTGTGGAATCTTCTCAGGCCTATTGACTTGCCAGTTGAATACTACTCCGATTATCACCATAGCGAGAGCCAAGAAAATCGAAACGCTAATCGTGTATTTCATCGATACCTCCCATCCATAAAAAGCTTGTTAAGAAATTATCCCTCGCATCCCAACCCGAGAGATTTCCTGAATGAAATATTCGGATTACTTTTATCGGCTATTTTCCGAAAATCACGTAACTCATTTCTGATTCAGGTCCAAGAGGTCAAACGGCAGCGGAATTCGAAGAGAGCATCCCGATAATGTCATCAAACAAGAGCTTTGTGGCACCCTTACCCATCATGACGCTTTTATCAATCTTCTTCAGAGAGTGAATCACTGTTGAGTGCTGCTTCCCGGTTTCCCTTGCTATCTCCGTTACTTGTTTGCCGAAGTGGTTTTTCAGAATGTACATTGTCAGCTGTCTGGCAAGAACTATATCTTTACTTCGACTTCCCGATTCAATCTCCTTTCTGGTAACTTTCATAATCTTCTCAATAGCAGTATAGATCTGGTCTATCGGTCTCTGAGATACAGGAACATTCACTGATCCCGTAAAAGACTGAAGTATTTGAGTTGCCAGAGAAAGGTCTATCTGTGATCTGAAAACACTGCTGTGAACTATCAACTTTATGATTGCGCCTCTAAGTCTTCTTAAGTTTCCGTCGATATTGTCGGCCAAAACTTTCGCCACATCGTCCGGAAGTGAAACGGACTCTCTCTGAGCAAGCTGTTTAGCAATATGAAATCTCGTAGAAGGCTGGGGTTCCTGGATCGACATAAGCATGCCCATCTGGAATCTTGATTTGAGTCTGCTATGGAAAGTATCAAGCTCCTCAGGATTTCTATCAGAGCATATTATCAACTGCTTTCCCGAATCGTGAAGCTCATTAAATGAATGAAAGAACTCGTTTTGAACTCCTTTCTTCCCAATTAGAAACTGGATATCGTCGATCAACAGAATGTCGGCTTTCTTTCTGTAGTGGTCTCTGAATTTCTGAATGTTGTTTTCTTTAATAGACTGGATCATGTCGTTCATAAACTGCTCGCTTGTTATGTATAGCACCTTCTTGTCGGGAAAACTGTTCATCGTCTCTTGAGCGATTGCCTGGAGGAGATGTGTCTTACCCAGCCCAACATCTCCGTATACGAAGAAGGGATTATATTTGCCCGGATTCTGGGCAACATCAAGCGCAACTTGGTAGAGCGCCTTATTCTCGCTCCCAACAACGAAATTGCTGAATGTGTATTCCGGGTTTAGGTTGGAAATCATCAGCGGCTTTCTTTTCAACAGAGAACCGGAAACTCTTGAATCGCTTTGCTCCTCCGAGGGGGTCTCTTTGCTTTTGTAGATTATTTCGAAAGGCATTTTCTTTCCAAGGATACTTGATATTGAATCGGAAATGACTCCTCCGTATTTTGTCTGGAGCCAATCCTTTATGAATAGATTGGCAACAGAGAAAACCACTTTCTCATCTTCGACTTCTTTCAATTCAAATGTGGAGAACCAGTTGTCCCAAGTTTTCTTTGAGACCTTCTTCTTAAGAGTGCTTATTATAGAATTAGACACAACGACCTCCACGGATGATAGCTGTAACCCTGAAGCGAACCGCATAATAGGAAATAACGAATAATATGTAGCTCCGAAGCAATTACTACTATACCAGACTTAACACGCAGAAAAAATAGACAAATTTTGTGTTCCACTATAGAAAGGGGCAGACCATTTGTCTGCCCCTACATGTGATTGTTAAGAATTGAAAACTATTCTACTTTTATTGACTGAACTGGACAAGAATCAGCGGCATCCTGAGCACAAGCCGCTTCTGTCTCCGGAACAATCACCTCTGCCTTTCCATCATCATTCATTCTGAAGACTTCGGGACATATTCCTTCGCACACGCCACATCCAATACAAGTATCTTTGTCTACGTATACTTTCACACTCACACCTCCACCAGAAAAATCATGTGCATTATATCATGATCTTGCATTCTTCTACGATTATCTTGGCCATCTCCAGGCCAACTCTCTTCTGACCCTCAGATGTACTTGCTCCTACATGAGGAACGCAGATTACGTTCCCCAGTCCGATAAGTTTCCTTCTCAACTCGTCGGACGGCGGCTCTACCTCAAAAACATCAAGGGCTGCTCCAGAAACCTTACCTGAAACCAATCCGTTGTAGAGTGCCTGTTCATCTATGGTCCCGCCTCGGCTTGCATTGATAATAATAACGCCGTCCTTCATCAGGGAGATCTCTTTTTCGCCAATTATGTGTTTCGTTTCGGGAGTGAGGGGTATGTGGAGCGATATTATATCCGATCTCTCAATAAGTGAGTCAACGGTGTCCATCAGATCGACTTCCAAATCGGTTTCCTTAACAAAAGGATCGTACGCACAGACGTTCATTCCAAATGCCAATGCTCTCTTTGCTACTTCCCTGCCTATTGCTCCAAACCCGATCAATCCTATAGTCTTGCCAAAGATCTCGGTACCCTTGAGCTCCTTCTTCTCCCACTTTCCTTCCTTAATTCCATAAGTACCTCTTGGAATATGTCTGACCAGTCCAAGAAGCAATCCGAAAGTCAGCTCAGCCACCGATATCGCGTTCGCGCCAGGCGTATTTCTAACAAGGATATTGTGTTTCTTTGCCGCCTCGACATCTACATTGTCCAACCCAACTCCGGCTCTTGCGATTAGCTTGAGTTTCTTCCCTGCCTCGATTATCTCTGATGTGACTTTCGTCGCACTCCTGACAACGAGCACTTCAACCTCAGGCATTATCTCAAGCAAATGATCTCTATCGAGATGCTCTGCAGATATCTGGAAGAGATTGCTTTCTTCGAGTATCTTCATAGCGGTTTTGTCCAGAGGATCGTTAGCATGCAGTCTGAGCATCACGCACCCTCCTTTTCGAATACTTCCATAGCGACTTTCGCTCCGGTCCCGTACTCGACATTGAAGCCGAGTCTTCGCAAGACTTTCTCAAGAGCCGTTAGGGCAATTACTACGTCATAGTCGGACATATAGCCGAGGTGTGCAATTCTGAAGATGTTACCTTTCATCGTGCCCTGTCCTCCTGCGATTGTTACGCCATATTCGTCTCTCATAATAGAGACGATTTTGCCGCCGTCGACTCCTTCAGGTACTTTGACAGAAGTGAGGACGTTTCCCGGTCTCTTGGAAAAAAGCTCCAGCCCCATTGCTTTTATGGCTTCTCTTGTTGCCTTTCCCATCAGTTCGTGTCGTGCCCACACATTCTCCATGCCTTCGTCAAGGAGCATTTTTACTGCAAGGCTCTGCTGATAGATCAAATTAACTGCGGGCGTCCATGGAAGAGGGTCTTTGAGATATTTCTTCAGATTAAAATAGTAGCTTGTGGATTTCGTGTTCTTAGCCTTTTCAACGGCTTCTTTGCTGAATGATATGAAGGCCAGTCCAGGAGGCAGCATGAAACCCTTCTGGGAACCGGAGACAACGATATCCAGTCCCCACTCATCCGTTAGCAAGGGCTCTGCAACAAGACCGCTTATACCATCAACCGCAATCAGCTTGCCGGCCTTCTTCACAACTTTGCTGATACCTTCGATATCCATTACAGTGCCTGTGGATGTCTCACTAAGAGTTGTCAGAACTGCAACCGCATCCGGGTTGGCATTGAGGGATTCTTCAACCATTTCCGGAGTGTAGAAATCTCCATACTCCCTCTCCAACAAGACAACATCTGCACCAAAAGTCTTTGCTAGCTCAAGCCATCTTTCGCCAAACTTTCCAACACTGCAAACTATAACTTTCTCGCCGGGATTTACAATATTCGTGACGGCCATTTCCATGGCACCTGTTCCTGAAGAAGCTAGAATGAATAGATCATTCTCCGTCTTGAAGACATTCTTAGTGCCGCTTACCGCATCTTCAAAGATTTTTTTGAACTGTGGAGTTCTGTGATGAATAGTGTCCCTAGCACCTTCAAGTAGTACATCGATAGGAACCGGTGTCGGTCCGGGAGCAAGTAGGTAATTCTTCTTAATCATCTTTGCCAATTGAGGCACCTCCAATTTAATTGGTTTTTGGTGTTCATTCTATCTTGAGGGTATATACTTGCTAAATTGAATCACCATCGATTATGAGAAATAATCAGCGACATCTCATCTATAGTTTAGAACACGTAGCTTTATGTGGCAACGCCCGGTAACCTCAAACAAAGACAATGATTGTTGGTAGAAGCATCACATCACGTTTATACTTGGTTTTGCGCCTTCCTCGTTCCTTCATTTTCATTTGCGGCCGAAGACCCGGAATCACCCGATACGAGTGTATGAAATCGTTCTGTTTTGAGCATCAGGGATGATAAGATCAGACAGGCAAAATGAGATGCCAAAAGGGGTGGATTTTTTGAAGTGGTTTGCCATTCTTACGGTTCTAATTATTTCTTCTATTTCGTTGCTAGGTTTGTCCGTGACTTTCGAAAAGTCATGGGGGTCTCAAGGAAACAAGGACGGACAGTTCAGTGACCCTCAGGGGCTTGCCTCAGACGGGAAAGATTTCATTTACGTAGCCGACACACTTAATCATAGAATTCAGGTTTTCGACAGCACCGGAAAGCACCAGATGTCCTTCGGAAGGTTTGGCAGCGAGCGAGGTGAATTCCTTTTCCCGCATGATGTTGTCGTAGATTCAAAAGGCAGTATATACGTCGCTGATTCCCAGAATGGCAGAGTTCAGAAGTTCGATAACGAGAACAAGTTTGTGAAGTCTTGGGGAAGTAAAGGTGCAGAACCCGGTCAGTTTGACGGACCTATGTATATTGCAATCGATGGCGCAGACACAATATATGTAGGCGATGCTTTCAATCAAAGAGTTCAGGTTTTCGACGGGGAAGGAACTCTTCTGCTGACAGTAGGCGCAAAGGTAGACATGTTTGAGGCAATGAACCCCGGCAATCTCGCCTCAATATCGGGGTTGAGCGTTGACAGCAATGGAAACATCTACGTATCGGACGACATAATGAGAAGAATCCAGAAGTTTGATTCCCAAGGGAACTACATTTCAAACTGGGCCTCAACCTATGAAGACAACTGGGGCCAGCCTGGAGAGTCTGTGGTAGATCGTTTTGGAAATCTGTTCTATATAAACAAAATGACAAGTATGATACTAGTTCTTGATCCGGACGGGAACTTCCTCTTTGAGTGGGGAGGTGTAGGAACTACAAGTGGTTTATTTACGAAGCCTTTCAATATATGTGTCGACGGTAAAGACAATGTGTTTGTACTGGAGCAATTAGGAAATAGGATTCAAAGATTCAAGATCAATTACTAATCAAGGTATAGGACAAAGGAGGTTGGTTTATGAAGAAATTTTCTGTTTTGCTGATTTTGATAGTCCTTATCGCCAGCTCCGCTTTCTCCCAGCGGTTATTGCCACAAGACAGTGCGAAGTTCATCAGTATTGTAACTGACGGAACTTTCAATAATTTCCCCGATGTGCCCATAGGCGAAGCCTTTGACTCATTCTTCGAGATGTCAAGATGGAAGCATTTGAAGGAAGGAACGCAAAACATTGTTGAGTTCAGCGGCAGCTTCGCGGATGAATATAGGGGAAGTTCAACGGTTCTGATGCGATTCTCGGTTGTAGAAGAGGACTCTACCTTCACATTGAGCTATTGGGAGATCAATGGAGTTCCTCAGGATAATAGCGGCCAGTACGCTTTTTTGGAGAGGATCTTTCTTCCCGATAGGGCTGCTGTAGCAATCTCCATAGTAAGAGACGGTTTCTTCTACGAATTCCCCGACAGGGTAATAGGAGAGTCTTTCAGCAGCTTTTTCGCCGATAGTTACTGGGATTACTTCCTTACTTCCGACAATCTAGACGTTGTGGAGTTCTCGGGCTTCTTCTACAGCAACGACGAGCTTGTTGAAGCTCTCTTCCAGTTCATAGTAAACGTCGATGAACGGACCTTCGAGATCGCTTACCTCGGAGTTGACGATGTTACTCAGGACGATACGTTGATTAATACGTTGTTGAACTCAATCTTTGCATCGAAAATCACGGACGTCAAGAACTCATATTTCGACGTGTACTACAACTGGATGACGCTAGGGGAAGCCTTTGACAGTTTCTTCTACGATCCATACTGGGACTACTTTCTATCAACAGATGATCTCGATATTGTAGAGTTCTATGGAACCTTCGACCTTGGAGGGATTCCAGCAGAAGTGTACTGCCAATTCGAAGTATATGACGATGGCAGCTACGATCTTTATTACTGGGAGATAGATGAATACCATGAAAGCATAAATACCTTCTACCTGCTTCTTGAATTGATTTACTACTGAATCTTGTAGAGAGGGCCCATCAGGGCCCTCTTCTTTTCCGCTTTCAAACTGAACAGATCTACGAAATAATCGGCATGAAATCGACAAAACTCTATTTCAAGGTTTTTGTTGAGCGGTGGAACCGAAAGATAAATGCGTCACGATTTTCAAGGGGCTTTGCTAGCGGGTAGTTTTAGGTCACCCTTCAATAAAGGAGGGATGTTATAGAAGGTTACTTGGAGGTTCTCATTCCTCACGAGATGAACAATACCGTTAGGGAAGTCATAGAATGATAGTGAAGGAAAGACCAAGCGGTTACTAGGAGCTCCAAGGAGTCCCCAAGAACACAGAATGTCAGAACATTGATTCACGGGTTTCAAGCAGAACATAATGTTAACGAGCGAAAATCCTTTCAAATTCTCCCTAGTGTTTATTACGAAAACTCTTCTAGCAAAGCGACAATTGGAAAATGCAATCACCTACAAAGCTTTGGAATGCAGATGCTAATGCATTGAGGGAGTTCTAGCATACGTTTTGGAACTAGAGATGCTCAACTACTCTAGGGAAGAAAGGAGAGATCACTTGGTTCAATTCGTATTTCCTCTTTGTTCTTGAAGGGATTCGGTCAAAGCAGTGATATCGAATCTCGATTATTCAATGAACAGCATAATTAAATCTACGTGGAACTCCACGATCTGTTTGCTGATTAGGTGATGCTATTCGCTCCGTCCAAGTTGAGAATCTAAGGAAACTCTAAGGAATGGATAGTAATATCTTGTGTACTGCTTGAATGAAGGAGGTGCATAGGGATGAAGAAAGTAGTCATAATCGTACTTGTACTTTTCCTGGCGGCAACTCTAACCTATGCTGTTGGTCAGCAGCTCAGAGGAAACAAGGGCGCTAGACTTGCTTCCGAAGAGTGTCCGCGTTTTGCTGAAAGAACTGAAGCCAACGTAGGAGAGTCATGTCCCAATGACGGAGAGATGCTTCAGAAACGCTTGAGAAATGGTAGTTGTGAAGCGGGGAAGTCTTTCGGCGAAGGAAGAGGATACCGCAAAGGTTTGGGAACACGCTAACAGCGAGTTGTTAGTTCTCTTAAGGAGGGCCTAGCCCTCCTTTTCTTAACTTACATAAGGACAAGAGATATGAATCAATGCAAACTGACTTCTAGGCCAGTTTTCTAATCAAATCTGGTGATTATTCTTGAATAGATTTGCAAAGCGACCGCCAGAAAGATGTAGATGGTTCAAGAAGACCATTAGATAGCCGGTCGCGATGAAAATCAGACCGACAACAAGAGTGAAGATGAAGAGATTTAGATATGAACCAATTCCGTTTGGATAGGCCGCAGCGGGGTCTAGAAACCAGTAAGGAAAAAACCTGTTATGGCTCCTCGAATCACCGAAACAACCGCGTAGGAAAGAGGATATACTGCCCAGAGCAAGGGATAGAAAAACCTATATGATTTCCCTTCTTCAAAGATTAGCCAGAAGATTATCGCGAGAAGCGGTATAACGTAGTGCAAAAGGTTGTT